>JAABUK010002864.1_pt1 | contig 30234 bp, 28 predicted proteins | sample 5559141 | NCBI WGS metagenome assembly JAABUK01 (sample SAMN10711869, study PRJNA513367) | rock metagenome | isolation source: Antarctica rocks | place: Antarctica: Victoria Land, Pudding Butte nord | collected 2016-01-03
CGATGGTTGAGACGGTGGGGTTTGTGGTGGGGGAGAGGGGCGGGGATGTGGGTGCGTTGAGGGAGGGGGTGGAGGAGGGGTGGGAGGGGATTGCGAGGAGGGACGAGTAATTGATACGTTACGCTTGTATTGAGCAGGATGGTTTGGGGTGATATGGTGAGCTTTGTTTGTAGGTATGCCGACCAGCTCCTTGAAGATCTCTCCTTTAGTAAAATATACATGTTTCCCTTCTACAGCAACTTATGCTCGTCTACTATATGCGCGCGTCGTTGCCCCATTTTAGCATCAGACTTCGTCTTCACTCTTGATAGCAACTTCCCCATCTTCTTCATACGTACCTTCCCATTCACATTCACCTTCTAGCGGTTCCTGCTCCCATTCTTCCTCGTCTACAGTCGCCTCATCATCAGCCTCACTTTCATTCTCGGCCATCCCATTAACATCATCATAATACATTTCATTCTCAATGCCCCCTTCCTCACAACGCAAATACTCTCCTTCTCTACCCTCATACCTATCCCACTCCACAGCAGCCTTCGCACGCTTCGCCTCTTGGCGTGGATTCTTCTCAGTATGAACGTCGGCTGGGCTATACCGCTTGTTCCAGCTCACAAAAGCCGAATGGCGATCTTCAGGCTGCGCAGGAGCGGGTTTGTTCTGGACGAACAGGGCATCTAAATTGCGATCTCCGGATCGATTTGGAGATGGAATGTAAGCGTTTGGTACTGGATCCGCTTGTGCCATAGCTTGATTATGGATTCCTTCCCATTGCTGCAACATAGACTTCGGAGTCGATGGCTGTATTTTGAATTTGGACGGGGGTGGTGGTGGTGGATGTATTTGATGGGCGGAGGAGTGGATGAGGGCATGAAATTGGGGGCAGGTGGTGGTGTGGTTTCGGAATGGGGAGGTGGGTTGTGGATGGGGTGGTGCAGGTTAGGGTTTTCTATTGGGGAGGGTGCATTGGGGAATCGCTGTTGTCGGTTATTGTGGAGGTCTGGTGGTTGAGGGTTGCCTTGCTGGTTTCGTTGCTGGGCTTTCTTGTTCGGCTTCGACTGATGCGGATGCTTCGAACGAGCCGGGTCTTCTTTCGGAGCACTCTTTGCAGCTTTATCCCGCTTTTTACTACGTTTCTTTTTGGGACTCAGCTTTTGGCGCTCTGCTTGCGTCAATGAAAAGCGGGAAGTCTCCGCCCTTTTGCGATGCTTGTCGCTTACTTCTTTCTATATCCGTAGTCTCTTGGCGTGAGGGTCCCTGCTGTTTCTTTGCTTGTGCTTGTGTGAGTGTTGGACGAACAGAGGTGATGAAATGAGACTGGTCCGAGTGTCTTGGGAGCTACATTGCTGGACTTGTGGGTTGTCTGATCCTGGTATTCGGAAGGCTTTTCCAATCTGTTCATTGGGAAGGACCTGAGATTTGTGGGCCGAGGCCTCCGGCGCTGGGACGGAAGTATGTTGGCTAGAAAGCTGATGAGTCGATGAGCTGGCATAGGTCGACAGGGCGAGTTTGTACATACGAAAGAGAAGCCTTAAGAGCACCTAGAGGATCTGGACTCTTGTGTCGGCGAGGACGTAGAAGGTCTCTGTTTGCATCTGATGGTTTGAAATCAAGGGTTGGGTCCAACCTGGTGACTCTCTGCTCTTGAGGCCATCACATCCTGATGGATATGAGGTGACTGATTTGATGCTAATGCAATCTTCTCTGGAGACATTCTGGAAACTTCAAGCCAATCCGGCGAAGCTAAAGTAATGGCTTTGTCCAAGCTTGGCACATTCTCGGCTGCGGGGACTCTCTTCGATGCATGCTGCTTATTTCCATGAGAGTGAAGTATTCCACCAGATGGAAACCTTTGAATGCAGGCCAATGTCAATAGCTGGGATAAACGGGATGACGCATTGGTCTGCAAGCCTTGCGTTGCACTTAATTTTGTCTAGCTAGATAGCCCGAAAGGCTGCAAATCATCCAACAGTATCTACCCAGATTGATATTGTGCTAGGCCTCTAAACCTGAAGCACATTTCAGGTAGCCCACGATTGGATTGACCTCCGGTCCCCTCGTACCTTTATGAGAATACCATTGGCAAAGAGGGGACTTGTGCAAATCATTGTATGTCGACCCATGCCGCCTTCAGCTTCTCCTTTATCCTGCCATCATTCCTTTCACAAGCATGCATCCACGCCGTCCGCCCCTCCTTATCGCGCGCCAGTAGAAAGTCATGGAAGCGCTTCACATCAGCATCCTTCTGAGCATGCTCAAGTAGGCATTCGACGGATGCTCTGTTGTCTCTGGATGCACCGTGATGTAGGCCAGTGAAGCCGCTGTTATCCTGTACCGTGTAGTCGGCGCCGTGTTTGAGCAGCAGCTGGATGATTGATGATCGGTCGGTCTCTGCAGCATCCATCAATGCAGTCTTACCCTTGTCGTTGCGGGCGTTCAGGAAGCTTGTGACGCGGGCTTGATCGGTGTCGAGAGACGTTCTTTCCAACACTCGCTCTATCGCCGACTCGAACCCTCTGAAGCTTCCAACGTGTAAGGCGGTCTCACCATTAAACTTGGCAACAGCGTAATCAGCACCATGTTCGAGGAGTTGTTTGACGAAGGGAGGCCTGTCCGTCTCGATAGCATCTAGCAACGCTGTCTTACCCTGGTCATTGCGGTGGTTCAGGAAGCTCTCGAATCGCGATCTCTCAGCTTTTCGAGCTACGTTCAATAGAAGAGCCAACTCAGTCTCTTGGCCCATCCAACAAGAGACATGCAACGCAGTGACTTCCACATCTGAAGCTAGGGACCAATCGGCGCCGTATTTGAGGAGCAAGGCGACGCATAATGATCTGCCTTTGAGCGCAGCCATGATCAAAGCTGTACCGCTACGTACATTCTTGGCGTTCAAGAACTCATCGAATTGTGATGCAGAAGACCCATTGTAAGCCTTTTCGAGTAGATAGGCCATGAAAACATTAGAATCTCCTTCATCTACAGTCTTGTGAAGGACTGTCATTTCCCAATCGTCACGTATAGACCAGTCTGCCCCATAGTCTAAAAGAACTCTAGCGACGTCGTTATGACCACGTGTGCACGCCTCGAACAGTGCTGATGGACTGTTTTGCACCTCTAGCTTGCTTCGTCCCTGTGCATTAATTGATAGATTGCCGTTGAGTTTTCCCTGGCGGGAATATGCCAGTAGCATCTCCGCAATCTGGGGCTTGTTGAAGGTGGCAGTTGCAAAGAGGGGCGAAGCACCAAACGAATTGTTATCAAATTGAGCCCGGCTATCGAGCAATTCGCGGACGACCGCTTTGCTTCCTCCGATGACAGCTACAAACAACATTGGATGATTGGTTTTGGGCGGGCAGCGACTGACGAAATCTGAGACCGATTCTGGAGCGTGCTTTTCTTTGTAGGCCTGCAGGATCAAGTGCACCACGTCTTGTTGCCCACGCCCGACCGCGACCCAAAGGGGACCCGATGATTGATCACCAACATCAAGACTTGCGCCTCGTCTTATCAATAAAGATACCATCTCCGTCTGGCCTTCAGCACATGCGAGCGCAAGCGGTGTCAGAGTCCCTGGATTCTCTAGAACAGGTCCTGTCAAATACTTTGGCCCATCAACTGTCGCCATATCCACATCGCATCCTTCTTCAAGACAGTACTCGACCAAATCCTTCATACCATGCAGAGCGGCATGGTGGATGACATGCAGCGGAGTCTCGCGAGGCGCTAGATTGGCCTTCGCATGTGCGATTAGCAAGAGAGACACGACGTCCTTATATCCCATCCTTGCCGCTTGCGCTAGAGGATAATCGTACTTCCCCCTTACCTTTGCATTCGGGTCCGCACCCTCATCTAGTAAGACCCAGATAGTCTCACTATTGCCAGAGCAAACAGCGGCCATGAGGGCAGAGCCAAAGGGTCCACCAGGCGTGCTGACCAGAGCCGGTCGCTTGTTTTCGAGTAGAAGATTGATGACACCAATATGTCCCTGAGCTGCCGCAGCATGGAGTGCATTTCCATGATACCCACCTTGGCTATTAGGCTCGGCTCCTCTGCTCAGAAGCAGACTCACCATACCCTCATGTCCGTTCAAGGAAGCGACTTGTAGCGCGTTACCGTAGTATCCAGCAACAAGATCTAGGTGCGCCCCCTTTTCCAAGAGATATTCAGCGATTTCCGAGAAGCCATATGCAGCGGCCACTTGCAAAGGGCTTGCATAATGTATAATGGCGGGTTTCGAATCTGGATCAAGATCCTCGAACTGCTCCACTGCTTTCATGTTGAGTAGGTTCACGTCAGCTGGATAGCGTCGCGATAGCAAGGACTTCACCGTCCCCATCTTTTTGTTCTCGATGGCAAGGCACAATGCACTTTGTCCGGCTGTATTGCACCTATTGAGACCGTGTAAATCACGCCCAAACTTCCCAACAATATCTGGAAAACCGAAGACGCAAGCTGCGAAAAGTGCTGACGGTGGGTTGGCCTGAAGAGAATCCAACTTCGATAGGAGTATTTTATTATCACCAGCTTCTTGGACCAATGCTCGCGCCCGAGACAGCCAATCCGTGTATCTATTGGTTCTGCCGTGACCTTGGAGTAGGAATTTACGCAACATAATGTTTATGGAGTCCCAACGCTCGTCTGCGTCATCAAGTCTAATCTTTTCATGATGAACGGGCCAATAAATCGATGCATACGTGCCGAGGGCTTTCTCTGCATCAGATGGTTGTCTACCTGACTCTTCTAGCTCGAATGAAGTATTCAATATTCTGAGGCAGCTTTGAGTCGCGACCAAGTGGCAGAGACCAGGGCTGTATTCCGCTTTTGTCTCAAGGTATTCTCTAATGGAGTGATGGGCGAAGTTGAACTTGGACTTTTCGTTGACTACTAACGTCCGACATGATCGGATGACTTCATCAGCCTTTGCTTTCCCGCCAATGGGGGAGATCGCCTCTAGCATTGAATCGCAGTCTAATGATTCTTGTGCTTGTAGAAGCCACTTGAAAGTGTTCTGAGCAATGTGAGAAAGTCTAGGCGAGTTATTTTTGTCGTCATGTATCTCCGTTACGACTCGATCATACACATCGGTAAGGTTTTTGGGAAGTTGATCCAGCTTCCGACGTACGCTCTCTTCATCGTCGTAATGGTGTCGATCACAGAGTTGGTTCAAAAGTAAGCTTGCATACAAGAACATATTCTGGGCACGGCTGCTCAGAGTGTCTCGAATATCTGACTTCAGTTGCGTTGAAGCGGTTCCGCTGAGAAGGTCTTTGCTCCGTTGTTCGAGGGTTACATCGATGAATTTCCTAACGTCCTCGCAATTATTCTCTGTTGTCACCTCAAGCGAATGATCCGGCGTCAACTCATCTTCAATGGCTGTAAAAGAACGAGTGGCTATGAAGATTTTCATCGGATTCAATGATGCATTCTCCGAAGTGCGATAGATGATCTCCTTCAGCTTATCGATCAGCTGAAGACATTTGCCGTGATCGCACTCGTCAAGCGCATCAATGACGATATTTATACGAACGTCGACTGCGATAGCCAAGATGATATCTACACAATCATTGTAGTTGAGTATCCTTTGTTTGTCGCTGGCTGGCCCAAGATCGGTGTATTTTGCTACTAACGCCGGCGCTATGCTTCTGTCATGTCTGCTTGTGGCCAATTGACTGACAATACTCCTCAGGATTTCTTCTGGATCAGCCCTCGACACGACTTCTTTGCGTCCTCTTTCGGCTGTGTCATTCGAGCAGTAGAAAAAAGGGAAGATGCCAGAATCCGGAGTATCAGTTGAATTGAAAGCATGGTCTCCGCATTGAATTGGAGAAGCTGCCGCATGCAAGTCCAAGTCCTTGTCACCGTCCGCCGGAGTGGTGTCTGGACTAGTTCTTTCTACGTCCTGTGCTGTAGAAGTCACCCCGCCAAAGGTAGTTGAATATCCATATTGCCCTACATTAATTTGCTTCCCATCAAGCTTCGAAGTCTGAGTTTTCAATTCATTGATGACTCGCCAACTCAAATTTGTTTTGCCTGTACCTGGGAGACCATACAGCCAGAGGATTGAAGAGCGCTCCGGGCTTCTCCATTGAATGAATTTTGCATGTTGCAACAGCCAATCGCCCAAATGCATGGGACGTTTGGACCTCGCTTCGTCATGATCTTGTTCGGGCTGTGCAGCCGAAAGCCATGTTCGTACTGCGAATAGCTTTTCTTCTTCCCTAATTATCTCCTCCTTCTCCAATTGTGTCATCATTTCGCCAAGCGGCCCCTGAGCGAGTCTCGAAGCGCGGCAGACAATTTGGAGTCTACTTGGGCGTAGGTCTTTTCAATGACCGGATACTGGGCAATGAGTTTTGCTGCAAATTGGGTACCGTCGAGCATACGATGGTATATCTCACTCTCGCCGATAGCCGCCTGCATACCATTAGACGGAGACGCGTATCTGATGGGATTGTCTCACAGTAATGGCAAAGCGTACTAGGGCCTAGTCCAGATGTGAGCAAGAAAAGTCTAGCAGTCAAGTGGGTTAACGGGACCCACCCAAGGAATAGTGGCATAGACAGGATCTGCCTGGACCAGTAGATCTCCTACTATCTGAAACTTGTTCGCATATGTCGCCACGTTCTCATACACTTAACGATATGTGTACGGCTTGCCACCGGGTAAATGAAACCCGCGCTCATTGTCCTCTGTGTCTTTCGCTAGCTCTGAAGCTTTCCTGCAAACGGCATCCACGCATTCAAGGGTATCATTGTCATTTAGGTGAAGCGCTTTCAGGAAGTCCCACTTTTCTTCACTTTGCACCGTTTCCAATGCTTTCCGCCAAATATCAGATTCAGCCTGTTCGTCCTGTAGCAACAACAAGGCTTCACTTTCCTCGCCTTTACCGATGGGCTCCTCATTCGGCGTGGAAGCTAGCGCTTCAACCAGATCCTTTGTGGTCTTAGGGTGCCACCAATGCTTCGATAAAAGAGGCATTTTGATAGACGTAAGGAGAGAGTTGTTGTTGCGTCGGTTGAGGCTCGTAAACTCCACGTTTGCAGGAGAATGGGCATGATCTCGTCACGAGGATGCATGAGCCCCAAAGTAATCTCGGCACTCACATATGCTTTATTGATTTGTCTTCGTGCCGAAAAGGAAGGATGAGGTGATGTTGTATGACGGTGGTTGCTAGTCTCGGAAAGCGACCCACGGAGCGGGTCTAGGTGCGAAAACCTTGTTAAGACCCGATTTTAGTGGTAATATCCGTTACGTAATTATAATTATATTAATAAGCTATCCAATTATAATAAAAGTATATACTTCTTACTAGCCTTAAAAGTTATAGAGACTACGCGATTAATATAGCTTCTATTACGCGTACACCCCGTCTATATAAGACATAGCGACTCCTACATTAGGTTTAGTAGCTTATTGGCGGGGCAAGGTGCAACATTCACGCTGTCCCCCGGAAGCAGGCCGCCAGGCGCAGTGCCAACGTTGTCTCCTACTTAGAAGTAAACCTCTAGACGTAATTCTAAGCTTAGCCCCTAGGAACTACTCGGGTACACTCCCGGTCGCAAGTTCGCCCAAGGAGCTACCCCGCTAAGAGGTTGCTAAGCCTAATATAGACGGGGAGTGCGCCTAGGCTGTACGCGGACAAGGATAGGGTATACGCGTAATAGAAGCTTTAATATATATAAGGCGTAGTAGTTATACGTTAATATCTATAATTCTCATATAACGTAACGGCTATTAAGATAGAGGGGTTCACCCTTAGACCCTCTTGGGGGGTTCCTAGGTTAGGTTTCTCTTGGCATCCACCACCACCACCAACCCCGGGTCTGATGTTACTGACGCTTAAATGGGTCTGAGGTTCCTGAGACTAGTCGAACCGCCTCCAAGGCTGAGTCCTTCCCCTTGCTTGCCAGCATGTCATCTCCCAAGTGACGGAAGATCTGCGTCGAATGCTAAGTAACAACGTCGCCCTTGTTTGTGTTCAGCAGAGGAAATGAGTTCAAGAAAACAACAAGGTGCATTAGTCCCTGGCTTTTTCCTTCCACTCAAATGGCAGCAAGAGGAAGATCGGACTCGGCGGCACTCTTACAACGTTTTCCTTAATTCGGCTCTTGATGGTTCAGAAGAAGGGTACGGATGTCTTCGCTACAGGTATTGCTACATCTATTGATGTTGTTGCAGTGGGGATGGACCTGACCCTCTCACCGTCGCAGAGCGCCTCGTGTTGTCTCTTATGAACGAGATCACGGACAATTTGGGCTGGCATCAAAAGGTGTCGGACAAACAATGGACAGAGCAATGGAAACGTCGGAAGTTATCTCAATATGCAAACCTCACTCCACGAATGGCCGAGTGGGTACTTTGGAGTGGATTCGTTTGTAATGACCAAGCTGATCTTAGGGCAGTGTGTTCGAGAAGCGCAGAGAAGAATGGTTCAATCTCAAGAATCACGGTTCATACCTGCTCTAGATCACGGAGTATGTAAATCTGACACGATTCTCTCCGCGATCAAGACTAGTCTGCGATCTTCGATCGAACGTCTCGAGCAAAGCAACAAGAACGATAGCACCACATGGTCCGAGACTGTGCAGAGCTTAATCGTAGATCCATGTCTATACCCCTTTTGCTTTGGCAGGACAAGATATCGAGTGTCTGCCATGTCCAAAATCGAGGACAGTATCAGACTATGCGGCAAGGGTTGGTCGAGGAGTCTCCTACAACAAGAGGAGAGCGGGTCGCTCAGTGGGAAGGATTGTTATGCGATCAACAACGCTTGGTCTACCAAGTATCAGTGGCTGCCATGCGACATTGAGTTCGATGAGCACACAGACGAGGCACGGTGAGCAGATGCAGCCGATGAAGCGTTCCCAGATTTTTAATGAAGATCAGTGTCACGAGCTACATTAACAATGTGCACCCTCTGCTCAATCGGCAACTCTATACCACTACCAACGAACTCGTATCTTGTCTATTACCGATGCTAAATTCAACATTGATGGCGTTAAAGACGCCGAAGCTCTTTAGCCGTCGAATCGATCCAGAGGAACGTATGAGCGGCAGAAACTTCCCTGACCTCGAACCTGGGCCATATCGATCACTGGAACAGCGAGCTCGGTCGGATTACCTGAATGCAGATGGTAAGCTGCATAAGTCCAAGCACGTGGATCTACGAAAAGAATTCTGGGATGTGGGCATCCAAGCTATCATTCAAGTCTCCAGCATAGACCTGGATACAGAAAGGCCAGAATGCTCAGGAGAAGAATGGCACGTGCAAGGCCAAATGGTAAGCACGCATAAATGCTGGCGAAGATCGCTGCGCAAGCCGCCTGCAGATTACCCCAATTGATACCTAATGAACAGAACGAGCGTATCTGCGCTACGGTACTGTATTGCTGCAGTAGCTCAAACATCTCTGAGGCATCACTGTCATTCCGACATCGAGTCTCGAATGATGATGCCATATCCCTAAGCACCCTTGTGAGATCCGTGGAAGCATGCGAAGACGCGTATGGGATTAAGGATCTTGGTCCTGCGGTGCAGATTCTAGGTCATGTGATAATTAGGGAGGATAGGGCAATCAGCTTTCCAAATGTAGAATGCCTAAGCTCTACAAATTGATGTCAGGCTAAATGCTACCAGGTCTTCCAAACGAAGATCAACCCCTTCAAGCTTTGCGATCGCTCGAAGCCGGGGCATCTGAAGCTCTTCGTATTCCACCTTGTCGACCCCAATCGACGCATCATGTCCACTTCGATGGTGCCATGTCAACGACGGGACTGGTGGGCTCGCGAGATCCGTCAGCTGGTCCCTGGTTTGCGACGACTTCCTGTGGAGATATTCGATGGAATTATCGATGTGAGTCCTTGTATCTCACTAAAGACGTATGCATACCTTACTGCCAAGCTTACAGCTATCACAGATCGTCGATGATTTCCCCATCTCGGTCGATGATGCTGAGAAAATCAGATCAGACTTTTTACAGGAGAGAGCGGAATTGTCGGTGATCTCCTCCTCGTACTCTTGCATCTTACTGATCCTTGATACGATTTGAAGCACCCGGAATCATACGGAGGCAATGCTCTCACACAAGTTCGACCTGATGACCGAAGCCAGACGGCACGAGGTTAATTTAGGATACCCCTAATTGTTCTTGGATGGTCTCACGTCAGCATCACCACGTACATATCAATGATACGAATCCAAACAACGCCAGATCTGATGTTGACGAGGAGACGCAGATTTGAGTCTGAACGGAATCTTTATAGAAGGTGTAGAAGCAAGTCTGCCTCAACCACTCGATTCGCGAGACTTATATATATGAATGGACAAGTATTCGAGGCCAATGTAAGTAGATTTCGTTCACTATTTAAAACTGTACAGAGCATTATCTCCGTCGCTTGTCAACGCGAATTTGTTTACGACGCCGTCAAGCTTAGACCGATGTTCAGACTTAAGCAAGCCCTGGTTTCCCTCCAGGCTGGTCCTCCGATAACCTGGCCTGCCTGTGTATTCGTCCCACAGTGATTCCTAACCCCTGAATCATCGAACCGCCAATAGCATCGCTGTCCGTCATCTTCCCAAGACAGACTGCCTCTGCGAAATTGGGCAATTGATATATCTAAAATCATCAATGAGTTCCCACTTCCCAGAAAACGTAGGGAGATGGAACGTAAATAGAAGGCGTTTCAATTTGGGCAACTCGGCAAGAGAAATGCTCTAAAGGCTATCTTGCCTTGAAACAGCCTGCGTGACTGTTTGGCCCGAACAAGGTGCCAATTGTGCATGTAGAGTTTGGATCAATGAATGCCATCCTTGAAGCTTCATTCTTCCAATCAGCAGCTGAGTCTTGAATGATGCAGAGAGCATCAATCCAAAGCCATCGAAATCCGAGGCTCCTGGTGATCTCCACAACGTCTCTGAACGTCTTTGGCAAGTCATTTAGGTGGGACCTTTCTCCTAGTTCAGCCAGATTCCCATCCTCCAAGGTTATAACATCTAAAGATCCACGACAATGACTCAGCCTCAGATATCGTAGTCCTAGATCGGTTTGGTCAACGACATAAAGTCGAACATCTGAGCTGTCCCTCGCTTCCACATCGATCAACCGTACAGGCAGTGCATGAAGACACGTAATGGTACCTGATAAGAAGAGTAATTGGGGAGTAATTCCTCTACTTCCAAGAGGGCGCAGTGACGTGGAATCTCCCAGAATCTCCCAGGAGCTTTCATGCTCGCGCGAGAATGAAGCGGCGCTTACCCTAGACCCCGTGGGGTGTTGGAAATTGGATATCACAGCCATAGCGTCTTGGCACGATGTAAAATACTGCGTCAGACAACGTGTCTTTCTAGATAATATCATAATCAATCAATCCATCTACCATGTTGCTACCATTAATGGCCTACGTCTATCATGGGGAGTGAGGCCGGGGCACAGTTTTGTCACCTCGGCGTACTAACAATCAAAACACCGGATACCATATTATATTGGCCGGTGCTTCACCCCTCCATACGCGTGAGCAAATCTCAATGTCATCTAGTGCACACCATGGACAGCAACTATGCAAGCATTCGCGTCCCCACTTCTTCATCCCCGAATTCGAGTGAAGTTACTAAAAACATGGCTTGCTGAGCAACAAATTGTAACTCGTACTAAAACAACAGCACAATGAAGAGATTGTTAGCGGCACATACCATTGTAGTAAAGGAAACCATCATGTTGATTTACATATTATACACCTTGAGGGGACGAACGCTGCATATTGGCGACCCAGGGGGAGATTGTGTTCCAGTACAAATGATTCAACGCATCATACAACCTGGGATGGTGTATCAACACCCTTTCGCACTGAGGCACGGAAATAACCACTTTGTAAGTTTGAAGCTCGACGAATATGCGTTGTCTGGGCTACCCTAGTCCACTATCAAGGAAGTCATCGTGGGAAGCTCAGCCGGCGAGCTTTCAAGAGCTGTGAGGAGTCATGAAATGATGCGCTTTCTATTTCTGAAAGAGAGGCCCAATTCTTGGATTGAGTATATTTCCAGTGAAACCCGAATCTCTGATAAGTCATGGCCAGCATGTCATACAGAAATGAAAGGCAATGCCAAACACAGTGCAGTCGCCGGCAACGTATCTACCATGTAATCGCGAACAGTAGCGCTCTCTAAGCCGCCATGGTACAGTTCAACAAGAAAAACGACCCAGCCGGAGCCACTCCAGCCCCAGTATCAGCTTCGGTACAAGTCAGATGCATCTTCGATGCATGCAGCGCCTCCTTTGGCTGAGGATAGACACTGGACTCGCCCGACCCGCCCGACCCGATGACATTGACAGCGGCTGACGAACTAGAAGCCGGCGCAGAAGAGGTCAAAGCTGGCGTAGACGTAGGTGCTTTCGAAATCGAGGTTGGACTGGCCGTAGCAGAGAACTGTGAGCAAGTGGTATGGGTCTCATCGCCGACCGGAGGAGAGATCTCGTTGCCCCTGTTGGCGGCAGCGATGACACCGCAGGCGTAGCTGTCGATGGGCACCATGGTGTCACCCTCAGGGCAGATGTTTTCCGAGTCCACTGTATACAAATCAGTACGGGTGGTATGTCGATTGGTAGGGTAGTGTCTCACCGCCATTGCACCAGAAGTGTCGCTTCATCAGACCATGTTTTTGACTTCGGCCTGAAAGCTGTTCAGGTACAGCGAGGATGGCGGTGGCGAACAGGGTGGACCCAAAGAGGGAGAGTGAGAGCTGCATTGCTAGAAAAGATTGTAGATACGTTTGGAAACCTGAATTCTGGGATCCTTTCGAACAAGATTGCTGCGTTGATGATGTTCCAAGAAGTGAAAAACTCAGATAGCCTGTATCTGAACGCTGAAAGAGACTTTTGAAGAATGATGGATCCCATCATGATATGAAAAATCGCGAATACTTATACTTCTGTGAGATTGATTCAAGGGACCAACACATAGCCCATGTACCTAGCAAACCATACTCCCTTTCATCTCAAACAAATTCAATTGACACCATTCAGAAACATCCCAAAGCCTCAAACCTACCCCTCACTTTGGCAGAGTCTATTCCATCGCAATTTCCACGTACAACTGTAGCTTTGATGAAGACATGCCAGGAGCTGTGACGTTTTATATGTTAAGAGTGGCGAGGATAATCGACCATAGCGCCAAGCTTTAAATTGCCGCTGGCCCTTCATTCAGTCCAAGCTTCTAGCCCATGAACAGGGACCAATTGCGGACGCTACTGGTCATCTCCTTGGCTAAAGTAGATATCCCGCCCCCCAGTAGAAAAATAACACCACTGCCATCCTGACCTCGAGGGTACTATCGCCTTCTACTACCGCCTCTTCAGCCAAAGGAATCTCGTTGTCACGCTCCATCTTGAAGCTGCCTTTGCCATATATTCACCTCGTCTTGTGTCTGCGTAGTGGATGAATAGGTTCTCAGGAAGAGGGTTGAGATAATCCGTCATCGAAGCTTGGCAATTGGGTGACAAGCGAAGATTAGAGAAAGCATCAGAGCAAGGTTGTATGCGACCACGATGCCTATCAAGACGTAGACGGAGACGCGAAATGAGACCACGGGAGATATGCGAAGGTAGCAGAGTAGGACGGCGATTTTGGCGAACATCATTGCTGAACATTAGACGACCACCGCTGTAGTTACGATTTGGCCCCATCTAGGAACCAGTGTGGTGACTGGAATGTCCCAGATGTGTTTCCAGGTGCCATATTTCCGGCCCTCTGTTCAACCATGTCAGGTCCCAGCCGTGCCTCGACCTGATCTGAAGGCTTACCGAGAATGAGGGCAGATGTTACCGTTGGGCATATCCATTGCATCAATCAGGTGCAGTCTTCGAGCGCGAATCGGCGCATTGATGGGCGTAGGGTGATGGGATCTGCGTACGAAGGCCAACAGGATTGTAACTGATGTGGATAGTCAGCCGGTAAGTCTCTTTTCTCTCCTTTCCCGATGCATCATGCCATCTTCGGCACCAAACCTCCACAAGAGGTATCCATTCGTGTAGAAGCGCATTACGACCATAAGGCCAGCTATAGCCAGCCCAATACCCACCAAGATAGGCGCATTTGCAGCTGCAATTGGCGGGTTTATGAAATCCTGGGTAACGCCTGGCGGAGGCGGCACGGCGGCCACCAAGGGATGTGCGTCGCGCCCGAACAGTTGTGCTCCTGGGAGGTTCGAATCCATCATGATACCGAGGTATCAACCATCGTCTTGTCGAAAGGAAAGCTGGAGATATGTGATGACCTTTTGATAGGGAGGTTGAAGACATGACTGTTGGCTGTAGCTTCTCCGTAGACACACGTTATCAAACAGGCCGTCGTGTTTTGATGCATGGTTTGCACGGCTTGGCGGACGTGGCGACTGGTTAGCACTCTGGTGGTAGGCTTTTGACATTCAAAGGAAGCTGCAACTGGCGATTGCGGAGTTGTCAAGGGCTGGTTGAGCAGACACATCTCGGCACTAGAAGTGGCACCATGCATACACAAAGGCCTTCGCTCAGACCCGCTGGTGACAGCAGCTTTCAATGCTCTGACTGGTGCGCGGGTTTCAAGGGTAGCTACCCGCCCCACCCCGTTCCGTGGCGTAAACCATGTAGTAATTATCTACTACAGTAAAAATCCACCATGTACCCCGTGAGTTGGGAATCTCTATGCAAGGTGACACACTATGTTCTGTTTGGGAAAAGATAGTGGCACTTATTTACCCCGCTTCAAACGTCTCCGTGAACTCTCATTGGCCTGTACTACTGGGTACTAGTATATACCAGTAGATAGCATCGCGATGCTGTGCAAGATGTGGCAATCACAATGTGTTTCATCTTCATTGTAAGGAGTTCACGAGCCACAAGAGCACTATAAGACTTCCATGTGCCTCTCTCCATCAATGAGGATGTCTGCTCTGCTCAACTTGAATGTTGGTTCCAATTCATTACCTCCGCCGGGCTCTCCCCACGGACCCTCAACTGCCTAGCGCCTCATTAACCTGAGTATTAGCGATCCTTCGCTCAGAGCTCGACGTTGCTATTGCCATATCTGGGCTCGCGCCGAAGCGACCAAGCCGCGATGCCGTGCTCCGCGCGAACGCTGCTCTTGAGTGGCGTGAGTGGGTTGCTACTTTACTTTACATCTGGATTCTTCCGAACCTAGAGACATTCGAAAGGCGGTCAACTCCTAGCCATTCATATATCTATAAGAGTCAATGATGCATTTCCCTCTCAGCTTTTCCTTATCAGCTATTTGCTCAATACGACAATTCCATCGACAGTATGAAGTCCATGATAATCTCCTTCCTTGGTGCCTCTACGCTTTTTGCATCTTACAGCAGCGCCGCTCCTGCCAGTTCGTTGACCGCTCAATGTCAACGATGTGTATGTGGCACCCCCCTGCAAATTTGGATTCATGTCAAGACAAAGTTATAATTAACACCGTACTCGCAGTGTACTTTACTGAAACTCGCTCACCAAAATGAGACCTTCTCGCCGAACTCAGCTGGTTACAACACATCCATCAATTCCTATTGGTCCCAGCAAGCCAGAATCAACCCAAGCTGCATCGTGACACCCTCCACCTCACAAGGTGTGGCCGATGTGACGAACACGCTCGTCCAAAACTCATGCCCTTTCGCTATCCGCAGTGGCGGCCACAACCCGTTTCCAGACAACAATATTGGAGCGCCAGGAATCACAGTTGATTTGGGTAGACTCAATGCCGTTTCACTGAGCAATACAAGCACGGGCCTTACCGCATCAATTGGCCCTGGTGCAAGGTGGGGAGATGTCTACAATTACTTGAGTGCAAAGGGCGTCGCCGTGCCAGGTGGACGGGCGGCGGATGTTGGTGTGGGCGGTTTGGTCATCGGAGGTTCGTCTTGCATTTACTTCGTAATTACGGCGTTCGCAAGCTGATATCCGCAACAGGCGGTAATTCCTTTTTCGCGGCTCGATATGGCTTCGTCTGCGACAATGTGGAGAACTTCGAAGTCGTACTGGCAAGCGGCAGAATTGTCGACGCCAATAACCAAACCAACTCCGATCTATGGCAAGCGCTCAAAGGGGCCTCTAACAATTTCGGCATTGTGACACGCATCGATCTGACCGCATTCCCATCCGGCGACATCTGGGGCGGCGTCGTTCTCTACCCAGCCTCCACCATCCCCGCCCAAATCGACGCCTTCGTAAAGTTCAACGACAATATCGAAAAAGACCCATACGCCTCACTCATCACCTTCTGGGCCTACACCTCAGCACATAACACCACGGTCGTCGAGAACGCCTATGAATACACTAAATCGGTTGCCAACGCCTCCATCTTCAGCGACCTCCTCGCCATCAAGCCCGAAATCCCCAACACCAACACCCTCCGCATCGCGAACCTGACCTCCCTCACCACCGAGCTCGAAGCCGCCTCCAACCTCCGCGACCTCTTCGCCACGCTCTCCTTCGCCAACGACGCCGACCTTATCGCCGAAGTCTACAAAATTTCCACCCAACTCCTCGAGCCGGTCAAAACCGCCAAAGGCCTCACCTGGATCACCATGTTCCAACCCATCCCCTCAATCATAACCACCCACTCCGAAGAGCGCGGCGGTAACGTCATGGGCCTCAACCGCGCAAAGGGCAACCAAGTGCTCTTCCTCTTCTTCGTCCAATGGGACGATGCTGCCGATGACGAGGCATTGCAGAGCGCGGCGTCCACGTACATGCAGAAAGTGACGCAGCTGACGAAACAGGAGGGCAAGAGCAATGAATGGATATACCTGAATTATGCGCTACAGGACCAGGATCCGTTGGGGAGTTATGGACAGGCGAATCTCGATAAGATTGAAGCTGCGGCGAAGGCTTATGATCCGTCTGGTGTTTTCCAGAAGTTGGTGCCGGGTGGGTTCAAGATTGCGAATGCGAAGCCTGATGGACCTTAAAGAGATGAACTGGACGTAGAAACATGGACTGCTCGGAGCGGGAATGCATCTTTCATGACAGATACGATTACGACCGAATATGACATTGCAAAAACCTGCAGACAAATGAAGCTGCCTGCACACAGATAGAACAGCGTACATAAGAACCTATGAATAGCTTTACTCTCGAATCTAACCGGAGGGACACCTGTCCTTTTCGTTATCGGCGTGATTCTCTTTGCTTGATTGATTCATAAATTTATCAAGCTCGCCATCTTCCAACATCGGACGACTATCAATTTTTTAAACTTAACAGTATATCGGGGCGATCTCATGTAAGGGCCCTATTTTATTGCCCTTGTTCGACATAGAGTTTATGTATCAAATATCAAACCGTCTAGATTCCTAACGAGATATATATCTGAAGTATTTGGAATTCCTACTACTAGCTTTCATATTAGGACCGTATATATCAAGTATGTACTAAAAGCGTACCTAGGGTATTTAGATAAGATATACAGTATATCCTTATTGATTACCTTAAGTTCTAGGCCAACTAAGGGCATCAAGTTATGTGTCCCCTCATCACCAGCCCACCCGGGCCGGGTCGGGTGATATAATTTAGGCTAGTAAATCCTTCCATAACTCTATGAGTGGAAAAAACTGTCTGCAGTATGGCCGCGTAGTATGTGTACATATTGTACGCCTCAACCTAATGTGATGATCGTTTTCCTCGGCTTCGCCTGAGCCCACGCATCAATATGCACAGTCCCAACCCCCAACCGGTACGCAACCTCACCGATCCACTCCACGAGCATGACATTGTACAAACACCACGCCTTCTCCGTATCATACCTCGTCTGATCACACGCCGAAGAATCACCCGCCTTCTCCACACCCGGTCTATCTGGGAAGCTTTGCTTCTCCATCGTCACATCCTTTTCATCGACCAGTAAATCCGGGTTTCCTTCCCCTCGGCCTTTTTGCTCGCGCTTCTTGGTCCGAGAAAGATTTATGAGATTGCACCTATTAGTAGGTCCCAATTGAGTGGCGAACTCGCCGGGCACCATGACGTAGCCGGCCACGTAGCCGTCGGCGTCGCGGATGACGAGGGGGCAGACAGTGTGGGTGTCCTCTGTACACGCATTTTTCCGTAACGCCCAGGTCAGGTAGTGGCCCCCAATGTGGAAGGCATCTGTTCCTTCCTCCATCTCTGCCTCAAAGACTAAGTGGTCAGTCCCGGCCTTTAGATTGGGACCATGCTTTCTTTCATTTCCTGGCGCTGTGGGGTGGAAGAAGTAAGTATCGGGATTGTCTCTTTCCATATAGTAAGGCACGCCGGCTTCTAGCGCGGCACGCCATTCTATGCGATAAGCTAGCCGCTTGAAAACGTCTGCGTTCACACTTGCTGGGTAGCGAAAGTCTTCACTGGAGTATTGCGTGCCGTCGGCTTCAATCCATTTGATTCTTGACAAGTTTTCGTTAACATTACATTCGACTTCTCCTACCCAGCCCGCCCAACTCCAGCTTGGAAAAATTGTAAGATTCGTCTTGGGGTCACGACGCCGCTGTATTGGCCCCTCAGGTTGCCAGAGAAGCTGGGAATCTAGCTCGGACCGCGGGAGGCCAAAGACGAAGTCGCTGCGGAAGAGAGGGTGAAGTCGGGCTTCGATCGCCTTAAATGCGTTGAGGATATCTGATGGGAAGGTTAAGTGTCTTGATGTGTATGCCTCTACTACCCTGCGATAAAGAAGAATATTGACGCTCTGCGAAGTTTGGCTTATCAGATTCACGCTTTGGGTTTTGGATCTTTTCGGCCTGTTAGTCCTTCCGAGACCGTTTTCTCTCGGGTCTTCGCTCTCAAGGAACTCATCTTGACGGTGTTGGCAGGTGAAGAAGCATGCTTGAGCTCCAAGATAGAGAACTCGGGGCGACACTAATTTTTCTTGCAACGTCCAAGCACGGCTGTTCCAGATAGATTCGCCGACCGCTACACCAAAGCTTTTAGGGCAGTTAGCGAGATAAATCCCCTGGACCTTCTCGATATGTCGTTGGAAGTCACGCGGCCCGGTGCTCATGCCTGGTAGCCCAGTATCAGCGGCAGTGCCCGACGTAGCGGCTATCGTGAGTATTGCAGAGCTATATATCGGATCCATAGCGGCAATCTGAAGAGCTTTATCCTCGGCGTCATCTTGAATGATGCAAAGCCTGTCTACCCAGAGGTATCTTTCTCCAAGTATATCGGTTAGCTTCATGGCGTCCTTGATGGTATTTGGTAGTTCATGGGATCTCTTAATTAAGGCTCCTGTTTCTGTCAATTCTTCTCGTACGGCTTTCTTGTTTTGCAATGTCGCTACGCCACCCCAGACGTAGCTCAAAGCCACGTATCGGTAGTCAGGCTCAAATTCAACAATGCAACTGTCCTTGACATCAATTAGTCGGAAACCATTTGGCATGTTCTTTTCTTGAACGACTGTTGGATGGAATCCACACTGGCCAGTGAGACATTGGTGACACCATTTCTTGACAAGCTCGAAATCGATTTCAAGACACTGAACCGAGAGTCCATAACCTACGGTCGCGATTTCCTTAGGAATAAACTCGGAAAAGTTTATACCCGTATGAATCCCTTCAGGCTTTGGTTGAAGCAGCAGATTGATCTCCCCCCGACCCGTAAACCCCGTCTCCATTGGCAGCGCCCTGAACTGACACACCACATCCTTTCCCTTAACTTCCGTCGCCAACTCTCGGCCCCCAAGCAAACCCTTGATAGTCCTCAAAATCAAGCGGCAAAAACAACAACTCTCCCCCTTTTCGACCACCCACTTCAGGTTGAAGAGCGTAAATTCCTCAAGCACCTGCCATATGGGAGCATCAATAAGGTACTTGAAATCAACATGCTGACAAATTTCACACAGATACCCTGGCTCGGATTTCTCGAGAGTCTGAGGGTTCGCTAGAAACCATTTTTGAGATGGCGTTTCGGGTACAACACCTGCCTTTGGATCTGGGATCGCATTGATTTTCCAAAAGGCTTTCTCAAATTGTGCTCGATCTGCTTCCGAGAGCTTCGAGTAATTGATAGCAACCTGATTGGCTCTGGCCTCGTCAGTGGAATCGGGCATTGTGGTGTCATAGGATTCGCGGTCTTTCGCAATGTTTTGGCTGGTTCGTGTGCTTTGAGCACCTAAGGGTGTATCTTAGCTTATCACCTCCTTGTGGCTGACGAAGCGCACTTGTGCCGCGCCCGACTTCATTAGCTTTGTTCATCGAAGGCGCTCAAATGCGAGTACCAGCTGACGAGAGCAGATGCTGTCATATCTGTGATCGGATGTTTTGCTTAATCCATTCCACACAATCTGACCTACGTCTATGATTGCGATCTGTGCAGTTGCGAGGTTCCGTTCGGAATTGCGAGGTAGGAGTCTAGGTGGCCATTACATCCCATCGATCGTTCTGAAAATTACCGATTAATACCGTTACATTCATTTCGCGCGTCTGGTAGCGTTGAGACTAGCGAATTGGGCGTGCGTTCTCACCTGCACACAAACTATTCGCGTCCACACACAACTTGAAGACCGACCGTACGAAAGGTATCCGAAGATGAGATGACATTATCGCACTCTTGTCCTGTGTATCTATCATCGTGATTATTCTTGACAACAGCAGATTTGTCTCTGCGTATACATTATCTAATCTTACAAATTACTCATTTCGGAGTAGGAGAGACGAAAGAAGATGTCCATCGTGTATAAGCCCGTCGGACCAGAAGAGACGCAAGAAGTCCACCGTGTATAAAGCCCACCCAACCCTCCGATGACTCCTCCAGACCCGGACATGTCCCTGCGCTTAATGATACACTAGGCCCCAGCGAGGTTGAGAACCGAGCAGTCATCGCCTCTTCATGTCGCCCAATGACCATCCTCGCCCTCACACTGTTTATGGTGTGGCAGATTGTCATCATAAAGAATACTCTCCACATCGAAATCCTTACGCACATAGATCTCCGCCATCTTAATTCCCATCTCTCCATTGGCTTTGGGTTCCGGTGGGTTTGCCGACTTGTCACTTACACAAATAGCCGCATCGTTAGCCCCAGACGAAGGTGGTTCTTCATTATAAGAGGTATAACTTTTGGGCGATCTGCTCCACAAACGGCTGACGCGCTGTAGGATCGAGACACTGCCTAATGTACATGTTCGACTAGTAGTATTGCTGCTTTTGGGCATGGATCCGAGTATTTTACCCAGGATAGGCCTCAACATGGGAAGACAGGCATTGATGGTGCCGAAGAGCGCTTCGAGAGAGGCGAGAAGACTAACGAGTGGGTATACGTTGCCCGCATTTGTGTCGTTTATCGTGGTCGTTACGTAGATACGGTAGAGAGTGATAGCGCAGGCGCTAATGGTTGTCTATCAGCCTAATGCCGCCGAGACTTCCACAGGCGAACCGATGGGAGGAAGGGGGAGAGCATACGCGAGTCCCATTCCAAAGATGCTACTCACGGCAACCTTCTTGCCGATGGACAACTTGAGGCGCCAAAGGATTGGCATGGGCATGACCACCACAGCAACGTCGAGGGCAAGATTCAGGATTCCAATAGACATGGCCATGTTCTTCCCGGGTCTGCATATGCCACCCTTAACCGAGGGATTAAAGGGGTAAGATATTGGTCGGCAGATAAGACAGTCGGCGAGGACTGATCCAAGGCAGAAGGCGACGTTGATGACAAGTACCGAGTAGCAGAGGAACCGGAATGGTCGTTTGGGGAAGATGTGCATGTAGAGGAAGATGACAGAGGCACGGATGAATGTAACGGATAGGATCCAGAGGAGAGTGGATGTGAATCCATCCTGGTAGCGTATCGATTATCCCTGACGCTTTCGACGCTCCGGAGGAGAACGTACCTTGCCTGCGAAAGCTATAGCTTGCTTGATATCCTCGACGCTTTGCATCTTTTTCATGCCCAGGAAACAGGCTGATGTTTGGGCATTAGCGTGGCAATGCGGTGATCGGTCAGTGAATGGTACCATATATGGTAAAGACAGCCCCGCCGAGGGTGAAGAGCTGGTTATACAAGTCAACAGGAGTTGAATGTTAGGACTGGCTGATTCATACTAGACTAGGTATCATGAGATAGTCGTTCAATGCGAGCTTCACCTTCTGAACTCTTCTTGCCCAGAACCGCAGGAACACTGTAACGGTTGCGAGGCATGAAAAGACGAACAAGACAATAGCATACTGGACCAGGTACAAATGGTCAGCGGCGGGGGGTATCAAGTCCATCTGGGTCGGTATCTTAGAGCTTATCCTGTGAAATAAGGTCTGATACGGCTTCAACCTGTGACAAGCGACTTAAGGTGATGAAGGTGCTCGGATGGGTTATTGTTGTTGGTGATACAGAAGAATGCCTGTGCAGAAATTTCGAGAGAGGATGATCGTAGGCAGAACAATCGGAGAACGATTGAAGGGCGAGTTGGAGAATGATATGAGAAGACATGCTTCTTAGACTCCGCAGAGATGTCCACTGGACACAATGTTGAACGGAAGCGTGGACACCCTCGTTGCTGCATGCAGCAGGTAGCGAGATGGCTGTTGGGAGGGTAGGCGTGAGCGAGCGTGGAGGGACACCCCTTGATCGCCGTTTCACCACCATCAAATCTGGCTAATGCAGGTCGGCAATGCGGGTACATCGTGCGCAGACGGGCCGAAGAAACAGTCACTGAAGAAACACAAGAAAGTCCGTTGGAGCGCTGACCTCTCAAGACTTGGCTGATCCAGAATGTTGATTCCAATTCTCTTGGGTATCTCACCACTGATTGGGAAGCTTGCAACTACATCCCACCGTACTATATCGAACAGCTGGTTGAATTGCTCATACGTAGATTCTCGGCCATCGTGCAAGGATCTCGGTAGTTGAAAGATTGTAAGATGCAAATGCCATGCAGGAACGGAGGCGATGGGTGGGTGTGGATCAAAGCTGATTGGTACTGCCAGGGGCCTGGGTCCGCAAATTTGTTTCAACGCTTGCACAGCTGTTGACCGACTTCCTAGCTACCCGAGAGGGGTCCCTTTCAAAGTGTGGCAGCCTATATGTAAGCCTGTATGGATCTAGATTATATCTGGGATTGTCTGAAGTCTGTTGTAGGGAAGGTGCGATCGAATTACGCTAAGAAGCGTGAACGGTGCGGGTCGACCCTAGCAATGGTGCATGGCGTCGTTCGATAATCCAAAGATAGACTCACATCCCCAACAACGCTCCAGTATAAGATATCCTTGTCAGGGCTAATCTCATTCATTTTATCCATCTCGAAATCCCCTTCACCGGACGCAGACAAGCGCGCATCATTGGCTTGTAGAAAGGAGACTCTACGGTTGTAGTTGCGTCCAAAGATGGGGACTTTGCCAAGAAAGCGGTCGTTCGTTACGCACATATCTCGGTGGAGATCTCCACTAGCGATCTGCAGCTGGGGGCCGGGCCTTTCTGCAACCCGCAAGGCCCGAAGTCATGAAATCATACAGCATACTTAGTGGCATGCTTTCTGAATGAAAGGAACCGCCCCTCCACACAACGGGCGAAAAAGCATATGGGACGCTAGAATGGCGTTGCGTTCTCCAAGAGGACTCCTTTTCTCGCGCGGATTTTGGGGTCCATGGTGGGGTTGATTGTTTCTTTTTCTCTTCGGAGTTCTGCTCTACTACGACACACCACTCTTCGCAATGTCTTGTTGGTTTTTGAGATAGGACAATGTAGTCCGCTTCCCTGGGCCACCTCAGGGGTGCAGAGCAGTATTGGCCCCCTTTCTTGGAAGACCGGAGTGGCGCTATTGCGGGCTCTAGGAACGGAAGATGGCGAGGGGCGGAATGTACGGCCGCTAGAGCACTAGCGTTCGGTCGGTAGTTGATTGGCGGAGATTATCGTAGGTCAACAGTCCTTGAGGTGCAAAAGACAGGATGTGGGTGGAAAGAAAAGAGAAGGTAGTGCTAGGTGCTTTTTGTTAGCGTATCCAAGACTCTTGGCACTTCTTGGCATTACCTCCTGTATCCTCTGCCCCCAAACTCATGTGTAAATATAGATAGGAGCTAATGATCGTAGACCAATAGCCGGGATCACCTGTACTGCAATCCAGAGTCGCTCCACCAGCTTATCTGCAACATCCAGCGCAATACCTACCCCAATAGCGACGGCCTCAGTCCCCCAATAGAAGGAGAAGAGCTCCTTGCCAGGGCATTACATAACAGTAAACGAGTGATAGAGCGGTGCGCAGGCTGTAATATCTACATAGCTTTGATCTCGATGTTGTAGTATATTGATGGCGAATGAAACATCGGAACATCGGCTTCGGACAGGACGTGCATGTATATTGGGGAGTTGGAAATATGAGAGGTAATGGTGATAGATCCGAAGACCCTTGGATACTCTAATTGTTTTGAGCCATTGCCTTCTGGTAAGACCTTCGCGACTCAATTAATTCCTTCGGGCTGAATATAATTGAAAATTCTGGCTGGATGGAGATGAGGGGTAGTTGGAGGACGCTCCAGCTCTTCGATCATGTTGGGATAAAAGAGGGTGTATAGTCTAGCAGAGTGTTCGCGGCCTCTAGACATCGTGAAAACGGGAATCCATCTTTCACCACTTCAAAGCTCCCTATTCCCACCCCTGGCCCCAGCTACTGACTGAAATCAGCTCAACCGCTTTTTGCGGTCTTGGTAAATCTCAGCACCAAGTTGTCTACTCAGGTGCTTAAAGTGCGTCATGGCTGCGCTCCTAGTAAGTTCTTTCTTGAACAATGTGAAGAAAGCAGCCGATTCCTGCCCGGACAACTCCACGCTGAGCTCTTCGAGATCATCTGTGAGCATCTTCATATTGATGCATCCGTAATACGAACGAGCGCCCTTAGCAACGCAAATTTCTTTTATCTGAGTGATTTCGTTCGGATCGTGGAGACATAGTTCGAAGATAGCTAAGGGAGAGAGCTCCACTTTGAATTCATAATAACGCCGTATTGGGATCTGACGCTTGTATATTTTGTCTTCAAATCTAGGAGCGACGGAGCTACCCGAATCCACCACAGGAGTTATAATGATGTGAAGATCTGCGCCATTCTCAATGAAGGCCATCGTGGTCTGCAAGAAAAGTTTCCGCAATTCAGCAAGATCAGCATGTGCGTATGAATCATAGTGTAAGCAGTCATGCATAGTCTCTAAGAAAATTGACCATACTGTAACGTTAGATGTGGGCGCGATACGCAAAGGGTCTTTCATATTCGGATCAGCACCTTGCCTCAAACATTCACCAATAAGTGTTACAGCTGCCATGATTCCCTCCTCGGAGCGCTCAAGAGTTGGTTCAATTGAGTGCTCAGAGCAGTACAATAGACAGGTTGCTGCGCCCGTTTCAAGAGGAACCTTCTTGGAATGGAGGACCTGCAGGACATATCGGGAAAGGCCACTCCAAGCTGCGAAGGCCAAGAAATCAGGCTGTCTACCCACAAACTTGACACAACAGTTATGAGCCCAAGGCTGAGTTGCGATGGAGTAAAATGAATCCCTTGAGCTTGACGCGGAGCTTGACGCGGGGCTCACATTCGAGTTTATATCTTGTTCCTTGCGGTCGAGCTGCCGTGGTAGATCTCCCCAACGAGTGCACCAGTGGGATTCGGGACGCCAGTCTGGGTGCGTATGGTCTATCGTGGACATGACAACATCTATAAGCTCACATAATTGTTCTTGCGCAACACCAGTTTGCCTTTCAGCTCTCGACATCTCGTACATTATATAGTCGGCGTACCACTGGCATTGGATTCCAAAGAGCCTCATTTTAGCAAGTGAAACTTTGACATAAGAGACTCGAGGATCGAAGTCCGAAGGACTGTGAGCTATCAAAAACGCACCCCCATGCCTTGGATCTTGCAAAAAGTCGAGAGCTGTACGATGAACGAAATCGACAGTGACATACGACTCGAGATAGAGGATTTCTTCCTTGGTGACTTCTCCTCCAGCATCTAAGGCTAGGTCATGGCGAAAAGAGCGGGGAAATAATTCATCCTCCCCCCTGTTGGCATGATCATGAATCTCCAAAAGGCCAGCACACGTTATGCCAATTCTTTCCCTGATAGAGTGCGATGTTTCGATCAATTCTAGCTCCGGGATGTTATCGGATGAGCCAAGTATATTATCTAGTCGTCCTAAACTTGCAAGTGCAAACCCCAGAAGAGTGCGGTCGTATGAGTGTTGTGGGTTGTGTAAAGCTATTTGAAGGAGCTGTGACGCCTCTCTCCGATAGTATTTCTCAATTTGACTCAACATGTGCGCATAGACTCCCTCAACTTCGCTTGGCAAGTTCTTAAGTCTCTCCTCGAGCTGTTCTGGACTGTCGCCGTTTCTAAGGCCATGTATCTGATCCCTCACGACCAAGAAAACCCACAAGAAGACACCCTCCGCTCTCCATAATATTGCTTCTGTTACATCCCCTAGCCACAATGGATATTGCAAAGTGATTTCTGATGCCTGCTCCATACCCTGAAGATTATCAACTACGAACCTCTGGATATCTTTGCGGGTCAAATCTTGTAGCCGAAGTTTGGCTGAAGATCCAAAAGCCTTTTCAAATGCTCTGTAAGGTCGACTAGACAAGCAGACCTTGACTTTAGTGACTTGAATTGCTTCTTGAATAAAGCTTATCAGTTCGTCTTGTTCTCCGCCAAATTCGTCCAGTCCATCGACGAAAAAACACAGTGAATGTGTATTCAATGCCAGCTGTACTGTCTTCTGAAGCGTTGTTCGAAGCCGGCGTTCTGTCCAGGCGGCAGTCGTTTGTGGAAACCCGATGTCTAAACCAGGCAGGTCATTCAGAATTTGCCAGATAAGTGATCTCAGTAGTCCCTCAATACTCTTCTCCAAAGCAGTACCACCGCTCCAGAAGAAGAACTTGGGCATGAGAAATTCTTTTTCTCCTGACCAGACTTTCAAAGATTCTTTCGTCCGGGCATCTTGACACAAAAAGCTCATCAGAGTTGATTTTCCCGAACCAGCTTTACCGTTGATCCAGTAGGCATCTCGGCCACTCTCAAGCCATTGAACATAATTGTCCCAAGGACGAACGGCCTGGCCGGACTTGTCGAATATCCATTCGAAGGTCTCTCGATGAGCATCGGCAATTCGTTCCTCTCGACTATGAATCTCAGTAAACCACAGGCTGGTAAGAAATTGCTTCTGATAGTTTTCCTTCTTTTCCTGTGCTTGCTTCTGCTGAAATATCTTGTCGATGTGGTCTCTCGTTTGTTCATTTTCGTGTCGCACTACAAGTTTAAGCTCTTCAAAACCCATAAATCTCCGGGAGAGACTAATGATTAGGTTCCGAACCTGCTGATCCAGATTTTGAAACCCTTGAGTCTGTTGTAAGGAGGCCATGTCATGACGCTGTCTGCCCAAGGACACACATTAGTACCCATGAATTATCACATGTCCTTTCATCCAAATACTTTTATGAATAGGAAACGTCACGAACCTCAAATCAATCAGGATGTGGGTATCCAGAGCATTCCGATAGCTATCCAGTCGTTTCTGGATGTCTTGAATATCTTTCCGTCCCCAAATGTATTTCACTGTCTTCTTGAAGGCGTCTCTCTTCTTACGAGGACCGTCAATCCTCAAGTCTCGAAGCTTTGTAACAAGCTGGGCCGCGGTCGCCGAGCACTTCGTCACTAAATCTAGAAGGCTTTTGTCTGAGGGTATCTCGGTACCTCTTGGACTTGAAATGCGGAGATCCTTCTGAAGGCCAGTAAGGTGATTAGAGATTTCCTCTACGTCATGATATTCGGATAGAGCGCCATGGTCATATATCTCTTTGCACTTCGTCAAGGCTTTTGTGCTGAAGTCTACTATCTGTATGACCCCGCAGGCGAGACTGAATGCCGCAAGGGATTCCATCGTATTGTAGCCTTGCAGCCGAGACTCTAAAATGTCATCACGTCCCTCGCGCCTTGACTGTTAAGCACTAAGTCGAAGTATATGAGATCTCATCTTCACCCATAAAATTAGGAGAAGGGTCCAAAACTTGTCGAGGCTGGACAACGACACTGGCCTTGGTGCTCAGCTGCTTGCCAGCTCACCGTTCAGCTTGTTGCGAGGTCCTTGCATACGATGCCCTGGGATTGGCCAGACATCAAATAGGAGATACTGCCTGGACTGTAAGAATTCAGCCTCGGCCCTATCCTATGCAAAAGGTTCTCAAGAATTCTACGGTAGGGCGGTAGCGATTTAGCGAATTCAGGACTATTTGTCGGTTGTACAGTGCTTTGCAAATCCGTTGATTTGGTGCTAGTGGGCCGCACGTCGCAGAAGTTCCCCCACCAAAAATGGGTGGCAAAGCCTCAACGACATGCGCTCGTAATTGTAGCCTACAGACACTTAATAAATCTGAAATGAAGCTGAAAATCGTCCTGTAGACATAATCCTTAGTGTTTTGGCCCCCGGTACGGCCCCAGCCTATAGTCCTACTGTCGCCGCCCCTACTATAGCCCCTGTAGCCGCTGTAGTCTTTGCTGTAGCCCCCGCTGCTGTCTTGCTGCAGGCACTGCTGCTGTCTTATTATGGTGTATGTGGCCACTATTGCTGTAGGGTATGTAGGTACTGCTGCTGTCTTGTTGTAGGCACTATTACTGTCTTGCTACAGGTACTGCTGCTGTCTCGTTGTAGGGTATGTAGGTATTAATGCTATCTTACTGTAGGCACTGCTGCTGTCTCGTTGTAGGGTATGTAGGCACTATTGCAGTCTTGCTGCAGGCACTATTGCTGTCTCGTTGTAGGGTATGTAGGCACTATTGCTGTCTTGCTGCAGGCACTATTGCTGTCTGCTATAGGGTATGTGGCCACTATTGCTATCTTGCTACAGGCACTATTGCTGTCTGCTGTAGGGTATGTGGCCACTATTGCTGTCTTGCTGTAGGGTATATGGCTACTATTGCTGCAGGGTATGTAGCCACTATTGCTGTCTCGCTGTAGGGTACGTGGCCACTATTGCTGTCTTGCTGTAAGGTATATAGGTACTATTGCTGTCTTGCTATAAGCACTGATGCTGTCGTGTTATAGGGTATGTGGCTACTATTGCTGTCTTGTTGTAGGCACTATTACTGTCTTGCTATAGGGTACATAGCCACTATTGCTGTCTCGTTATAAGGTATGTAGGCACTATTACTATCTTGTTATAGGTACTATTACTATCTACTATAAGGTATGTAGCTACTATTACTATCGCACTACTACTATCTTATTGTAGGGTATATAGGTACTATTATTATCTTATTATAAGTACTATTACTATTATACTATAAGTACTACTACTATCTTGCTATAAGGTACGTGGCTACTATTACTATCTTACTGTAAGGTATATAGCTACTATTACTATAGTACCGTTACTATCTTATTATAAGTACTATTATTATCTTACTAAAGGATAAGATAGTAATAATACCTATAATAAGATAGTAATAGTAGCTACGTACCCCGTAGTAAGATAGGAGTAGTACTATAGTAATAGTAGTTATATACCTTATAGTAGATAGTAATAGTACTTATTTACCTTATAGTAAGATAGTAATAGTAGCTATATACCTTATAACAAGATAGTAATAGTAGTTATATACCTTATAATAAGATAGTAATAGTACTTATAACAAGATAGTAATAGTAGCTATATATCTTATAACAAGATAGTAATAGTAGTTATATAACTTATAGTAAGATAGTAATAATACCTATAATAAGATAGTAATAGTAGCTATATACCTTATAATATAATAGTATTAGTACTTATAGTAAGATAGTAATACTACTTATAATCAGATAGTAATAGTAGCTATATACCTTATAGTATATTATAGCTAGCTTATAGTATACTCTTAGTATACGTCTTACTCGTACGATAAGGCTTTATAGGAAAATAATATATAGGGCTTACGTATCTTCTACTCAGGATTTTATAAAGACCCCCTGTAGGAGACCTCCTAGATTCTTTAAGAATTAGTCTTACTATAAATAAGATTAATATTATATTATTATATACCTCTTATAATTAATAATTATAATAATTATAATTCTTCTACTTATTAAAGGATAGTAATTTATTATTAATTATAATTAATATAACTTATTTTAATAAAATTATAAGTAGTATACCGTAATTATGTAATTAAGGTAAAAGTAGGTTATTAATATTATTAATAATAATCCTATTCCCCTAGATAAATAAGGTAGAATTATTAATCTTAAGGAAGTTATTAAATATAATAATATTAAAAGTAATCCTAATAAT
>JAABUK010002865.1_pt1 | contig 30229 bp, 24 predicted proteins | sample 5559141 | NCBI WGS metagenome assembly JAABUK01 (sample SAMN10711869, study PRJNA513367) | rock metagenome | isolation source: Antarctica rocks | place: Antarctica: Victoria Land, Pudding Butte nord | collected 2016-01-03
ATCTTGCAATATATTTTATTGATAATGCAACAAGATAATGCAAACAACGAGAAGAGAAATAGATTCATTTGTTTCACGTAAGTCTTTCAAATATAATGACGTAATAGATTCAAAAATAGTAAATCTTAACATTTGATGTCATTTTCGATTTCTTAATGAGTTAAGTTGAAAACTCGAATCTGGTATTGACTCAAGATCAATATCAGGTTGAGTCAGAATGTTGAAATCGAGTATTCAAGTCAAGTCAGAAGATTGATATCAAGTACTTGAGTCAAGTCAGAAGATTGATATTGAAACTTAACTTAACAATCAGTTTAATGCAGAATGACTGATTTAAGTGACTATTCATGATTGAGTTTGTCAACAATAACATCTTGTCATCAGTCATCTTCTTGATTCTCTTCTTCATGAACAAGAACTTTCATTCTTGTATGAGTTTCGATTCTGACATCATTGAGTATGAAAGCACTTGCGAACGCTTGCAGATTGATCGAGTCAAGAATATATTTAAACAAATGAACAAGACATTAATCTTTGCTCATGAAGCTCTGATCAAAACACAAGAACAAATGATGAATCAAGCTAACAAATATAGAAAGAAAGTTAATTATAAAATCAAATCAAAGATGTTTCTGAACGAAAGAAACATTGTTACAGCGAGACTCTTCAAAAAGCTAGATGACAAGATGCTTGATTCATTCAAGATCACAGATTTTGTTGACTTCTTCTATAAATTGAAACTATCAGACACTATGTGTATACATGATGTATTTCATTCAGAGCTTCTTCGTTCTGCAGTTGATGATTCTCTGTCTGATCAGAAGAATAAATCTTTGAGATCAATAGTAGTAAACAATGAGAATGAATAAAAGATTGATGATATATTGAACTTTTGATGATATCAAAGATGACTTCAATATCGAGTCAAATGAAAGAACTATGACAATGATCTCAACTGATATAACGCTGACGATGACGAATTTATGAACGCTCAAGAGATGATTGATGTTGAGATCATGTCTAGAAACTAATCAGAGTGCATGCGTGACTAGAATGTTTAATCTATAGAGATAGCTATAACTAAGACTTTAAGAATACAGAAGAAAGAAGATACAAAAGACAAGAAGAACATGCTTTATATAGTAGTTACTCAGATTGACGCTAGTCTCAAAGAAGACGTGTTGAAACACAAGAAAGATGTTGATTTGAAAGATGTTTGTGACACAAAGAAATGTGTTTGTCATAGAAATTTGTTAATCACTTGTAACACAAAGAAGTGTGTTTGTCTAAAAGACAATAGAAGCTGATTAGAAAATGTTAGAAAAGAAAAAAGATGTTGAGTTATATCTGAGTCAAATCTGAGTCAGATCTAGATCAGATCTCGACTAAATCATTGACTAGTTCTAATTAATTCTGACACATTCATAACATTACTTTTCTCTTTGAAAATTCATGTTCACATGAATAGAATAAATGAAACGCAAACTTTCACTGTTTTTTAACTTAGTGTGACTTGTCTGAATAGAGATTATAAAATTCAACTAGAACTTCTTTTGAACTCTTGAATTCTTCTTTATCAACATAGTATTATTCGTCGTTTCAATCTAGTTCTGTTCATTTGATCTTGTATTGTATTTGATCTCGATAACGTCTAGAGTTCAAAATGTCATCTATTTTTCAATGATCATCATCTTTGATTGTCAATGATCTAGAAGATTTTAAATGCTGTTCTGATAATGAGACTTGAAAATAAGAATATAATAGCTTCGAGCTGAACATTGAATGCAGCTGCTTCATGCTTATCAATAAATGAAGATGATAGAAGATCTCAACTTTGACAGTGATTTGATAAAGTTCTAGCTGTTTGTCTTCTAAATCTTTACATGATTTAGTTGTCTTTATGTTTCTAGAGAATAATCAAACTCAGTCATTTACTTTATAAATGATGTCTTGTCTATGTTTACTAATCTGAGCTTCAATGATCTGCTTCATCTTTTTCAATTGCTGATGATCGAAGATAAGAAGCTCTTTCATTCAAATTGCAATATCATCTGTCTTTCTAGCTTCAAGACGTTCATGAGTTGTTTCATAATCAATCGTATCTGAATCGAAACTCATTCGAAGATGAAAACTCTTATTGAAGTAGAACGAAGTCATTGAGATGATTAAGAAGATATTGAAATTCTCGCTGAATTTCATCATGAGAAGTTATTTCGCTCAGTCGTTCTGCATGTAGTTACAGTAGATTCTTAATTCGCATTCAACATCTTGATTAACTCATTTTGATTAATTATTGATCTCAGAATGATAAACTGTTGATAAACTAGCTGTGATTCTTAGTTACTTACAAAGACTTTGTCACATCATTGATATGAATTGAGAGTTTCTGTCTGAAATAATAGAACTAAATAAATCATGAAGTTGATAAATGTTTTATAGCATGATTCAAATCATTTCTTCAACTGAAATACTTTCGTCTTCTCAATGATAGAAGACATAGTGACGTTTCTTGATGAGATGACATATGATTATGCAAATGATGTTATAATCTTTTGATAGAGATAGCTCAGTGATGAAGTTCATAGTTATATCTTTTCAGCGTTTCTGTGAAATTGAGAGAGAATGAAGAAGTTCATTGATACTATTTCTAGATATTTTGCTTCGTTGACAGACATGACAGTTTTGAATGTAATGCTTAATCGTTGCTTGATGATCTGATCAATAGTAGAAACGTTGAACTAAATCAATAGTTCTTTGATTGTCAGAGTGAAAGATGAAAGACTGATTATGAATTTTCTTTAGCAATTTTGTATGCATATTCTCAGAAATTCACAGTAGATCTTTTCTGAACAGAACGTCATCAACGATCTCATAGTGCTTCAATTCAATGCTATGTAGCTTGAGCTTGTTTTCGCTTATAGCTTGTTTATACTCATTGCAAAGCTCATTCGTCTTGTTGACATCTTTTACTCATTGATAAAGATCAACTTCAGATTCAATAGCTAGAATATTTATTCTATCAAGTGTCAGAATGATCTGATAGCAATCTTCAGTACGCTGAGTTGATTCAGAAACGTTGATCAGAGACATTCTGATTAAAGCATTGACTTTAATGTTCATTTTGCCTGATTGAAAAATGATCTGAAAGTTAAACTTGAATAGAATGTTTAGATAATTGACTTGACGTTGAGTTAACTGTTTGTTTTTCATGAAGATCTTCAAAGTCTGATGATCAATGAACATCTGAATGAGCAATTTGATGCATTCAAGCTCAAGTCTTCAATGTTCAAAGCATTGAATAATGACTAGCAATTTCTTGTCATAAATGTGATAATTGCATTCAGCAAGAATCATGCTTTTGCTGTAGAATGCTACTGAGTGAAAAATATTCTCATCATCATACTGTGATAGTATTTCATCTTTAACGTAGTCAGATGCATTGATTTTCAGAATAGTCTGTTGTTTTGAATTGAAATGTTGTAGAACTGAGATTGAGCTGACTTGTTTCTTTAGATCATCAAAAGCTTGAACACAAACTTCGTTTCAAACAAAAGACGTGTTTTTTCTAGTCAACTGAGTGAATGATTTAACTAGCTTCAAGAAGTTCTTAATGAAACAATGATAGAAGTTAATAAATCTTACGAAGCTTTGAACTTCTTTTAGATTGATCGACGTAGTTCAGTTGACTATGACTTTCATTTTAATAGAATTCATATGAAGATCTTGTTCTGATACTATGACTTCTAAGAAGATGATTTCTTCTACATTGAATTCACACTTTCGAATATTCATCTGTAAATCAGCTTCTCATAAGCGATTCAATATCATTTTGATATGTTGTTTATATTCTCGTTGAGTTTTGCTGTAAATCAGAATGTCATCTAAATAAACTTGACAAAAGTCATTTAGAAAGTCTCATAAAACATCATTTATATATTGCTGAAACGAGATTGAATCATTGATAAGTTTAAAGAGTAACATCTTTGATTTATATGCTTCTAAAGCAATGATAAAAATAGTGTAGTTCTCACTATCAGAATGCATTTGCAGTTTGTTGAAAGTCGAAATGATATCTAATTGAGTCAGATGCTTGCAATCAACTATTTTGTCAATCATTTCATTTATGAGTAATAAAGAATAGTGATTTCTTTTGATAATAGCATTGAGCTTTCAATAGTTAACGCAAAATTGTAGATCTTCATTTGCTTTTAAAGCGAACAGAATGAGTGAGAAATACAAAGCTTTGCTAAAGATTATAAATTCTTTGAAAAGATTCTCATTCAAATATTTCTTTACTTTCTGAAGCTTGTAAAGAGACATTCAATATGCTCAACAGCGAGATGATGTTACATCACTAGTAAACTCTATCTTATGATTATATAAATGATGAGACAATAGCTTGTCTGCTTGAGCTTGATTAAAGACATTTAGAAAATTCTGATATTTCAATGATAGCTTGACTTTAATATCTTCTAGATTCTGAGTCATTTCATTAACTGAGAAGATGTTTATGACATCTAGTTTGCATTGAGTATTGTAGACGATTTTTCTATCGATGTCTTCAATGAACATAGCAAAAATCTTTGTTTAATTCTTCTTTTTTCGTTTTACTAGTGCTTGAAAAGAAACGACGTCTATGTTTTGAATCAAGAATGACTCTTTCTGAATGAATGAAACTGAGTGCTTGAGCATCTTAGAGATCTTGCTGTGAGCTGCTGAAGAGATTAAAGTTGATCGCGATCAACTTGAGTGCTTTGTATTTGACGAGATCAAAAAAACCGAAATAGAAATATTTAATTGATCAGAGAATATGATAGTATCATGTCTCATGTTCAATAATATTTCATTTTTGTTCATTCAGAATTTGCTCAATATAGCTTCATGATGCTCAATATCAGCTATCAGCATTGACACAGTCAATTTCTTATGACTTTCAATCGTGAAATTGAATAGAATCTTATGAGTAATAGTCTTTCTAACTAGCTTTTCATCATAGTCTCATATTAACTTCTCTTTTGCTAATAATATAGATTGTATTTCAAGTTTCTGACATACTTTATTGACTAGCTGATCATGTATCAGCGTGTAGACGACGAAATCACTATCTATCAAAGAGCAAAGACTGAAAGAATTGCTTTGAGAGATAAGAGAAGCATTGATCAGAAATAACTTTTCAAAATAGTTTTCTTTCAATAAAACTTCGATTTGACTGCACAAAGATATGATCTCTATTTCTTTAATGACTCTGAAAGAAATAACTAGTTTTTTGAATCAGAATCTGACTCAAAGTTCAAATGATTGAACTCATCATCTTCTAAGACATTAACTCTAAATCGATCAGAACACTTTCTAAAAGTATGATTTGATTTGTGACAGATGAAACAGATTTCAGCTTGTAGATTAATGTCTTTGACGTTAGTTAAAATCGCGTCACACGACTTTGAATGATCAACGAGTATAGTGACTTTGATCTTTCTATAAAGATTCAATGAATCTCATTTCTCAGCAAAGATGACTTACTTTCTGACTTTGATCAAGAATTTCTTTTCTTTGATGTCATTCATGACTCGATGCTCATTGTTCAAATGAATCAAATAACTACGAATTTTATTAAAAGATTCTGATTGAATCAACTGACTACTTCAAGCTGCATGAAAACAATAAACTATCTTGTCTCGTAGATTAATGATTAACTGTTTATCATGATATTTCAAATAAGAGAACAGACGCTGAAACATTGAATAGAATTCATTGAATTTGCTCTTTTCTTGAGTGAGATTAACGTATTTTCTTCAAAAGTTTATCTCTTTGTCAAGATCATCATAAAGCTGAGCAAGTTCATTTAACAGATCATTGACTGTGACATAAAGATTCAATGAATCTTGTTGATGTCAAGTTAAAGTAGCTTTGACTGTGTCTTCTTTGATTCTGAAGTGAACGTAGATCAGAATAGTTTTATTGATATCAAAATGATTGATGTTGATTTCTAACTTGTTATAAATCTTTTCTTGTCAATCATCTTAAATAGATTTGTTAGAGATCAGCATAGAGTGAGTCATATGAGTGTCATTTAACTAATAGATAAATGCTAAGAAAGAAAAGTATCTACAGAAAAGAACTCGATTCTTATATGTGTATTTCTCAGCTCTGTGCTAGACTTGATTGGGTTGACGTCTTACACATATGATGCAAAGTTTCAATGACATCACTTCTAGATCAGATTCTTGCTAGACTTGATTAGAATGAAACTAGACGAAGACTAAACGAAGAATAGACGAAGAATAGACGAAGACTAGAATCGTAACATTACTTTTTCTCTTTGACTATTCATGTTCGCATGAATGTTATTTCTTAGTGCGCTTTTCTTGAATATTTGATATGAAAGTTGTCAATCATCTCTTGAGCGTTCATAAATTCGTCGTCGTCAACGTTATATCAGTTGAGATCGTTGTCATAACTCTTTCATTTGACTTGATATTGAAGTCGTCTTTGATATCGTCGAAAGTTTAATATATCATTGATTTTTCATTCGTCTTCATCGTTTATCACTACTGATTTCGAGAGTTCATTCTTCTGATCAGACAGAGAATCATTGATGACAAGATGAAGAAGCTCTGAATAAAATACATCATGTATACGCATAGTCTTGAATAGTTTCAATTTATAGAATGAGTCAATGAGATTAATAATCTGAAAAGAATTGAGCATCTTGTCATTCAATTTTTTAAAGAATCTCGCTGTAATGATGTTTTGTTCATTCAGAAATATCTTTGATTCAATCTCATAATTGATCTTCTTTCTATGCTTGTTAGCTTGATTCATCATTTGTTTCTATGTTTTGATCAGAGCTTCATGAGCAAAGATTAATGTCTTGTTCATTTGTTCAGATATATTCTTGACTCAATCAATCTGCAAGCGTTCGCGAGTGCTTTCATACTCGATGATGTCAGAGTCAAAGCTCATATGAGAATGAAAACTCTTGTTCATGAAGAAGAGAATCAAGAAAATGATTGAGAACAAGACGTTATTGTCAACAAACTCAATCATGAGTAGTCATCTGAATCAGTCATTCTGCATATATGAACAGAAGAATCAAAGATATCACTTGATGTTCTGATTGACTCGTTCGCTTTGATCATCGATCTGAGAATGATAGATGATGAACAATTGAAGGAAAATGCTCAGTCGTTTGCAAAGAAACTTTCATAGTATAGAGATGAATTGCGAATCTCGATCAGATACTATGAAGCTTGATAAATCATGAGTTCAATATATTCATTGAATCAGCATTTCAGCTGTCTTTTCAACAATGATATCTTCATCATCAGTGATGCAAGAAATATAATGTCTTTTCTTTGACAATCTGCAGATGATTGTCAGAATAGCGTTGTACTCGCTTGAATCAGATAAATCAATAATGAAGTTCATTGCTATGTCTTGTCATCGCTGTTCAGATATTGATAGAGGTTGAAGCAAGTCATTTGATTTATTTCTAGATGTTTTTGAACGTTAACAGATATAGCAGTTTCAAATATATTGATTTATCGTTTTTCGCATGAATGATCAATAGTAGTTTCGCTTTATGACTTTCACAGTTCTAAGAATATCAGAATGATCAACTGATGATTGATCATGCATCTCACAAATCAGATTCATTTGTAAAAGCTCGTTGAACGAAACTCATAGCTGACTATCATGATACAAGATTTCATTCTGAGTTCAACAATTCTTCAATTTGATATTTTCATATTGTGTCTTGTCTTTTGCTATTGCTTCGCGAAGTAATGTACAATTCTCGTCGATCTCATTAGTCTCAAGAATCTGTTTATAAATTGATTCACTGATGTTCTTCTTTAAATCAGCAATTTTCATTCAATTCGAAGTCAGAATAGTGATTCATTGATAGCAAATGCACTCATCTTCTGAATCTTTGAACATGACGTCAGCTCAACGAGTTAATGCATTGATCTTGATGTTCTGTTTGTCAGATTGATACATTATTCTGAAGTTAAAGTCAGTGAGCTTCTGAACTCAGCGCATTTAACATCTGCTCAGCTCTTTATCTTTCATCAATGAGATGAGCGCTTGATGATCGATGAACATCTTGATAGAAATGTCAGTTAGCTTCAGTTCAAGTCGTCAGTGTTCAAATGCTCAAATGATGATCAGAAGTTCTTTATCATATATTTTGTAGTTGCATTCAGCAGAAGACATGTTCTTGCTATAAAAGACAATCGAATGTAGTACTTCTTCATCATCATATTGAGAGAGAACTTTATTGTTGACGTAGTTGAATGAGTTAATTTCAAGAATAGTCTTACAAGTTTAATCAAAGTGACGTAGTATAGAAGTTTCGATCATACATCTCTTCATATGATTGAAGATGATCTGACAAACTTCATTTCATTCAAATATGATCTTCTTTTGAATGAATTGAATCATTAAACAAACAATCTTCGAAAAGTTCTTGATGAAGCGTTGATAGAAATTGCAAAAGTCAATGAAGAACTGCATCTGAGTGAGATTATTGAGTGTAGATCAATCAATGACTGCTTGCATCTTTCGCGAATTTATCTTCAATTCTTCGATTGATATCAAGAGTTCTAGAAAGATAGTTTTCTGAACATGAAACTCGCACTTGTTAATGTCTATCTGTAGATCAGCTTCTCATAGTCTATTCAAGATTAATCGTACATGTTGCTTGTGTTTCTTCAAGATCTTGCTGTAGATGATAATGTCATCTAGATAGATCTGACAAAACTGATGTAAATACTTGAACAACATGTCGTTCATATAGTGTTGATAGAACGTTGATTCGTTGATTAACTCAAAGAGCATTACATGATATTTGTATGAATCGAAGAAGATAATAAACATAGTCAAATCTTCGCTATCTGAATGCATGCGTAGTTTATTGAACGTGACAATGATGTTCAATCAAGTCAGATACTTGCTTTCTTGTATACGAGCGAGAGTCTCGTTTATCAATGACAAAGAGTAATAATCTCGTTTGATTAAAGCATTGAACTTTCTGTAATCAACGCAGAAATGCAGACTATCATCTTTCTTTTTGATGAACAAGATGAGCGAGACGTATGATGCAAAGCTGAAGAAAATGAACTCTTTGTTTAAATGATCAATCAGATACTTCTTTATCTTCTGAAGCTTGTGATTAAACATCTGATATAGTCTGCTTCGAGAAAGTATTTCTTCATCGATCAACTCAATTTTGTGATCATAGAAACGATGCAATGACAACTGATTGATCATTGCTCGATCAAAAACATCTAGATAGTCGTGATATTCAGAGAGAAGCTTGATCTTGACTTGCTCGAGAGCTTCAGCATAAGAAAGCTCATGCAGATTCACTTCTTCAGACTTGTTTTCAGCTGTAGTTATAAGTCGATCGATTTTTAAGATGATAACAGCAAAGATTTTAATGTCTGATCATTTAACTAACATTTTATATGTCGCTGTCTTTATCATTGCTATGTTCATTGAACTGAAAGAGAATGATTTCAGACTGAACGTTGATTTAGAATTGACGTTAGTCAAAGCTGCGTCACGCTGTTTTAACTGTTCAATGAACTTCTTGTTTTGACTGAATTGAGATGTAATGAAAGTGAAAGATCTCTTCAGTATATGAGTAGAAGTTAAGCTTTTTCGTTTCGTGATTGATTTATTGCTTGAGAATAAAGCAATTGATTTCTGACTAGTAAAGTTGAAATTCGAAAATCGAAGAAAATTGATTTGCATATCAATTACTAGATTAATTTTGTTCATTCATGTTTTTTCAAGAATCATTTGATGTTGATTTAATTGAATGATCAACATAGAAGCTGTGTCAATCGTATAATCTTGAACAGTCAGATTCGAATAAATGGCATGAGTAATGAGTTTCTTAGCATAATGATCGTTGAATTCTCGAATTGACTTCGCTTTGATCAAAGTCAGAGACTTGATTTGCAACTGATCATAAACAATCTGCACAATCACTTCATCAATGAATGAATAGTCAGCAGCTTCGATGTCAATCAATGACTTTAATGAGTAACTAATTTCATTGCTAGAAAGTACACATTCAGTAGTCAAAGATTCAGAAGCAAAAGAATCATCTGACATGCTTATCATTGAAGAAATTAACACATCTTTCATTGCGTCTTTGATGAAAGTCTCTAGTTTTTTGCCTCGCTATTCTTGAAAGACATTTTCTCATTCTTTTTATTCTTCGAAATGATGATTTCATGTAGACGAAGAGTGAAAGCTCAAGAAGCAGAGATGTTAATCTTGTTTTGAGAGCAATTCTTGAACAAATGTCTCGAAGTCTTGCAAATGTAGCAGATGATAAACGATTTCACTCGATCAGACTCAGAGATAGAAAAGATAATAGACTTAACATAATCAATTATCAAAGTCATCATTATTGACAAGAAAGTAGTAGCATGTTTGTCAGATACGACAGTGACTTTGACAATGACAGTGCAACGTTTGCTGCGAAGCTGGTAATTAACTTGTTGTTTACTATTCACATCTTGAAGAAAGATTCTTAAGCGAATGAGTGAAGTAAAGTTCTCTGAACAGACTGATAGAGCGTTCTGCAAGCGATTATTGATTTTATTCTGAAGATCATTCATCAGAGTGCAATCGTTGTATTCAAGATAACTGAATAACTTCATAAAGTTGAAGTAGAAAACATTGAAAGACTTGTCTGCTTGTCTCAGAGCGTTGTACTTACGACAACACTTTTGATTCTTATTCAGTTCATTGTATATTTCTTTCAGATGCTCAAATAGCTCGTTGATCAAGATGTATGAATGCAAAGCATCATGTCAATATTGAGCGAAAATGTGCTCAGCAGCATCATCTTCTAGTCTAGATATCACATAGACAATACAGATATTCTCATTATTGAAATGATCGACATTTGTCTGAAACTTGTCGTCTATCTTGATTCTTCAGCTGTCTCATGTTGATTCATCTTCATCAGTGAATATAAATGAATTTGAAAACTTGAAGAACTTGTGATGATCATTGTTGAATAAAGTGAATAATTCTCGTCGAGTATAGTTCTCGATAGAAGCTCAAGACTTCGTAGACTGTCGAGATCAAGACTGATTCACTGAACGCTGTTTCTTTTTGAGACTCAATACTTTCTCTTATAGTTCAACGATAGTCTTTTCTTGAGTGTCTATTGTCATTTGATTGATCTCTAGCTCATTAAGTCTCTTGATGTGATCAACTTGTAGATTGATTCATTGCTCATTGAGTTTCAAAGTCATGTTTCGTTGACTTCTTAGCTCATTTAACATCTTGATGATCTCGTTCAAGTGATCAATAGCTCACTGACGAAGTTGTTCTTCGATCTTGATGTTTCATGAGGTCGCGACATTCTGAGATTCAGCTGAGACATCAAAAGAAAGAAGAAACACTCATTTACTAGCAGTGCTTCTAAGCAGATAAGCTGTTCGTGACTCGACTGATTCAGAGTCACATGTCATTGTGAGAAAGATAAAGATAGATAAATAGATTTAATTGTGATAAGATTGAGTGATTGATTTGATAAATTTGAGTAAATTTGAATGTGTGTTTTAATGAAAGTAATTTAAAGAATTTCTTGCGAATTTTCTAAATAGAAGTAGGTTATTTCATATCGTCTACACGTTGATAGCAGGTTTGATTAGCATTTATCTACTGTTAGAAACCAGCATAGAGCGAGTCATATGAATGTCATTTAACTAATAGATAAATGCTAAGAAAGAAAAGTATTTACAGAAAAGAACTCAATTCTTATACATATGTTTCTCAGCTCTGTAATAGACTCGATTGAGTTGATGTCTTACACATATGATGCAGAGTTTCAATGACATCACTTCTAGATCAAATTCTTGCTAAACTCAATTAGAATGAAATCAGGCGAAGACTAGGCGAAGAATAGACGAAAAATAGACGAAGACTAGAATCATAACAAGATTCTTTTTCATCAGTAAACAGAGATGAATTTGAAAGCTTTTGAAATCACTTGAAGAAATTAAACAAAGTAAAAGAGAAAGAAGTGACTTCTTTAAATGATTGCAGTTGATGTTGCAATTCAGTCACTTGATTTCAAAATGTCTGATTCAATTGATTTAAGCATTCTTTGACTTTATTCATTTTCTCGAAATGAGTCTTTCATATTTTTTCACTTGATATCTTGTTAAATAGCTCACAAGCTTTCACATTTAAATCTCGTTGAGTTTGAAAACTGTTCAAATCTTCTAGAAAAACTTCTGAATCTTGTTCAATTCAATGTTGTAACTGCTTTACATTTTTTATATCTCATGAAGTAGAAGCTTCATGAGATTCATTGAAAGTTTGAGAATGAGACAAAGAGTATCGATGTTTTCATACAACATCGATTCTAAGATACTTTGATATGCAAAGTGATAACTCAGAATAAATGATTGAATCTGTAATGTCAGAAGAATAAAAACTTTGATTACTCTTGAAGAGATTATTCACAGATGATTGAATCATAGCGAAGAGTTAATGATTGAGCAAAGAATGATGCTCAATAGTATGTAGTGAGATTGTTTGTTAAAGTGTTTAGTATTCAAAGAAGAGTATTGCTGATTTGAAGAATTTTTTTTGTGATTTTCAAGCAATCAATAAAGATTCTTCATCATTGATTCTATTAATCGATTTGAACTGATGCTACTGACTGAGCGATAGATTCTCTAGCAATCACACAGTCATATGTTCTCATTGATTCTATTGATTTCTTGATGTTGTTCTGTCTTTCGATGTTGTTGATCATCAGATACACAAATTTCTTTATACTCATCTCGTTGTCAGTTGAGTGAATTTGAATGAATAATGAAATCAGTAACATGTGATTAACGAATTTTTAAAATAATGTTGAAATCGTGTCTAGAAACTAATCAGAGTGCGTGCGTGACTAGAATGTTTGATCTATAAAGATAGCTATAACTAAGACTTTAAGAATACAGAAGAAAGAAGATACAAAAGGCAAGAAGAACACGCTCTATATAGTAGTTACTCAGATCGACGCTAGTCTCAAAGGAAACGTGTTGAAACACAAGAAAGATGTTAGTTTGAAAGATGTTTGCGACACAAAGAAATGTGTTTGCCATAGAAACCTGTTGATCATTCGTAACACAAAGAAGTGTGTTTGCCTAGAAGGCAATAGAAGCTGGTTAGAAAGTGCTAGGGAAGGGAAAAGATGCTGAGCCATATTTGAGCCAAACCTGAGCCAGATCTAGGCCAGATCTCGACTAGATTGTTGACTAGTTCTAATCAATCCTGACACATTCGTAACAGTTGATGACTTTCATACCAAATATTCAAGAAAAGCGCACTAAGGAATAACATTCATGCGAACATGAATAGTCAAGAAAGAGAGTAATGTTACGATTCTAGCCTTCGCCTATTCTTCGCCTAGCCTTCGCCTGATTCCATTCTAATCGAGCCTAGCGAGAACCTGACCTAGAAGTGATGTCATTGAGACTCTGCATCATATGTGTAAGGCGCCAACCCAATCGGGCCTAGCACAGGGCTGAAAAACACACATAAGAACCGAGTTCTTTCCTGTAGATACTTTTCTTCCTTAGCATTTATCTATTAGTTAAATGACACTTCTATGACTCGCTCTAGGCCGACCCCTAACACAGAAGCAGAAGCAGAAGCAGAAGCAGCTGATAGTTAAGCTACGAGTCAGACAGCTGAAGCAGAAGCAGAAGCAGAAGCGAAGAAATAACGAGATATCTACAACTGGTCAATCAGAGCGAGGCATGCGTATCAGAAGAACCTCAAAGAGGTCATATTAGCTACGTAGTTCATCGTTTGAAGCAATAAAAGATGAAATGTGAATTTTCAGCCCTATAGGGCTGTCCGACTGCTAGGTTTAGCCGGTTGCTAGGTGAATTCTTCTAGTGATGCCACTTTCAAGATACTTGACCTTTGATCATTGTTGAGTACACGAAGAGGAAATCTTCGAGAGAAACCCAAGCTCGAACAAACCAATGGCTGCCACATGCTGAAGCACAAGACTGAGCGTGAAGATCAATGCAAGCAATCTTTTAAACATGTCAGTTGTACCGCTTACGCCACTCAACATCACTACGAATATAAAAGAAATGTTGCAGTAAGAGCGACAACAAAGATAGATTCGAGAATCATAAGTGACTGCAAGAATGATCTTATTATACAAAGCAAGACGGCACAATTCTTCTTAAAGAAGTCAAATTAAATTTTAGACCCTGAAAATTGAGATGAAGAAGACTTTTGAGAGATGATAGACATGATTCTCTTCATTCACTCAACTTGCGTGGTCAAGATCTGAAGTGACACCAGAATGCGAAAGAATTCGTTACCCCCTTTAAATCTTACTCGTGCTCACTCGACTATTAATCACATCAAGTAGTGGGTTCGCTAGCCTGATAAAGCTAGTCAGCCCAGGCCTAGTCGGCAGAGTCTTTACGTTAACCCACGAACGTTAGCGAAAGAATTAGTGAAGGTGAGTTATAGCTGGGTGAACACGAGTACCACAGACTATTATTATCTTATGAAACATTCATCGAGACTGTCTTCGCCCCCAAACTTTGCGCTAACTTCGCGAAAGAGATGCAGAAGGAAATTGTGAAAGCGATGATAATTCATTGCTCTCTGTGCAAAGCAAGAACGACAAATTCGAAACGGTACGCGTGTAGTATTTCGTGATGAGAATGCAGTTTACCTTGCCTTCATCATCATCAATTTAACCTGGAACAGAGGATGATCTGATTTTTCTCGAGCTGAAGAGATCGAGAATATCGACAAAGTTAAGAAAGATGAACGCTACTTTGTACGAGTATGAAAAGAAATAAAGTCAGAGGAAAGTCGTAAAGGCTTTTCGACCAAGCACTAGACCGACTTAAGGCTAGCCCTACGTCACTTACTAAGTCGATGCACTAAAATCGTAAAGTATTGCTTCATCTCAAACGACTGTCAACTATTCCGTAAGCTCATTCAGATTAACTGCAGACTAACTTAAAACATTAAACTTACTACGCAGACTTTAAGTAACATGTGTAAGCATAAAATCTTATATATTTTTCTACTTTATGTGAATTTTAATATACATTTAGATAAATTCTTATGTTAATTTTTAAATTTATTAATTTATTAATTTGCAATTTTAAATTTTTTGATTTAGTTCATAAGTTTACAACGAATCATGGTATTAGAATGATGTTGAGGTAGATGTGATGGTAGAAATCTCAGCTCTAAATATTTGATTTTCTTGCTTTTCATTGATTGATTCGGGAATCTCGCTTCAACAGAGCCTGGCATTTCGCATAAACTTTTCTAATAAATGCAATATCAAGTATCGACTATGCTCACCCCATTCCAAACGCCCAGCTTATCATCGCAGATAGAGTAAACCGTGAAGTCTGTGTACTGAACACCTACCAAGAACTCGCGGCGGCATTACCCCCTCCATTCCCATTCCAACCGCCCCACCTCCCAACCTTCTGGCTTTCCCCAGCGTACGCCCCTGCCGTTGCCTGCCCTTCGCCTGCACCTGTAGGACTACCGACTGGGGCTATGCCTCCGCCATTGTGGTTGTTGCTATTGTTGTGTTCCCAAGAGTGCGTAGGACTCGTGACTGGATCTCCGCCTCCTTTGCTGAACCAGCCGGTTACGGTATTGTTGACTGGAGACGAGGGGATAGCGTTCCAGCTGTTGTCGTTACCGTTACCTTTACCATTATCGCCACGACCCCAGTGATTTGAGGGATTGGTCGATGGTTTGTCGCTCTCGTTGCTGTTCATGTTTAGCTGATTGAGTTTCTGGCTAAGCGCATTGCTGAAGTCGGAATCGCCTATTGTGGCGTTATTCTTGTTCTCATTGCTGTGGAAGCTTGCCGGGACGGCGGTGCTTGCGGCCGAGGAAGTAGAGGAAGTGCGGGCGTTTGCTTTTGCCTTCATGAAGTGCTCGATGAGTTCGTCTTTCGAGAGAGTGGACAAGCGACGCTTCTCTTCTGCTTCGGGCTCGACGAGCTTAGTATTGAGCATTTTTTCTAGGATAGCTGGTCTGGGGGTTAGCTAAGTCTATCATGGATTGACAAGACGACTTACCACTGGACCGATACTTGAAGATGAAAACAGCATAGGGACTATCTAGACTGTCCATGGGCCTCGCGGCTGAGGTTCTGTGCGTGTATGGTACTGGTTTGTCAGTGTGGACTTGATGGGACATATTGTTGCGTTGTGCAACGTCTATTGGGACACCGGGAAGGGGTTCTTCGGTTGCAACAGGTGGCTCCGGCTCCGGCTCTGGAGCTTTCTGTTCCTCAGGGATTTCGGGGAGCTTATTCCACGAGGACCAATATGGCTTTGGTTGAACAGAGAAACCTGGTACAGAGTTAAAGAATCTACTAGCCATTTGCAACCGATGGATTGATATTGGGGGTTTTCACTAACCTAACGGTGGTGCATGCACCTGAGCGTTGTTCGGATCGCTAGTTGGCCCAGTAAATTTGTCCTGACTTGTAGTACTCATGTTGTTCGGCGATTGAGTGAATTCCATGGTGTATTTGGGGAACCCGCTGGACTTGTCGGAGGTGGCCTTTCCATGCGATCCGTTCTTGTTCTTCTTGGGCATATCCCATCCATTCTTCTTCTCAGTAGCCCCTCCCCAACTCCGAGTTTCATCTTTCTTAGAACCTGCATTCCCCCAATTCCAGCCACTGGTATGCTCATTGCCATTACCTTCATTGTTCTCCTGAATATCGCCACTTCCATTATGGTCCCGGCCACTATTGTTCCGACCGCCACCGTTGCCATTATTGTCCCAGCAGCTATTGACCTGACCATTGCCATTGCCATTGGTGTTCCAGCCAGTGTTACTCTCTTGGGCTTCACCAGTAGTAGCACCCCAGCTATCATTTACCTGTGGGGCGCTCTCTCCGTTGTTCTCCCAGCCGTTGTTGCCCTCCTGCGGCTGATCAGTGCCGTTATTCCAATCTTCGTTCGTCTGAGCCCCGTTACCTCCATTGTCGTCCCAACCAGTGCTATTGGCCTGGGAGCCAACATTGGAGGCTCCCCAGCCACCGGGCATGTCCATTGCCCAGCTCTCCTTCTTTTTGTGTCCCCAAGCGCCGTTCGATCCATTCTTTGATCCATTACTGCCGTTTGATCCATTGGAGTTCTTCTGGCTGCCCTTGTCGTTATGCTTATCCGGCAGAGCCCAACTGTTCTCGGTTGGAGCTGCGGGGGCCAGTACACTTGGTGCAACACTGGCAGGAGTTACAGTGCCGTGATTGACGTTAATAACGATAGCAGGGGACGATTGGCCGGCAGGGGCCGGCACATTTACCGGCGGAGAATTTTGCGTCCCAACTATTGGTGAAGTTTTGTGTTTGCTGAAAACAGGAGAAGCCTCCTTGCTAGATCGGCCGGCTGTGACCTGCGGCTCAGTTGAGTTGTTGCCACCAATTTGGGAACTATAAATTCTCCAGTCCTGGTTGAAGTGCTGTCGCGAAGTGTTGCTGCCACCCCAGGAATCGTCATCTTTCTTACCTACAGCAGAACCGCGTTGACTTGGTGGGATGTAGCCTGCCTTTTTCGGTCTAGAAACAGGAGCTCCCCATTGTCGTGGGCTTTTCTGCCTTGGCTGGAGATCATCATCCCAAGCCATGTCTCCTTCAAAAACCATCTTATCTGGAACTCCATGGAGACGATCGTCTGATCCATCAAACAGGCCGCCTATCGCCTCTGGAAAGCCTGCATTACTACCACTGTCGCTGCTGCTAGAAGAAGTTTCCGAAGAACTAGGGGGTGTAGCTTTCTCGGGCTCTTTAGGCTTCTTGAGCTCGGTGGACTTCTTCGATTGTGTAGCGGATTCTGGGCTGGATTCTGGACTGGATCCTTCTGCAGATCTTGAAACCTCCCCAGGGTAGCAGCGAAGCACAACGACTTCAATTGTGCCAACATATTCGCCATTATAGGGCGCAAGGCGCCCTCCATGCTCAGTTGGAGCTGTGACTGCAAGGTAGAAACAAGTCGGTTAGCCCAGTATTTATGCAATCGGTTATCACAATGTCTAGCGAGTAGACTACCTTGTCGCCGATTCACGACAAGGATACGATGTTGGAGTAGTTTACCTATGTTAAGATTCTCAAATTTCCATTGTTTACCCTCAAAAGTGCCATCCTCCAACATCTCTTCCTTCTGGCGAACATGGAAATCAACCTCAGTCTGCCTCCTAGTCGTAGTTCCATCTGGAATCCTTAGGTTTTGTCGAAAGCGATTGCACTGGTATTCGCCATCAATGTAGACGTACATCGCCAAGCCAGGTGCGATGTAGCCGTTTGAGCGAAGATGGATTGAAAAAGGGGTTGGGATAGGAGGTACTGCAACATACGTTTGGACATATCCATCGCCATATGCCGTTTGGAATTCTTGAAGTGGCACGGCAGAGCCTGACCATTCCACTGTACACGTGAGATGCTTGAGATTTGGCATACTGTGTTGATGTTTGAGCAATTGTCCTTTGGATGTTGAAGTTGAAGCTTCATCCAAGTCAGCACCTCAGACTGTTTATGTCAACAATGACGAATGTATGGAATAGTGTTGATACCTTATAGCTAAGACAGCAATGCTATGTAAGTGTAGCTTATGCTAGGTCTCGATGTTGTCTTGTGGAGCTAGGTTTGTGAGATCTCTGTGGATGCGCTCAAAACCGATGTGTTGGCTGTCTTATTTACAGTCCTTCCGAGTTGAGCAAGATGTGAACTCGATGACGAGATTCAAAGAATACCCGAGGTTTTCAGCGCACGGTAAGTAGAATATTAGATGAATTCACTTAAGTGAATGAGAATTCAAGTTTATGCTTTTAACGCCATCGAAGATGTAACAGAGTCTATTTATTGTAAACCAAAAAATTCCTAAAGCTGTCCCAATGATCTGAGTTCACGTATCTAGGCAGGCACAGACTATCAGCTCTCTAGTGAAACATGGAAGAGTCCTCGATTTCCTTGAAGGGAGCTCGAAGGGGAAAACATACATGTACTTCATACTACTCCTCATACTCGGTTGGACCGTATCCGGATGCCACCTAAAAACCCACATCACCATCCCCCAACTCAACGCAGCAAACACAGGCCATGCATTCCCAGTAATGTTGGCCTTGACCGCAGGGCTCAGGCCCATACCACCCTCACTCTTTCTTTGCACCGCCAATTTGGCCATTGCGAGCACAACGCGTGCAAAGACGTATATGACAATCTGCTGGTTGACGGAACTTTGAATGCCACGTCCAAAGACAGCGTAGCCGCCTATGAGGCCGGCCAAAAAAGTATGCGGAGATGCTTCTTTACCAGTGGGGGAGGTACGACGTAGAACAAGCATAGCGATCTTGTATACAATGGCGAAAGTCGCTAGATTACGAGCATGTTGACGAGTTGCCTTGAGAATGAGGCGGAGCTTCTCGCGCAGACTGCGGGTAACATAAGTCTAGGAGAAACAGGTAGGGCGAAGGTTCAAGACCTACGTGCCGGAACGGAACAGGAAGACCATACTAGAGGCAGAATAGGTCAGCGTCTAAAGCCGACTGTGATTTGATATCGGAAATGCTCACACAAGGGCATGAGGAAATCTGACTTTGGCGCCGTATACAGCACCATTGCGGCCTGCCTTGAGGATGGCGAGATAGTCGGCATAATCAGGATTGAGGATGATGCTGTTCACAGCTTCCTAGACATATGTTAGACGGACATCGCAGCATAGAATGTGCTATCTACCGTCAGGCTCTCCATGTTGCCGAGATTGATAGGAAATGGATCAAGTGTCGAAGGCAGGCCGCATTGAGGTCGGGAAATTCACGAGAGCAGGATAGAGGTATGTTCTGTTGGTAAATTTATCTATGGAGAATTCTCAATGTCATCTCATGATCACTCTCTCCGTGATGTCGACGAGAGTGATGGTCAGTCCAAAGCTTGAGACCCCACAGGCACGTGAAGATGAGCGCTCGAAACACCAAATGTCTGAACCTCGGTACGGCATTTTCCCACAATCGGCGCCTTCGAGATTTGCCGCTTCCGTGGCTACGCCAACATTCCTAGATTTTGCTCACACCCTCCATGTCTCTTACAGTCTAATCTTGAGTACCCTCATGTTTCATAGCCACTCTCGCCGATTCAGGCCAATGTGCTTCCATGAGTAGCCTCCAGAAATACCCACTTGCCTAGAGTCGTCTATCTCGATCTCTAAGTCATTTTCAGCTTGAGGATCCGTGCAACTCAAGGCTCGACCAGGCCGATGACAGAGAGATGAAGAGTATTGCACTGTGAAAGTACTTCAGCCTCACCAATCTCCGGATCCTATTGCTTGTCCTAGGTTAGGACTTTGCAAACCTCACCAAATATTAACAGTGAGATCTAAAATTTGGGTCAACACATGTGCTTGCCAGCTATGAGATGTCACACAGTGTCTATTCGGGATTAACTTTTTTGGATTACAAGCTTCTCTCTATATCTTCATCCCTATCCGCGATGCAACAAATACCTACTGTTGACAGTCTATCTTGTCCACCGCTACTATTAAGGTCGAAAGCTCTTTCCTTATTATAGTCTCTTCCGTTTCTCTACTGTACAGCCCGTTTAATTTTTTATTGGTTTCAGGACACCCTTGAAGAACGCTCCCAAAAGATGGTTGATTTGCGCGGGTTTCTCGAGATGCATCCAATGGCCTGCGGAAACGTTCTGAAGCGTTGCATGCGGTGCAAAAGCCTTTGTGGCGGCGTTTGCTACAGGAAGGATGATAAGTGGATCGGCCGTACCTCCTATGAACTGAGTTGGGAGAGAGGTGGTGTTCTCTGGGGCGACGATCCGAGCTTCATCGGCAGCATTATATCCACGTATAGCTGCGCGATAGTAGTTGAGGGCAGGCGTAAAACCACCATCCTCTGGGCAGAAGATGCTCTGATGTGTCTCGAATTCCTGGGTGACAATGATGATTAGTCGCAAGATCATAATGGTATGGCAGGAGCGTGGAAGCTACGAGACAGTGGGATTGCCATGCTTACCTTTTTGGTAATGTATGGCGCATACGGTTTGATGGTATTTTCCTCCAGCCATGGACGGGTTGCATTGACAGGGCTCAAGTAAGTTAGCCACTCGGACATGCTGCATGGATAGAGTAAATCTGTAAAGGACTCTTGCTGCATAGCAATAACCTGTCAGTATTTGCTTGTCCCTAATCGCCTCCTGAGACGATTGGTCTTGAGACGTACATGGGAATCAATGACTAAGCCTGCGTCCGACTGATTGAAAAACTTCCAATAGCCTAAAGTGGAGTATCCAACCAGTTTCTTGGTCTCCTCGTTGATGAGGTCAAGATCGAATGGACCAGGGGTACTGTAGCCTCCAACCAGGAAAGAATAAGATAAGAATCGGTCGGCATGGTTGTTGGCCAAGCGTGAGAGCAGAGCGGTACCCCTAATATGGAATTTAGCCAGGGTGCCATCTTCGGTAGACGGTGAGGCTCTTTGATCAGCGACTTACCAGTCGTGACCGACGCCGAGAACCTTGGCTTTTTTTCCAGCTACCTTGTCAACAACTTCGACCAGACTGTCGGTGATTGTCTTGAGCGTATAGTCATGGGGATTGAGAGGCTTGGAAGAGCCGCCATAGCCCAGGGTATCAGGCGCAATGATACCATAGCCTTCGTGGGCGAAGTGGTCGACCTGATGGCGCCAGTCGTAGGCAGACGACGGAAAGCCGTGCACGAACAGGACGTACGGTTTATTTTCCACTTTGGGATGTTGGTAATGTGTAGTGTAGTTGAAGCCTGAGAGGGTCATGAGAGTAAGGACCGAGTATGGTAGGAGCTTAGACGCCATTGTGAAGGTTGTTCAAATGCAGAGGTGCTGTTGATGGACGATACCTTGAGGAGGGCCATGCCAGCCTCTTTATACGCGGCATTACATCCAAACCACCCCCCCAAAAAAGAAGAAGGTTCGTTCACTAGTGTCTGAGTAGTGAGTACCTGGCTCTAAAGGGAGAGCGATATCAAATTTGTGTCTCGACTTACGACTCGCTACTCAGCCGTGTCACCGCAATCTACCCTGCGCATCTGCAGGCTAAATGAAGCGGTTACCTTAGATATTTGGGGTACTCGAGGGTTTTGGTCGAATCGCAGAAAGACCTTGCCTCACCGCTCGCAGCCTTTGCTCCCTTCCTTCGTAAAGCCCCTCTGAGAAGACACAAGGACTTTTAAAAGAAATTGCAGGTAATGTATATGAAAGTCGCTTACCTACCATAGTACGAGTGCGCTTTTATTCGAAGATGGACTTGAGATGCTCATGTGTGCACGGACAGAAGTTGAAAACGATCGACATGACCTTTCTCGGCTTCGGTTCTCCACACACACTAGAAGAGTGAGACATCTGCGGCAGTCAAAAGCGTTTCCTCCGCCCTTAGAAGGTCGGCACAGACCAGAATTAGAAACATTGGAAACCTTATAATAACACCAATTGGAGCAAAATGACTTTGCAGGGCAGTAAGCAAACCCAACCCATCGACTGAACGAGTTACAACCTCCGTACGTAGACCACCATCATTCATCACGGAATCTCATCAAGGGGGGAGGTCCCACTACAAAAGTGACGTCTTTTTGGGGGCAGATTCTCTAGAAATTGAAGCTTCGATGATGACTGACTGTCTACTAGCAGTGGCAATCTTGACAGCGTCAATCTAACATCCCTCCATAACACAAATATACATTTCTCTTCCTTCTTCAACGTCATTCGCTCCGTGTAATGTCACGAATGTGCCAACCAAGAACAGTGAGGTTTCCGATGGGCTTTCCTCACTTTCACCTCGAACTTCGCCATCATCATTCTAAAACCCATTTAAGCCGAGAATTCTTAGTGAAAGCACCGTCTACTCTAGCTCGGATGAACCAGAGACCGTGGCTCGTCCCAGCCTCATCTTTGTCATAGGGACTAGATCTTCAACTATAGTCGCGGTCCGACGCCTTTCAAACCGACCTAGAGAATTCGGTCGAGATTTTCAGCACATCGTACAGCCTTTGACTAATATTTCGTCCTCTCTTCTCACAAGCGTCGGAAGTTACGCAAATCTGTAGTGCACAGCTTCGGATATGATCGAATGCTGCCCGGCACTCCTAAGGAGACGGCAGTGGTCCACTCTTCCTCGGTTGCGATAGACACCGCGTACTTGCTCATCCCTCGTAATTATCAACGGCAGTATAACAAACAAATCTGAAGAGAATGGGGCTCCTACACGGCTATCTTGGAGTTGGATAAACTCCCTGTAGTCCTTGCTAGGAACGAGGTAGAGGTCGCTGGGATCGTGCAGAAACAAAGAAACGTAATTGCTACTATTGAGATACGTCTCGCCTTTGCTGGCGATAGAAAAGCCGCCCCGTGCTCTACATTCTCTATCTCTAATACATATACCAGAATTTGGTTTAGGTGGACCGTGCGTTCTTGGATTCTTCATATGGCGGACCTATCGAGCTCAACGTCGTCGGCTTTATTATTTTCTTTGGTCTTTTTCTTCCTAAAACGAAGTAATCATACCCTCCAAATCGCATGGCATGTCGAGATCGATATCGTCTACAATATATCACCACGATATTTCCAGATATCTACTTACCTCACTCCAGCTGATAGCTTAAAGTATACTCCAAAACCACCCTTCCATCTCCATCTCCAAGAACCATCCCCCTTCCCACAGCCTTACGCGCCCCCAACACACGCACAACATCATCCACCCAAATGCTTCATCAACGACCGATGACATACCTAAAATCCAAAATCCAATTTGGCAAAAGAAGACACTGGAATAGTGCGAAGAAACATTCCCATTCAGTTGTCGACACTGAGAATGCTTGCTTCCTGTTACATGTGCCAGGGGGGTTGGGCTGGGTAGGAAAGGAAAGGAAGGGAAGGGAAGGGAAGGGAAAGGAAAGGAAAGGAATTCTGGCAGAGAGGAGGGCTCGAACCGTGGGCATGTTGTCAGGGAGGCCGCCTTACGGAGAGCCGTAAGACGGTTAAACCACGAGCTAGATAGTGATTAGTAGGTAGGCAAAGTCTTATTTTGATATTTATGTTTGATATTTTAAGAAAGGGGGAAAGGGAAAGAAAGAGGGAGGCGGGGTTCTTAACACTTTGGGGTGCTGGATATCTGCAGTTCTGTGTTCCTGGCCCCTTTTTATTTCGTCCTCTCTACTTCTTCCTCCTTAACATCTCCACTCCATTATTCTTCCCTCCCTACTTTCCTGCATCTACAATCCCTTCTCTCTCGTCCACACGGCTTCATCGACCATATTGCCTGCAGAACCCAGCAACCAACATCATCATCATCGACCACGTCAACAAAGACCCAACGCACGCGCATATGCTTAGCCTGAAGGCGCTCTGCCTCTCAAAAGCATGCCCACCATTTTTGGGCCTTACCTCCATCTCATACCTTACTTGATCGAACAACAGTCTCTCCTCTCAATCCATTGCAACAGTCCCTCCGACGAAATAACCCTAATTTGGGGCTTTTGATATCATTCGCCGTTCTCAATCGATCTCCCTTGCCAATCCGTTCTACGGCTGGACCCTTCCTCTTACATTCCCTGTGAGCAATCATCTCACTTTTTGGAAGTGCGCTCGATGATCTGAATAGAACGAGAAGCAGGCTCTGTGCATGCAACCATGGAAGACTTGGAGACAATGGAGTCGGGGGGAAAGAAAGAGGCATGGCAGCGTTTCACCAACTACTCCCAGCTTTCCACCACCCTTTCCAGATCCCGATCCTTCCTCTTGTCATTTCTTAACTCTTACTATCATATCCAATACATGTTTCTCCTTCATGCCACTTGAGGATCATCATTTGAGATTTTGTTTAAGATTAGCTTATGTTTCGAGCTGCTCGGAACGACTTGGCCACCGAGTTGGCTGCAAAGGTGTTGAGCCTTTAAGAGGTGAGGGAGGAGGCGACCAAGGCGGGTATGATAGGATGATATGAGCATAATGGTTGAAGGGAGCGGAGGCGTGTTCACATCGGGTTTTCCATTCCTCAGGGCACGGTGTGCGAAACTTGTCTTGTATCATTCAGAATGCTATACATGCTGTATTTTTTCTAGCTAATCGAACGAATGGTGAAGCTGAGGAAAAGCCGTAGCTATGCCACTTTTCGCCAGTGACCGTCAGGAGGTAGAAAAAGGAAGATAAAGCTACGTGGTTCTATTCTTAAAAACAGATATCCAAGATGTAGGTTACCGGTCCCGTAAAGCTTCGTTCGAGTTGATTGCGGGTGATCGCTACGTATCCCAACGATAACTAGACCCCCAGGTTTAGCTACTGAATGATCCCTAGAGATAGACTACGCAGACCAATGCATACAGACATGCAAAGGCTCAATGGGAGCTGTGAAGGATCGACGAATCCGATTTGGCTCTCGATCCATCGTGGGTCTCATGTGTGCCCTGGGAAAGCAGACTGTTCTGCATATCTCGAAGCTCCTAAGGTCTGATGTTCTGCGTGCGTCGGCATTTCTCAGGGGCCTTGTGGTTTTCTGCTTTCGTTATTCTTCCCTACCAATTTTTCCGGTTTTGAGTCGCCGTTTACGTTCTTGGTTAACCCTCACGCCCTGAAATTGTTACACAATCAATGATAGCTATGCTACTCGTAGTGTAGTAGCATAATGATAGCGAGGATGCAGAACCTGTAGCAGAATCTGGCAGATATGCAGCGCAATATTCTCCCCATAATACACAGCCAGTCATCGTCTGTAGACTAAAGTTGAGAGTGCCTCACCCCTGGTTTTTTACTTGAACGATAGGCTCCAGCTTGTCGCTTTCATACGGAAGTTCTACTCAACGAATGATGATCACAGAACGCTTAGCCCACGGCTCTACGTCATGTTCAAGGCCAAATGAATCACTGTATAATGGTACAGGCATTTTGTAAGACGTATTGATACATTGACGGCATACATGTGCCTGTTGCATGGCTAAGCTATCTACCATTTCATAACTCGTAACACCTTCCTTCACCTGTTCTGCTACGCAAAAGCTGAGCTGAGCTGGGTTATGCCAATCAGCGTAATAGCATCCATCAATGACGCCCAGTAGCCGGGCAAAACGCCAGAGGAGTGCAAGTAAAGGGACTGCCGTTGTCTCAATCTCCACTAGTAAAAGATCACTACTCCTCCATAAGATCACTCATTCCGAGCTGCTGCGCAAGCTCTGTGCCACGCCCCGACCAATTTGAAGGGACGAAAGTCGCAAGGTCCTGGAACATTTGTTCGTTGCCTGCACTACTCAAGCTTGAGGTGTTGTGGGAGTCGCCAAAAAGAGCGAAATCGTTGGCGGGCTTTCCCGCATCCGTGGCGAAGTCATCGTAACCCTCATCGATAGAGGTCTCATTCTGAGGGTAAGGAGAGTAGAGCATGACATTGCCTTGGGCGCCAGGGGATAGAGATGGAACTTTGCAGTCAAGCGGCTCTTCGAGGGAAATCGAGGGGTTGCGGCTGAAAGCATCCATTGGTCGAGTATCGATAGAGCTTGCCGAAGTCATAATCTGGATATTCATGGACGTGTAGTCGTTGTTCATGTTGCTCCAATCGAAATTTTCAGTAAAACTGGGATCTTGATCATTTGGTGTCAATGACGTCTCGAAAGAAGAAGGGATCGTGGGCGCATTAGTCATTGATCCATCCCAAGAAAGGCGGTGTGAGTTTGGTGTGTAGTCGGATGGGCCAGCAGGAGCAAGCCCGTTCCATGACTCATTCCAAGCGAAGCTTGGGTCGAAAGGACCGAACGTGTCGTCTATGTCCATAAATGGGGCTTCAATGGCAGAGTGAGGGGTAGAATCATCAGACCCTACCACAGAGCCGTTCACGGATCGCTCGCCACCACTGTATGCACCACTGTTGTGGTAAGAGCTTGAAGCCTCTCCTAGTTCTGGGCTAGAAACGTCAAAGATGTAGGATCCAGGTGTAGAGATCTGGGGGGTTGGTGGTGTCTTGCCAGCCTTGGGCTTTTTGCTGGTCTTCCCGTTGTTCTTCGATCGTACATAAGCCCATCCATGAGCTTTCTCCATGTGCTGCTTACAGTTGCTCTCTCTCTTGCTCTCATATGGGCAAGGGCGGTATTGACACTTATACATGGAGGGGGTAGTTGAGTGCTTATCGTTTACGTGACGGTCTCGCTCCTTTTCAGTTGGCCATCCATAGAGATGGTATTTGCAGCTGGACTCGGTGCATTTCCAGGGCCTGGAGTGAGTCTTCTCATGCTTCCTGTACGGTATGTCAGCTTTTTCGATAATGCTTCCATGGAAGAAAAGGCATACGTCAAGTCACAAGGTCGTTTGAACACTTTCTCACATTCGCTGCATTGTTGTACGTCTTTGACGGTGACTTGGGTAGCTTTTCGGCGACGGGCCATGGAGCGCATAATATCGTCATCTGACTCCTCGCTAACAGATCTCTTAAGGCTATGAGAGCCAGCCGCCTCAGGCTCGAGGACAGAACCAGTGCGAAGGGAAATGGACTGTCCATCCTTAATTCTCACAAGCTCCACAGGATGACCGTTCTGGCTCAACCCTCCATGGAGGCTAAGCCGTTCATCACTGTATAATTAGCCTGAAGTCCTTCCATGAAGTGGATGTGGAACCTACGTGGCAACATCATCTTCCTTGGGAGCCCTCCCAGCGGCCATTCGTTCCCTAGTTGCGGTGATCATTGCTGCGTATTGTCGAACCTGTTCAGTCAGATCAAGAAAATAGCCGTTAGTATACGGTCTGTCGGTTGGTCGTCGCTGATCTGGTTCGTTGAGATATTCGACAGTGGTGTGGAGACACTGGATCGAAGTCTCGCAAAATTTGATGAACGATGCCCTAGATGTCGACCATTTCTGAACGCCGGAACCAAAACGATGAGCCAAACTCCTTTCCCAAACATGATAAGATCCACTTACCGGCGCCAGCCAGAGAAGGACCTTTTCAAGGTCTCGTAGGCAAGTGATTTCTTTTCGGCCCACACGGTAGGGTATGCCGGTAACCAAGGGATGAAAATCCTTCAAGCTGCTTTCACTAACAATTGGAAGAATGATGTGCTTCTGGATCTGCCTGCAGGCGTATTCACTTAATGCGTGCTGCGCCCCAACGTGAGGACCTGCGTTTACAACAGCGCTTCCGTTGATTCCGGACTGTATTTCAGTTACGGCGGTAGGAGCAGAGCGAACAATCTCATTCTTTCTATGACCTGTGATGCAATGAGTCTTTGTCACCCCGCTTGGGACAGGAAGAAGCCCTTGTATCATACCTGCAGGATATAAAGACTCGTCCGAGCCAGTGACTGTAGAGCCGATACCACTATCAGAAGAATGGTGCTTGCGGCCGGGCTGATGCTGACAAGTCAAAGGGGATGTAGAATCAGGCGGTTGGTCAACATCCATCCCATCGGGCTCACCGACATGGGCATCCAGCATGAAACGTGGAATAGGAAGGCTCTCTGCGCGCAACGTCTCCTGACTATCCGACGAGAAGGTTTCCAGACCAGACAAGCTCCGGTCGACCGCACCTAGGATGTGTGCGATTCGTGTTTGCCCAGCAGCGACAGCATTCTCCAAGGCCTTGGGGCATGTGGGAGACCTTTTGGGCAGCAAGGGTATGTTCACAACAGGGTCGTCATCCTGGGATGGTGGGGTGGTGGGAGAGTGAAAGGTCGCACTCTTCTTTAGCGGCTGGTTTGAATCGATGGAGGCTAACTTTGGGTAGTTCTGATCGTTGTAGGAGGGAAAGCTGGAAGTGGTGGGGGTTGCTCGGTTTAAGTAGCGACGCCGGGGATTGGGTTGTGGGGAAGTCATCCTGAGTGGTTAGGCCCGAAATGCGTCTAATTGTAATGTGCTGGAATATGTTAGGAGATAAGGTGGGAAGATCTCGCGGTGAGTGACTCACACTTTCGGCTCGATTGATCTCTAGTAAAGTACCCAACTTCTAAGCCCTTGAGGACCTCTGAATTGACTTTTATGAATGCCGCATTCGTAATCCTGGGGTATGTTTGCGTCAAGTTCTGGAGAGGAAGCTGAAATGGAGTCTGGAGAGGAGGCAGGAATGCCAATTTATTGTCGATGATATGGAAAACGAACAATTGAAGGTAGGCGAAGAAAGAGAAGAGGAAAGAGAGCTATAAAGCTTGAAAACGTTACAAGGTGAGGTTTGGAGGCAGTGCTGGCTGCTGGGGAGGATGCAGGGCTGTGTAACGTGAGAAGAGAGCCTTGCCAATCAGTTAGAGTGATATAGTTGATGATGGACGACGTTCGAGCATCACCAGAAGGAACAGAAGAGAGCGATGAAGTTCGAGCTGTTCTGTGAATCCGCCAACCCTTCTTTCCTGAGGGACAAGGAACGAAGGTTGGGTAATGGAAGTGGATTCGAGCTGGTCTTGTGGATTGCTGTCAGACGTCTCCAGGCAGCAGCGCTAGTAGCCCTACAGGGAGGGCTTCGTAAGCACCCTCGCGGTCAAACCGTTATGGACTAGGTACGAGTACGGTAAAGTGGGGGAGTTTTTGACGCAGGCACTCAGATTTGCATCTTCATCTTTGTATCCTTGGCATTTGTCTCGATTCGTTTAATCTTTGCACAAGCACTCATCAGATAATGGGTGTCTTCGGGGGCGGATGAGTGATTGCTCCAATTGCTTCTCCTTTCCACCGCTGGAGAAAGGGTAGTGGGTGATTTTAACCACAGCAAACGGTTATCTTATTACTACCACATATGTAGCTTACAGCCGCTCATACAACCATTGATCACCATTCATGTCGTCTCTGATGTCAGTAGAACGCTCGAGGAACACAACCATCACCGTCGACATGATCAATGACTCTTGGCATGTCTGGCATCGTCACCAACACGAATCCTTAGTGGTGCTCCATTACCACGTACTTTATTGCGTTTTCCCGCTTCTTGGCAAGGCTGGGATTCGGATCCTTCGGGGGGCTTAGAACGCCGTCGCCGACGGGCCAATTGTTGGTGGCTTTGAGCTCTTCACTCCTATAAGTCCATATGTGGCCTTCGGGGAGGAGCAGATGGCTTAGGTCCTGCACCAACCTGGCGTCAGTTCAAAACAGATCAGGAGTACGGAGTAAGGACTCACATCGTGAGTCCTTGCTGGTGGTCTAAGACCCCGACAGTCCTGCCTGCAGACCGGAAACGCTTGATGATTCCCCGT
>JAABUK010002866.1_pt1 | contig 30220 bp, 34 predicted proteins | sample 5559141 | NCBI WGS metagenome assembly JAABUK01 (sample SAMN10711869, study PRJNA513367) | rock metagenome | isolation source: Antarctica rocks | place: Antarctica: Victoria Land, Pudding Butte nord | collected 2016-01-03
TCAGCACGCCAATACTACCCCTTGGACTTTGCACCCATCAGTGATAGCAGGCCCAACCCCCCCTCAGGCAGTCGAGGGAGTTGTAGGCCAGAACCCAGGCAATCTTGCTACAGCAAGCAGGATTGTGGGGATAGATCCTGGCAAGATCAGCATCTTCACTGCAGTGGTGCACAGTCAACAAGCAGAGCAGACCCTGACAGCCCAGCACCCAATGAAATATGAGACAGTGCAATGGACCACAGGGCGCTGGAAGGAGGACAGCGGGGCTAACTTCAGGCAAGCCAGGGTTGCTAAGTGGCTGAGGCAGTCAAGAGGTGTAATAGGCTCATAAATGGTACACCTTCAGCCAAGGTAGCGTCCAGCCAAGCATTCAGGCAGCACATCACTCACGTTTTGCAACACCACAGCACGATCAGTCAGCATTTTTTTGCAAAGCGGTATAAGACTCTGCGCTGGAGCACCTACATCAGCCAGCAGAGGGCAATGGCCACCATGATCACTGATGTGACAGGCAACAAGGCCGACACAGTAGTGGCATTTGGCAATGCTGATTTTGCTCATAACAGCAAAGGCAGAGTCAGCAGTCTCACCAAAGGCTTCCAGAACAAGTTGGCAGCATCATGCCGCTTTTTCGAAGTTGACGAGCACAATACCAGCGCTCTTTGTTGTGCTTGCAATGATGGAATTGGCATGCCAGGCATGGGACTTGGCACAGGTGAGATAACACAAGCTATCATGTACATGCATGAATAAAGCTGTTGATGCTCTATACGGCTAGCCAAGGACAAGTGACACAGCATGCTTTCATCTTATAGTGCATGTTTGTTTGCAAGCCAACATGCATTCATTACTCTAAAGTCTGCATGATAAGCATAAGATTGTGAGCACCATGCAATGATTGTCATACCATGCAAATATGGTCATGTTGACAATGTAGTATATTTGTGGATCCCATCAACGTTCTGTGCGCATGCAGACCCAAGCAACAGGGGTAAGAAGGACCGCGACTCTCACAGCTACAGCGTACGACTGTGCACCAACACAGAATGTCTTCGCACGTTGTGGAACAGAGATGTCAATGCGGCCATCAATTTGCTGAAGTTGTTCCTGATATGGGCATCAGGACTTCCACGCCCTCCAGAATTCAGGCGTATGTGACAAGAAGTCTGGCAACAAACAGTGTTGTATAACGCTGACTACATGTAGTCAGTTGATTTTTGTCTGCCTAGTGGTTTCTCTTCTGTAGTCTATCTTGTGTGTTTGACTTTGCCTAACTTAGCAAGGCACATGCATAGACTTGATAGTCAGCTGTTTGATTCACTTTGTCTGCTTTTTATTTGTTGTTGTTGCTGCTGCTGTTTTTGTATGTTGATAACCCGGGGTGGCGGAGAACCTGACCTCTCAAGGCATGGGGTAATCTATGACTGCTGAGGCAGGTATGGCTTCCATCCCGGGCCCATACCCGGGTTTTCCGGGTTGGGGATCAGAAAATAACGCCGGAGCGCTCTTTTTGAGCGCCGTGATGGTCGTTACGCGAACATAACGCCACGCCAAGGTCTGAAGTTTGCCACGACATGTTAGTTTGAACGTCCTACGATGTGCAATTTCCGCCAACGGTCGTATGTGCACTAAGCTTGGTTGCCCTGCTCCGTAGCTGTGCTGCATTGCTGCTGCACGCACAACTCAGAGTCGTAAGTGAGCTTGTAGATCTGCAGCAGGATGTCTGATCCGGAACCCAAAGTCGGTGACGAGGTTGCGTGGAACTGGGGAAGCTTTCACATCGAAGGCGAAGTTGTCGAGAAGACTGACAAAAAGATCACAAAGCAGATCAAAGGCAAGCCAATCACCAAAAATGGAGAGAAGGGCAACCCAGCATACTTTGTAAAGCAAACACAGAAGAAAGGTATCGCCAGAAACCCTTTGTTTTGACTAACAAGCATACTACATACACTTTGGGCTTGCTGCATTCCAGAACTACAAGAATTTATATGGTTGCTGTGCTGATTTTCTTTCACTTGCTTGCGTTGCAGGTAATCCAGTTGTCAAGAAAGCCTCTGAGCTGGAGCTGTTGGACAGCAAGGGTGAGGAACAGGCCGACGACAAGAATGAGGAAGAGGAAGAGGCTGCTGCAGACAAGTCAACAACAGCAAAGCAAAGCAAGGATGCCGGTAAAGGCAGGTCAACCAGGCAGTCAGATAAGAAGGCAGCTGACAAGAAAGAAGAGGCAAAGCTCAGGGCCAAAAAGGCAGCAGCTGGCAAAAAGCATGAGCGTGATGAAAAGGAGGATGAGGTTGACGATCAGGAAGTGAGTGAGGACGAGGAGGATTCTGACACAAAGGCAAAGGGCAAAAAGGGGGCTGCAAAGCCAAAAGCTAAGAAGGTCAAGAAGCAGGCCCCTCCTACAAATCAGCATGTCAAGACAAAGGCTCAGACTGAGCGCAAGAAGAAGGCAGCAGCCAAGAAATAGAGAGTGTTTTTGGACCAAGTTGTTTAGCCTGGTTGTGCTTCATAGTTGAGAGGTGCCGCGTATACCACAGATATCTAGTTTTCCAGCAAAAATGGACATCAGGATCAAATGGATCAGATCAATGCATGAAACAGGGCATTCAAAACAAATGACATCATGTTGACCTTTTGTGTTTAGGTACATACCAGTATGCAGCAATGACTATGCCTCCAATTTTGATAACAACTTATATGACAATTGCCACAATTTTTATGGGTGACTCAGTTTGTTTGAACTTTACGGCTCATCTGCGTTAATGGTCTATTGTCGTCTTTACCAAATGTTCATATGCATAGTGCACGTGCCTCAATTGTGCAAGCTGTCTTATGGGCATCAATATACATTGTCTGCACGCACGTCATGATTGTACAAAGGTTTGAACATTCTCCCTGGTGCACAGGAACCTTCAACATGCATGGTAATGAGTTTGACTTTATGTTGAGAGTCTCAGGGACATGTTTGGGGCATCGTCTTGCAGTACCATGCAGTTGCACATTACTGCATGATTTCAGGTTTCGCCATCATGTCCAAGCATTGGATCAGCAAGACCGCGTCGCAGAAACCACTTGGCACCAGATAGAGCTCTTGTCTCACGCGGTGTGAGTCGCACCCCACGCTGCATAGCAGGCTGCTTTTGAGGCTGATGCGCTGTGTGCGGAAGTGTGCAATAGCCACCGAAGATCGCTCTGTTGATCTAACGTCACAGTTCGGATGTCGTTGACCAGTGTCGAGGTCACCTCAGGTGTTGTTTTTGCATCACATTTTAGTCAGTTGTGCGGATCTGAAACATGTAGCCTGCAAACACCTCTGCTGGTGGGCGTCTTGCAGAGGTGTTCTGGACATGTGCAAGCCACGCTCTCAGCACAGAGGCCGAGGAAATCATGGGGCTGCTCCTGGGTGACATCACGGTGAGCACTCATGATGTGTGTCTAGTGTTGTTGCTCTGGGCCTGATCAAGAGAGTACTTGTGTTCGAGAAGTATGGCCTCTTTTGCAGGAGAGGCCTGACGGTGAAAATGTTGCACGCATTTGGATTGCCATGCCCCAGATACGCAGTGACAGGCGCAAGGTACAAAAAATGTTGTTGTCCATGATGCTGGTATCTGCAATGTTGCTGTGCAAGCTGCTTGATCCATCAATCTTTTATGACTGTGAGGAACAACAGTGTCACCAAATAATAACATGCTAGGACACAACTGTCCCCGCGTAGTCTTTGTCACAAGTCATCACCAGCAATTGTGTAGCTGCTCATCCACGCATCTGGTTGCCTGTCATGCTTACCCAGAGTGCTTGTTCATACCATCACCTCTGACTTGAGTCACTCGCACCTGATGCCTGTTGGCCGAGCCTGGTGTTTAGTAATATGTTTTATGACATCAGGACCGTGTGGAGGCTAGCCCAGAGCAACTCTCAAGGTGTGCAGCAGCAGCAGAGCAGTTCACTCAACAGGGGGGTGTGCGCACCAGAGTCATTGGCTGGTACCACTCACATCCTCACATCACTGTCTTGCCGTCCCATGTAGACATCAAGACTCAAGCCACATATCAGATGCTGGATGATGGCTTTGTGGGTCTCATCTTTTCCACCTTCAATCAGGCAAGCTCCAGGGCCAGTTTGTTCTTGACTGTCCAGAGTTGCGCTGGTACGGTTGGCAGCTGTTGCCAACAGCTGGCTTCCCTTTGCTCCAATTATCAGGGCTGATCAATGCAACATTGGTCTCAAACTGCCCTGGACATGTGGTAGCCCCTGAACTTACACTTTGAACATCAAGCCTTCACAAAGTGCTGAGCTACTACAAGCCTCTTCCGTCACTTTATATGCAAAGTCGAGGCAATTCAAGCACAACCACCCATCAGGAGCAGGCTGCCACGCTCATGGCAATCTTGCATAGGACTACATTGCTGAGGCTGATGCTCTGACTGCACGCCTGCCTGTTGTGAAATGTGTGCATGAGCCTGTTGTACAGCAAGGGCGCTGAGAACCTTCATGCCCGTTATGCATGTGCGACTGTAGTCCACTGTGCATACAGGACCCCAAGAACAAGTCGCAGAGCATCTCTGTGACAGCTTTCCAGTCAGTGGCAGCCAATGAGGGTCTCAGCCCTGCCCCAAGCTTCACCGCTGGACGCCTGCCCAGCATGGACGCTGAGATGGCACAAGCCATACAGCTCTCCTTAGCAGGTCAATGCTGTCTTCAAACCTTGCCTTTTGCATCAAGCTTCTTGCGTCTCCCATTGGCTGTGGAGTTGCCTTGGGATTGACCTCTAAAGTTTGCACACTGTATGGGGATTTTGCTGTGCATGCTGCCTAGCGTGCACAGCGCAATGTGGCCATGTACCCAAACGCATGTATGCAGTGGCGTAATGGCCATAAGTTATTTTGCAGCGGCAAGACGCATTTGCAGTTGTAGTGCAAGGACCTGCATGCATGCTGATGCAAAGTTTGCAACAGCATCAGCCAGCATCAAAACATGCACGCCACACCACCATGTATGTCTGCAGTGCAATTGTGTGCAGCTATCTGACACTTGACTGTTTTCTGTTCTGGATTAATTGCTGAGCATCTCTTTCAGACCTGCCTACCATGGAAGTGCGCTTCAAGAGAATGCAGTAACGCGAGTGGATGTTCAGTGCAGCAGGAGTTTTGTTTGTGTGTTCACCACTGATGCACAAGTGAATCTGATTTGGATCATGTCAACGCATGTTACCTCTGGTACGCTGTCTATCATGGCAGGACCTTGATCAGGGAAGACACAGGTTTTTGGACAGTCTGAGTTGACAAACAAACCTGGCTGGTTACAATGCAGAAGCACGCAACCATGCATCAGCAGACTCAGTCCAGTGGCAGCGCAAGGGGGTGCCCTTGCACATAGTACAGTCTCAAGGCCCCATGGAGCGCACACTCACAGACATAGTTGCTCTGGCAAAGGTGCTGTATCAAGAAGAGCAGAAGGCTTTCAATGCAGCTATGGCTGAGTCTGCTGACAGGTATGGCAAGACTGCTAGCCAGTTTCACACACATATGTTTACATCTACACACTATAGTCGCAAAGGAGACTTCCAGGGCACAGCCTGTTGCATGCATGCATTGCATTACATGCTGCAAATCACATTCAGCATCATCATTGCTGTTGCTTCTGCATCTTGGGAGACCATCAACAGCTTGCCGCGTGGCTAGCGCATAGAGCTCCTTGCAGATGCCCACCAGATCAGTTGCACCAACTGAAAGTGCTCACTGCAGATTGCCCGCCAGATCAGTTGCACCAACTAAAAGACGTGCGTCATCAAACTCTTTGCAACAGGTGTGCTCTTGTGCAATGCAGTGATGGCAACATAAACCCTCTGGCCGCCATTCAGCATGCCACCATGTATCAGCAGAACCTGTGCCGTCTCATGGAGCTGGTTCTTGCCCCCATGCTACGCAGCATGCAGACATGCATCAGCCAACAGCAGCTTCAGAAGCAGTTTGGGCACCTGGGTAACAGCATGTATCACCTGCAGTTACCCTCTCAGGGCTCTGCGGCACAACCCATGGCACAACCCATGCCACAACCCATGGCACAACTGAGCACCTCCATGGCGCAACTGCTTGACGTCCCAGGGGGTAACATGGGTGGTCTGACCCCACAGGTGTCTGGGGTCAGCAGCGTGGGTAGCCAGTCTTGGGACCCTTCTGCCTCTCTGCATTTGCATGAGTCACTGCTGCAGCAGCAGCAGCAGCAGCAGCAGCAGCAGCAGCTTCCGCTGCAGTCCCAAGCTCAGCAGCCTCCTTCTCAAGCTCAGCCCCAAGCTCAATCCCAAACACAGCCGCCTTACCAGATGCAGCAGCAGCCACAGGTGCAGTCAGTAGCTCAACAGCAAACGCTGCAGTCATTGTCTCACTCTAGCTTTTCGCTGCCTTTCCAGTCACAACTGCAGCACCCACCAGCTCAGCTTACCAGTGATGAACAGAGATTGACAAGCGGCGCGTCAGGCTATCAATCTGAGCAGCCTCAGGCTTCAACTGCTGAGAACGTGAATGTGAGTATTATCTCGCCGGCCATATGGACACCTGCTGACAGGCCAAGTCCACAGCTGGACACATCAGCATCTTTTGGTGCACCCACTCAGACAGCTCAGATGGCAAATGCATCAGCACCAGCTGCTTCACATGATGATCTGGCAGCAGCATACGGCTCGTCAAGTTTCAGTTCTTCTATTCATCCACCATATCCACAGCCACAGCAGCAGCAGCTTCAACAGCAGTCGCCACAGCAGCTGTCACAGAAGCCACTGGAGCTTAGACCACGACCGCCTCTTGGAGGCAATGACAGCAGACGCAGCATTGCGACAAACACACAGCTGACAATGCACAGAGGCGACTCAGATGCTCAGAGCTCGGGAGCAGCTCGAGCACCAACAGGCACTTCACCTGCTGGTCTATCACCTTCAGCTGACAGTGGCTGGGGCCAAGTTCAAGCACAGGGGTCAGGGCTTTATCAGGCTGCTCAGGGCAGTGCTGGGCCGCTGGTCTCTGGACAGGCATTCCTGCACAGCCAGCCTGTCTTATGCTCTAGTGACTCGACAGGCAGCCTGACAGTGCCTGTAAAAGCTTTGGAAGGCAGGTCATCAGGGCAGATGCCTATGCGAGCTGGAAGCCCTGCTCTGGGTGGAAGGGCTTCCCCAAAACCTCCTAGCTGGTCGTCTCACATGCATGACCCATTTGGGGAGCTGGTTACACAAGACTTGAAGCGCATTGGCAGCAATTCGAGTAGCATCACTTGAGGCAGTGTAATTTTTTTTTTGTCACTGTCAATTCTTTCATACAGGTCACGCCCATGCACTTACATGGCTTCCATGTGGATTCGATGCATCATGGATTCGATGCATCATCCATTCATGACCTTCAACAGCTTAGATGTGAATGGTATTTGAGTATGTCCTACAACTTATCAAGTGTCCCAGACTGGTTGACCCGTGACTCATGACTTTATCACAATTTCCAGCAGAGGGGACTCTGTATTGCACGATGGATCATGCACATCATCACATCTTTTGCATAATGTCTTGCTGTACCACGCGACAGCCGTTCATCTGGCCATTGCACTTTGCAACATTGGGCAAATAGCAAATTGTAGCAGAACGCAAGAAGTATAGCCGGCCATGTAGACAGCGCTCAAAATCAGCTCACGATCATCAGCTGCTGCCTGTGTAAAAGCTTAATTGCGCAAGGCGAACAAACCAGGAGCAAGCTAGATTTTATATGCTCTATGTGGTCCTTGCTGCATGATGACCATTGGCAACTAAAACATCGCAGCTTGGTGTATCGCATTCACCAAGAAATGTCCCATGACAGCAGTGATTGCTGGAACGGAAAAGTTGTCGTCCAATGTCTGGTTGATGGGCAATGACTCTACAGCAGAAGCTGCCAAAGCAGTGCATAGCACAGAGGGTAAAAGAATCTGTACAGTATATGGGAAGAATCCCAGGGTGTTGAACAGTGCTATAAACGCCAATGACATTCCAGCACCACCTGCAGGTCAGACACGACGTGTCAACAAACAGAGATTCAGAAGGGCATGTCAGCTGTCAGAGTGTGTCCTGGCAGGGTAGGAAAGCTGATGCCCCAAAGCAAATGCAGAGGAAATCGACCAACAAAACCTCAAATGCGCAGTCTGGCTACAGGCCATGGACAAATTCAATGAGACATTGCAGGTTATAATGAAATACAAATTGCATCAGACCCGTGATGCAGGTCCTGCTATCCCCACGAACCAACACACTGACACAGACTACTGTTTGTACTGAGGCACAAGAGACTGACAACCTAGTGGAACAAGCTGTCCAGAGTGCAACTTGCCTGCAAACATAGCTGCACTGCCAGCCCAGCTTTTGCTTGTATTGAAAGGCAGCTTGGCAGTGCCAAACTTTCTGCCGATTATATCTGCAAGACCATCCCCGCCACACATGAGGGACAGGACCATCATCCCCACAGGACTTTCCCTCCAGAAAACCACTGTGACAGCTGTCATGATGAGTACGTAGAACAGTGGGCCTCTGAGCAGTTCCTGTCTGGCACCAAATGCAAGCTTTTCAGCATGCATGCCTAGGCATGCAATCTTGCAGCAGAAACACCAAAGCAACAGGGTGAGTGCAAATGACTGAAGGCATGGCGTCTTGAACAAGCTCTGGACTAAGCCTAGCAACAATAGATTGTAGCTCACCTGTCACCGCCGCGGCTGACTGCCTTCACTGTGCCCTCACCTTTGACTACGCCAGTCCCAACAAGAATGAGCCTGCAGGACCAATGCATGTATATCAATAATCAGACAGAAGCACTAAGCAAAACTGCATGCAGGAGATGATGTAGCAGCAGCACCTTACCTCAAGGCATTCAAAAGTGGGACTACAGCAGCAAAGTAGCGGGCAGAGCTACCTGCACTGTAAGTCAGACCAAGTTCATCAGCATTGATGACTCTTGTACGGCCCAGATAGGCAGTAGTCTGCTTTCAAACAGCACTACCCACCTGAAGAATGGCCAGGTCAGCACAAAAAGGGGTCCAGACGTGATGTGGACCAGCTTTCGACTAAAAGTCTGTGCTGCAGAACGGATCTACAGTCAGCAAGGATTACAAGTACAGATCTTTGGGTTGCATGCATGCAAGACCCTGAGTTGAACCTGCTCGAGCAGCCCCCTTGTCGCCATCCAGTCAAAAACTTTGACCCATACATATGCACCAGCTGCTGCTAGCACAGTTGCTGTCACATCGTGGGCGACCCAAGGCTGGGCAGCGGCTTGCAGTCCAGCATGCGAGACTGTGACCTCGCGTCTGCGTGAGTTAAGGCGTCTCGCCGAAGCCTTGCAATTTTGATTCTGCGATATCTGTCGCGCTGTTTTGCAGAAATGAGCGGCCGAGTTACTGCCTATCAGCAAAGACCGTTGAATATAGAGACGAGGGCCTATACAAGAGGTCAGACTGACTCGACTAGAAGGCAAACAGGTCGAAATAGCCCCTTGAGTGAGGTGTTTCATCGCATCACGCAAGGAATGGATGGCAACATCAAGGCTCAACATGAACCTCGCATGCCGGCTGACTTAACGATGTGACACCTCCGACGTTTTTGCACAAGCTTTCCTCAGATATGACCATAGTGGTTTCAGAGCCCACCTAACAGACTTTTTGTGAGTGCCATTGCGACTGTTCCATGCGAATCTCCACTGAAGATTCTTCAGTGAATGGTTCTGCAGGGCGGATGTGCGTGTGGGAAAGTCCGCTACACGGTCGATGGAGAAAGACCACCGAGCCACTTCTGCCACTGCCGCATGTGCCAGTTAGCCACCGGCTCACCTGTCGCTGCCTTTTTCACTGTCCCACAGGTATGATACAAATGTGGTCCTACAGGTCATTATGAAACCCACTGCTCAATAATTCCACCTTGGTGTTTGGGGTGTCCAAGCTCACATCAAGCTTGGAATACTGCAGGCACATGTTCGTTTTGAAGGCAACCTGGGGACATATCAGTCTAGCGAGAAAGCTATGCGGAAATTCTGCACTGAATGCGGCACACCGCTGGTGTATCAGTTACAAGACGACTATGCCAATAAAGGCACACATATGTTGAATCAAGAGGTAACTTTGCTTGCTTGTGCGTTCAAGCAGCAGAGGTGGCGTGCCTACTACTATCTTGCTCTAGATTTGGTATGCACTTGACACAGCTCATCTCTTCTGACTGACTTTTGTCTAAAGACAGCTGTGACTATGGGTGTCAGGCACCAGAAATTGAAATTTATGTGGCCACCCTTGATACTCCTAGTGTCCTGGTACCAAGCGAACATTATTGGCTGAAGAGCAAGCAACCTTGGCTTGAGCTTGGAGACAGCTTGCCCAAATACTTCGAAAATGATCGAGAATAGCAGCAGGATGACAACATACTGGCCAGCTTTGCTCTACCAACCAAGCTGACATTGAAACTGGCCGCCTGTGTCTATCGAAACATGCACTCTGACCCTCTGGGTGGGAGGATGGTTCGTTCTGTTCATGTGGTTCCGCATATAAGTTTCACATGCATGACACATATGTACATCGATATCACCGTGCATGCGTCCATAGGATCCTGAACATATGCTTTGGTGAAGCTCAGCATGCTCTGCGTTGTACCGCCGTTATAGCACAGTTGGAGTTGCAGGCGCATGTGTCGTTGCAGCAAGTTTTGCTTAATGCGTGGTCTGTAGCCCCAAATTGATTGCGCAGGATGACTGAATCTTCTCAGTGCCACCAGCCAGCCTGGTGCTGCCAGTCAGTCAGGAAGATGGTCATCCTGATCATGATCAAACTTTGAAAGGCTTTATAAATATTCCTAATTAGGGCCAGCCCAACACCAAATGGCATAAATGCAGTAGCTTTATACATACATGCCCAAAGTTGTCACGGAGGCTGCATGGTGTCTGAATCTGTCACAATGAACACAAGCATGAGAGCTTTCGTTTCAACAGACGCTAGAATGTTGTGGAACAGCAAGTATGCAAGTTCCTGCGCTCTTCTTCAACCAATTTTAGAAGCCCGTCCCACAAAATGCTAACTGAGGGACCAACAGGTCAAACAGAAAACGAAGCTTGAGACATCATTAGTCAGAATGGCACTGCAGGGCGGTTGTCAGTGTCGCAAAATCCGCTATACCGTTGAGTTCGACGAAGCAACGGCTGTGAAGAACTTCTGTCACTGCCGCATGTGTCAACTAGCAACAGGTTCCCCAGTCGGTGCGTTCTTTACTGTACAGGAGGTGCGCCAATCTGCGATTCAATTGGCCGCAATTTTGAAAAGCCAGCGGCCTCTTTGGGTCTCACGCCTTGCACCGTTCGCAGGCAGATGTCAAGTTTGAGGGCACTTTAGGGGTCTACCAGTCCAGCGAGAAGGCGGTCCGAAAGTTCTGCACAACCTGTGGAACCCCGCTCGTGTTTCAATTGGTGGGGAACGCCAAACAGGTACGTTCGAAGGAGTGTTTGAACTACAAGGAAAATTCTTGCTGCTCAGCTGAGCACTCTTGTTGTACACTATTTGCACTGCTGGAAGTCTTGCCCAGCTGAGATTCATTGGTGAATCCACGAGGCAGGTGCCTGCTTCCTCAACTGGCTTGCATAGGCCATAGCTTGCTGGCACAGGCAAGGTGCAGTTTGGTTTGTAGGAGCTAGACATTTACACAACAACCTTGGATGAGGTAGGCAGGGCTGCACCAACTTTTCACATTTGGATGCAAAGCAAGCAACCTTGGCTGCAGCTTGCCGATGATCTGCCCAAATACCAGCAGGAGCGTTCAGGGAATAAGTGAGACATGCTGTGACCAGCAATTCTCACTAAGCACGCGGCGACCTGTTGACCTCACGCATGTTCGACTGCCAATCCTTCGAAAAATTCGGAGTGCCTGGAGGCAAACTAAGTTCATAAGAGCTATATCAGCCGACAACACCAGTTGCCCTAAACCAACAGACAAACAAATTCATTCTCATGCACATCCTGACAGACCTGGTCCATTGGTAAATTCTCATGCCTATACCACACTGAGAGATCAAGCAGATACCTGGAACATTGCGTAAATGTGGGGACAGCCCAGAGTGTGCTGCATGCACTTTACTGTCAATACTGACAGAGATCAGTGTAAACTGTGTACATGACCATCACTGGGTAGGGATTGAACACATGGCACTGAAGTCAAGATTTCGTGTCATTTGTTGTGAGAGACATGATTTCGGGAACACACTCTGTACATTGCCAGCCAAAACCAGGACCAGAAGTCAGCTTTAAGTTCAATTAATCATTAAATGCAACACTGTAACAGAAAGCAGCTGCACCCCCAAATCTGCAGACACATCATGCAATTGATGTTCTTGCGCTTGATCTTGGGGAACACATAGGCAGTTCCCAGCTGCAGGTCACAGGATCAGGACTCTTCACGGTCAGGCGGCGTCCGTTTGTTCATTTTGTCCTGAGGTTCTACAGCTAGTTGTGTACCAGGCAGCAAAGCGCTACCATCATGATTCCAGTAGCAATAGCTGCCATCAAAATCATGCGCCATCTTGGATTGCTTTATCTCTAAATAGTTCTTACTGTACGGCTGTGCCTTGACAATGCATGGTATGCGATCTGCCACTTGCACGCCTGTCGCCCTCAACAATTCTATCTTGCGCGGATTATTGGTCTGCGACACAAGCATATGCTTTAGCAAAAACGGTCAGAACATTCCTTTGCAGCTCACTTGCTGGTCAAATGCAGACTTAGAGTGCTTCCCCTACCATGAGGTGTATGCTCTTGACACCAAGGTTTGCCAGGATGTTTGTGACAGATGTGTACTCCCGACAGTCATCTGGCAGCCCAAGAGCACGATTTGCATCAACTGTATCTAAACCAGTTTCCTGCATGCATGGCAACGTAAGTCGAGTCCGCCCAACAATGAGCACACACCAGCTTTGCTGCTGTACAATGTGACCAACAGCATCATGCATGAGCAAACATGAACTTGCTGCAACAGTGATGGGCATGCATGATGCACATGCCCTGTGCTAACAAAGGCCCACCTGCAGGGAGTAAGCAGCTATCTTGTTGGAGAGCCCTATGCCTCTTCCCTCTTGTTGAAGGTAAATTATAATACCATTGTCATGCTCTTGGATGTAGTCCATCGCTAGCTTTAACTGCTCCGCACAGTCGCACTTCAGAGACCCCAGCACCTCTGCAGCCACATGTGTTACATGATACAAACAATCATTGTGAACTGCTGATGGGGAAGGGGCACATGCCACAGTCACCCAGTCCGCAGCTGAAACAGGAAAAGGTCTCAGAAAGGTGCAAACCTGATGTGAAACAAGCATCATGTACTCGCACCACCACCTGCAAAATGAATGCAAACATGACTTGCATTGTAAACGATCAAGGCTTGCATGGCTTAACACAGGCACCGAGCAGACCTTGCTGTTGTGTGACTTACATTTTCTAAGCCTTCAGGCTTGCCTGTCATTATACATGTTGGTTCAGAAAATGTCCTGCCTCCATCAATCTGCAAAGACCATTTGGTGATGTGCTGCATGCATTGGCTGCATCTCAGCAAGAGCCGGCAGGTGTTGCTCACAATGCTACAGCTTACCGAATGTGTGTAGGCTCTGACCCTATACTTGCCTGTCTTCGTTGGTAAGCAAGTCTCTGCCACAAATTTTGTGATGACGAGGGATTCTGTCGAGAGTGGGTTGTTGCCATCTGCTGTGACACTCAGAGGGACAGCATGTAGGGGCGACTGGCGTTTTGACTTTCGCCTTCGGGAGGGCATCTTGTGGGATTGAAACGTCCATGTCTTCCTTTGATTGTGGTTTTGCAAACCGCAGGTGTGATGGCAGCTTGATAGGCTATCACTGCGTAGCAGCAGTTGGCTAGTCTGGGATGCATGGTATTGAGCAGAGCTGCCACTCGTGCTACAACCGGCGCTAGACAGCACTCGCTGCGCTTGCTGCACAGACTGCATTGCTTACTGTATCAGCGCATGCGCCAGTAAGTTCGCAAGTACAGCATTGGCATCTGTGCTGGTTAGTCAAATCAAGCGGCAGATCAAGCGGCATTAAACTCACATTCCTTGGCTGTAAATGCCCTTTGACTGGCGCTGCTATCGTGGTGTTGTGCTATCGTACTGTGCTATCATATACCTGCGATGCACAGCCATAAGGCTTCATCAAGGCACTTGTAGGCAGCAAACTGCATACTCCTGCAGTCTGCATGCATGCTTAGCAGACCTCCTGTACTGCTGCTTGGGAAGCAAAACTTGGGAACAGCGCAAGCCTGTGGGCAGCTCAGAGGGCGTCAGACTTGTACACGCCCGAATACGCGCCACCTTGACGTTGAAGCATCGAAGGCCAAAAGAAAGCATGCAAGAACTGCCTCACCACAGCGTGAACCTGCAACTCAGGTGAAGCTTCCAGCAGGTAACGCCAATGCGTCTCACTTAATGTACCTGAAATACAAACTGGATTGCAGGAGACTGCCCATGTCTCTGCCCCGCCACGCATAGATAGCAACAGCAACGTGTCAGTCAGAAAGCAACAGTGGCTTGTAAAGGCCAAGAAGGTAGGTCTTAACAGTTGGACTGACAACAAACATAGGCTCAAAGCCCACATATGCCTAAAAGCTGTTGTTTTGCTTGGTCTTGTAGGCTAGTGAGGCAGCAACACACAAGGTGCCATACAAGCAGACATTCCGAAAGAGCAAGCTTGATCCTGAGCAACGTGCTGAAGTAAGCTTTCTGCTTTTTGCTCCTTCATGAATTACTTCACAGTTCTCTTGCAGATGCAGCTGCAGATACAGCTGCCCATGGCGTGAGTCAAACACACTGCACTGCCTGATCGTGCTCTCTGGACTGCGCAGGAAGCCAAAAGGCAAGCAGAAGCCGAAGAGATAGCTCAGAGAGCCTTCAAGAAGTCCCCATTGGCTTCCCTTCGGAACCTGTACGGTCTGAAGGTAAGGGCCCACTCAGGCTGCCTGTGAACACACTGTTGCTGTTGACCATGTCAAGGCTTCAGGCTTTAAGCGCTGAGTGCTTGCATTTGTTGACAATGCACCCGGATGGATCATTTCATGCATGCTCATCTTGTCTGGTCTGCAATGGCTATGGCCACCACCAATTTTGCTTTGCTTACGCTCTTTTCATAAGCATTGTTTACAATGTACAAACTCTCAAAGCATCTCTACATTTAGTGCTCTGAGCTCCCGATGGTGCGCCTTTGCAACTGCTCCCTTCAGATATTGGTCTTCAAGCCTTGTACTAGGACAATGATGTCAAGAATTTCTCCTTTTGTGCAGGGCAATGAGCACACTCCAGTGCTTCTTGTGGATGGGTACAACTTGTTGCACATGTATGTGCAACACATGCAGGAGTCACAACCCAAACATGCTATGGCCACCACACAAGTCCTGGAGGACTTGAGGACTGGTTTGGAATCAGAAATGGTCGCCTACAGCCAGGCCCGCCGCATCAAAGTTGTTGTTGTCTATGACGCAATGAATCGGCCGCCAGATCCTATATATGTTGACACACGCACCTCTACAAGGTTGGCACATTCAGCATTCAACCTCCTCTCCACTTATGTGCAATACTCAGATGTCTTATTATGCAGTTTGTGCACTACAATTTTGCAACATCACAAATTTGTGTATCAAAGATTCCAGGACACTCCCATGCATCATAGACTTCAAGATGCCTCTGGAGGTACCGCACTTTATGTGACTGTGACTTTGACACCTGCTCAAAGGGGGGTCATACACAGTACAGAGTTGCTGGCGCTCTTGCATGCATCTTCAGGAATCATCGCTCTCATACAACCTGTTGCAATGCATCATCAATCAAAATATTGCAGTGTCGGCTGACAGCAGCTCATGTTGATTTCATGTCTTTGCAGGACAACCATCCCAGGCGCTGTAGATGTGGTGTTCTGCAGCGATCAATCAGCAGACTCGTGGATTGTGAAGGAGGCAGAAATCATTAGGCGTGAAGGCAAGACTCCTCATGTAGGGCTCTACCCACAAACCATTTCATGTTGTGTGTCCCCTCCTGTCTGTGTTGAATGGAAGTACAAATGCTGTCATGAGGACTGCCTCGACATTCGACATACATGTTCATCATTGTCAACACCAAGCGGAAAGGCTCAGCTGTCAAAGTCACAAATGTTATGCATGCTTACATTGTTGCTGCCATCGTACTACGTGTGCCAAAATGCCATCCAACACATCAGCGGCTTTGCTGCCATATATTGTATAGCATATGCATGCATGCAAGTATGCACACTGCGTGCATAGCTTGATGCATGCTTGCGGGCAAGGTCAAGAGCACTTCACATTTCCTTTGGTCCTAGCTGCCAAAGAAGGAAGCTGCGTGCAAACTGTGCAGCGGTGCATATCTAGTCTAGCAGAACACAGTTTTGCTGTTGATGCTTGCATAAGGCCACTTCAAGCTGCAAGGATCAGTTTATGTCCATGGTTTTAGTGTTCTTGTCTGCGTCTGTGATGTCCATGAGAATGCAAGCAGCATGCTCAATGCAGTACATAAGGGTTTTGGTTGCACAGCAAGCTCTGCATGCCTGACGGGAGTTGTGGGTTTGTTAGCAAATGTTTCTGCCATGCAGGTCTTGGTGGCAACCGATGATAATGAGATCATAATGAGTGCAAGGGACCGGGGGGCCTATCAAGTCCCCTGCCGTGACCTCATAGGGGAGATTCTCAAGGTATATAACATGCATCCACCAATCATCATAATCAATCGTTGGGGATCTCACAGGGGTTACTGAGCCTGCCTGCTCAGTTAGAATTAGCACCGTACCAGAAGAGTATCCCCCCCCTCCCCTCCCCTCCCTTACCCAAAACCCTGACCTTACAGTCACGGACTGTAGATCGGCTGACTGAGAAGCTGCGATGCCTGTAATGTACAGGGTCAGGTAGAGGCTTTGCTCAACCAGTCAAATGCTATGTGCGCTTGTGCTGCAGGTTGAATTGGACACGGAGAAGATGTGCTCTGGGCATGATACCATTGGCCAGCTAGCCTACAACTTCCGCTCCAAGCATGGAAGCCCCTTCCTGCGTAAACCACGTACATCATCAATTGGGCCATTCCAAATACTGCAAGATAAGAGGCAGAAGCATGTAGAAGAACAACGCATGAAGCGTGAGCAGGAGCGAGCCGAAGCAACAGCTGAGAAGAATACCTAGGCCCTGCTTGTGTACATTCTGGATTTTTGCTGTTAGGTTTTGGGAACGTGTGTGTTTGTTACAGGTTATAGACAAGAGCATTACCTGCTTGTGGTTCTAGGTGTTCATGCTCTTGTTTGTTTGTGCGTCCGGCTGTGTGTTCCTCTGGCTGTGTGTGCTCCTGATTTTGGACTGACGACCCAGGCCAACATCAAGGCTGTGATGCTTGCTTGTTTCTTGACACAGCCAATGCAACACATGCACATGTTGATAGCACCTGAGTATAGTGGTCAATCAGCATATGATCATGTTTTGTGGCGCCCAACTTGCTCAGCTTGTCAAGAGAAGCTCAGCTTGGCATGGCATGCTTTACACATATTTGCTACATGCCCTTTCTTTTGATTTGCAGCTTGCTGCAAGTGCTGTTCATTTGCAAAGCCTCAGTCAGCAGTTGCTGATGACGTTCTTATTGGTATGTGGCCTGGTCTATAGCTATATATGCCAGTTTTATTGATGCTGCACCGCTCTTGACAGGTTGCCTTTGTTGGCCAATATGACTCCTCAGGTGGCTTTTGGTTCATGCACACCTGTAGGGAGCTTTTGCAAGGCTTACAGTAAACGCTTGCAACGACATTAGCGAAGTATCGTGCAATGCACATTGGCCTCCAGTATGAAGTGCTGTGTTCAAAAGAGTGTTTTGCCTGCAGCGAAGGCTGTAGGATGGTGTGAAGGACTGTAGGATGGTGTGAAGGACCACTGTTGACTGTTCAACGGTGTTGACTGTTCAACGGTGTTGACTGTTCAACGGTGTTGACTGTTCAACGGTGTTGACTGTTCAACGGTGTTGACTGTTTGACTGTTCAACGGTGTTGACTGTTTGACTGTTCAACGGTGTTGACTGTTCAACGGTGTTGACTGTTCAACGGTGTTGACTGTTCAACGGTGTTGACTGTTGAGCGGTTCGTATGTCACGTGATGTATAGAGGTTTCAGTCATAGCTTGGTGTGGCATTGTATTATGCCTGCCACTTGTGCATCAGAGTCTGAGGTCCGTGCCTTGCCGTACTGGCTAGAGTGGGCAGCTGCAGCAAATGTTACCCTGTCATGGGGTTCACGCAGCAGTGCACACAATCATTAGCTTAAATTATGGTCCTGCGCATTCTACGCATGTCCATGCCAAGCAAGCAATCAAGCACTCTCAACCTCACCTCAACTACCTAGACTACTCTTTGGCTCTACTCTATGGCTCTCTTCTAACAATCAGTGTGACACATGATGCAAATGTGGTGCCCCACAACCCAAAAACTCTACTGAGGCATCCACCTGCCAGCTGCCTAGCATTCCATGTGTGGGAACCTGTCAAGGTACAAGTACAGCGGCAGAGCCAAAAACACTCCTAGGACTGCTGTAGCACCTACACTCATGCAGACGACCACAACCAGGTGCACAGGAACGCCGCAGCACTGTGACCGCTGCTGCCTACATGTTGCCCTGTTTTGCTTGCGTTGCTTCCTCAGCTTGTTTAGCCTGGCTTTTTCCAGCAGCGATGTGAAATGGATAGGACTGTTGGTCTGCAAGTCAGCAGCAGGTGCAGCAGGAGCACTGCCTTTGCCTGTTCTGCTCTGGTCTTTGCGTTGCTGTGCATCTGCCTTGGCCTGCAGCTTCTCTTCCTGCCTGGCTATGCCCCTAAAGTAGTACCCAAGCTTGAACTCTGAACAGGGTTGACTATTTCCTCTGGTGTCATCTGCTTGCCCTGCATGTATCACCAACATGACACTACTGCAGCAGCAACTTGGCGTGCAACAAGCAAGAACTGCTCTGATGCAGCATTGCAGGAATGGTTCGCTTCTCATGCCCTGCATGTCAGGCAATGGGTCTTTGCTGGTCATCACCTCTCTCAACTCTCTACAGAAAGCACAGTTCAGGCATGGCATAAGCCATGCTTCAGTGTGGCGTGCCGGACGTGCAGAGGCTACAGCGCTTACTGATCAATGCAACACAGACTGGGCATTTCAGCGTTTTGATACACAAGGCTGCAGCTTTGATTAGATGACACTTCAGCTAGCAGAGACACAGAGATTCTTTCTGGCGCTAAACCTCACCTGTCGCTCCTCTCTGCATTCCCAGCCTTGACGCTGGATGCCTATCACGCTGTCCTGCAAACTGGCTGGCTTGACTGTATCCAGAAACCTGCGCACTGCGTCCATCATCAAAGAGTTCCCCTTGTATATGTCCATCAGGCTGTCTGTCCATCTGTCTGCCCGTGGCCACTTCTGTCACAGCAGTGGCCTGCTTGCTAAAAAACTCTCTGCGCCGCTGTTTGTCTGTGTGTCTGCCTGTTGCCACCTCTGCCTCAGCTGTGGCAGCTTGCATGCGCAGGTATGATGTCATGAGGGATTCGCTGTGCCTGTGCCTATGCAGGCGGCTGGACACCTTACGTATGCTGTGGCTGATGCCCACTTCAGGGTGCTTGCGCTGTTTCTGTGACTTCTGCTTGCCTGAGTGCCTTGACAGCAAGCCTAGCCTGTTGGCCAGCTTACTGGCAGCCTGCCACCTATGCGCAGCAGCACACTGCTGCATGAAGTTTGACGTGGTGTTTACAGAGATGGAAGCAAAGATATACAGGTGAGGGTCGTTTACAAGTGCAGTGTAGTGCGCAAAGCTGCAGCTGCAAGAGCACATGCCATGCCATGCTACGCTGCCTTTGAGATTTCCTTCAGCATGTTGCCAAAAGGGAGCAGACACAGACACTTGTCTCACATGCTCTGATATGAAGATATAAACAAGCAGGCATCTGTCACCAATGTCTACAAGCTATTGGTTGTGACCTTGATCTTCGAATACTTGACCTACAGGAATCTCAATGACGTCTATACTGCATCAGCCTCAGGAACGGCATGGCAGGCCTTACATGTTGACAACTGTCATGCGCACACCATCATGTTGCGTTGTCATTACCTTTTGTCCTTCAGATTGGGCAGGAAGAAGAAGGACGGGAAGAGGCCACACACAAACCCCCCCAAATGTGCCCAGTAAGAGACATACTCACCCTGCCCCTGAACACAGACCATACCAAGAAGCATGAGTGCAAATGACAGTCTACCATGCAAGCTGGAACCGACAGTGGATGCCGCTCACAGGATTGTCCACCAGCTGCTTCATGATGGTGACAAACAGCTCTTTTCAATCCCAAAATGTCTAGCTTATATCGGAAACGTCATCCCTAATCTCGAAATCTAACCTCAGAAACGCCTGAGGACAGTAAAGCCTTTCTACATTGAGGATATGTTTAGGAGGGCATGCATAGTCTCATGCATACACTACTCTGCGACCATTGTGCCCAACTGCTCCTGAATGCAAGCAGGTGCAGCAGCTTGCCTGTCAGCATTGAACAACGCTTGGATAGCTCTTACTACACCACTGTATTACTACTACTGCTAAACTACTACTGTACTACTATTACTGCTAAACTACTACTGTACTACTATTACTGCTAAACTACTACTGTACTACAATTACTGCTAAACTACTACTGTAGTGATGCTAGAGATGAAGCTGACCTGAGTGATGGAGGCCACCAAAAAGTACGCCAAAGTGGCGCCAATCCAAATCAGGCGCAGCCAGGGGAAGCTGAGGCTCTTAAAATTGAGCACCATGTCTGCCACATACAGCCCCATGAACCCGAACACGGCCCCGCTGCACCCCACCACCTACACCACATACAACTACGCTTACAGTAGCTCATGAAGACAGGTACAGATGTCAGATCAGCTTGGTCATTGCTGTGAAAGCAAATGAGGTTGACTGATGCCTGGCCAAGTTCAGGCTTGTGGTTTGCAAATCACTCTGCAGTGCATATTGTTTGGCATACTGTCTTGCATACCATGGGATGAGCATGTGGGTTCATACAAGTGTCTCTTTACAAGCAAAAGCTTTGTCCCTGGCAGCTGCAAGCAGAGACCGTCACATGCAGCGCTGTAGAACTGCCATGTTGTGTTCAATTCACCCAAAGGGGTGCTAAGCAGGGCATAGTTCAGAGCATACCAAGGTGCAGCTATCCTCAAAGGCTGCAGAGAAGAACGCTGAGCCAAGGCCTGAGATGAGCCAGACAGCCAGGATGCGTGGTGTGCCGTAGGCATGCTCCAAGGGCAGGGCCAGTGCTAGCCACACCAGCACATTGGACACCATGTGCTGGAAGCCCTCATGCACAAACACTGCATTGCAACACGATGGCATGCTGCTTGTTTGCTTGCATGCATGCGCCGGAAGCTCTTGCAACAACAGCTTGCGTTTTATGCAGAACTGTATTCTCAAGCCTTTTGCTGTCAAACTCCCCAAAAGCCCTCATGCACAAGCACTGCATTGCAACAAAAGGACTATAGGAGCATACAGGTTGCATACAATAGAACACATCGTGCATGACATGGGCATTTTGCAAGGCAAGGCCAGTGCTGGCCACACCAACATTTTGGAGACCATCTGCCGAGATCTGCATGCACAACACTCACAAAACATGGTTGTAGATTGACAGCTCATCACAAAGGATGCTAGTGTGGGCTGTCTGCTAGCAGCATGCTCAAAAAAATACAAGCAGTACCAGAAATGTCAGCATGCTGGACGCTATGTGCTGGAAAGCTGCATTGCAGGGCAGCCGCCTTAATGACACATTCAATCTGACTGAGCCATAGTACCCTGTAGACATAAGCAAAGCGCAGCTTGGGCACCATACACCCCGCTGACATGCTTGATCAACAACAGCAGCAAGACCAACTGTGCAGGAACTTTGTTGGAAAAGGTGGACTGGTCCCATTGGCTTGACTGTTGTGGCAAACAGAAGAGAAACAGAGTGTGATGGTGGTGGAGGTGGTGTTGAACTAGTGAAAGGGGTGGTGATGAACAGGTGAACTTGGTGGTGAAGGTGGTGGTGGTGGTGGTGCTGCTGCTGCTGAAGGTGGTGGTGAAGGTGGCGGTGTAATGGTGGTGAATCAATGAAGGTGGTGGTGGAGGTGGAGTCAACAGCGAAAGCAGTCAGTAAATAAACCTGTGTCAGATGGCATGGCAAATCAGACAGCTATCATGCTTGTTGGGCAATTGCTGTAGCTGACCTATCCAATGGACCCAACCATAGCACAAGAAGCAGATGGACAAAAGGAGTTGAACACAGAGCAGACGATGAGACAAAGGGACCAGAAGCAGAAAGGCTACAGAGGTCAAAAGACGAGCTGGCAGAAGAAGCTGCAAACAGCTTTTCAGAAATCAAGCCAAGCAGCAGTGACTGTGGGGAAGAACGAGAAGAGGAGGTGTACCCCAGGTCATCCAGCGCCACCACTGGCCCTGATGCAGGGCAGGCCCGTACCGGCCCCCCCACTCCAGTAGAAAGTCAAAGTCAAACAGCCTCCAGTCAGCCTGCCATGACACCCACTTAGTCATGCTGCTTGGTCCGCTCCGCACCCACTCCTCTACTTCTTCGGTTGTGACGCTGGTGTTGGTTGAGAGGCTGTAGTCTGTCAACATCACCTCGCCTGTACAAGCACACATGGAGATGTGCAACTGGCTTCCTATATGGCATGCATGTCAATAGCATTGTACATCAGACATGTCATGCTGAAGGTTCCCTTCTCAGCACCACAGGGACATTTGCGTACTTTGAGTTGCTTCCTTGAAATGGATGTAAGGCTTACAACATCTACATCTCAAACCCAGATGGAACTGGCACCCTGACAAAAAGGTAACTAAGGGTGACTAAGCTGTGTTGATGCCTGTTATCGCTGGTATGCTAGCAGCCAAAGCAGGACCCCATGTGATCCAGAGCTGCTCAGGCCTGTACACATCTGATCCTCAAGGGGGTCAACTTCTGGAGGTATGCATGAATGAGTGAGTGTGAATATACCTGCTTCAGGACTGAGAGCACTGGCACTTGGAGCAAAAGCTCTAGTCTGTGTCTCAACATTGTCATACTGAGTGACTCCAGCAGTGTTCGACACAGATGACACCAGTCCGCTTTGCGAGGCCAAATACAGCCCATAACTCCCTGCACAACCCATATGTCCGCCGTGAGTGGCACAGCTTTGTGACACTGCTGTAGTAGTATACATGAGCAGCAGCAGCAGCAGCAGCAGCAGCAGCAGCAGCAGCAGCAGCAGCAGCAGCAAGCATCCTGCATTTGAAATTGGGTCACAGGCAAAAGAACAAGGCTTACAAGCAGGGAGCGAGCATTCAGGACGAGTGGTGTACAAAACACGCAAACAGCACAGAAAGGGGCATTGCACAGCAGGGCAGAACGTTGCACACCAAATCTGCCCAGCATCAGCTGTGCCCACACCAAAAAGGAGCAACTCTGAATAGGTCAGCTGAGCTTCATCAACACAGACAAGATGAAGCCAGCCAGTCCGCAATGTAACGCTGTTATGTACAAGAGGGGTGTGAGTTATGAGGCTGATGTCAACAAGCCAGAGATTGGCTCCTCTGCTGCGACGGAAACTATGATGGCGAGAGGACAATGAAAATCCAAAAGATACAAATTGTGTGGGTTTTGGTGCTTAGATTTGTGAGTTCAGGCTACTGTGCCACAAGCAGACAAGTGCATCTGGCTAGGCAAAGTCAGCAGGGTAAACACAAGCTCATCTCTAATGCAGAATAAGACAATCGGGAGGCTGGAAAAGCAGAACCACCATGTCTTACAGTGCTTGCCTCTCTGACAAAACCATGACCAAGATGTAAAAGGAAGGTCGCCAGTACTGTAGAGGTGCCATCAGGAATGGACTCACCTGCCATGAAGAAAAAGATGACCAGCAGGGCAGCTGTGAAGATGAAGGTCCACCAGGGGGTGTGAGACCCCCTCTGGGCGGGGGATAGCCAAGACATGAGGTGGTCCCAGTTGTTCACCTTCACTCCCTTGCGCCTCAACCTGCCTTGAAGCTCTGCATCTCACGCACAGCATGGGATTGATGTTCCATGAGATTAACCGTGGCCAAAGCGCATGTCTTTCACAGCAGAGATTTCATCTTCCATATGACAATGACCAGGACAGAAGCAGATGTCACTCACAGCACAAAGTTGATTTTCCGTGAGAGAATCACCATGGCTGAAGCACACATGCATGACTGCGCAGACCATTTGTCCCATCATTTGGCACCTCAAAATATGAACATATAAACATACATGAACACATCAACACAAAGTTTGAGTAGGTTGTGAAGGGCCAGCAGCATGTTTGCGATGATGTTGTTGATGCTGGCTTGACAGGATGGGATGCAAAGTTGCTCACACAATGACACAGTATCACTGCAGAATGCATTGCTGCTGCCATCCAATGACTTTCTGTCACGTACACAGCACATCACCCCACCCAACACATGTTGACATCTCTGCAAATGGCTTGCAGGCATATGACAGGGTAGGCTAGCTCAGACAAAAGTGCGTCAATGTATTGCCATGATTGAGTTTATAAAGCCTGGCAACTTACGTCTATACTGGCGCTTGTTCAAGTTGCGCATGACAAGCATGTATTTTGGGCTCTCGCCTGCCTCTTTCTTGCCTGCTGCCCTGATCTGCCTTTTGGCATGCGTTCTTGGCCTAAGTGCAGTCAAAACACACATGTGCTTTGTTTACAGTAGTGCTTTGCTGCAGAGTGCAAGCTAATCATACATCTACAGCCCGTTCAGTATTCCTGGCTTCAGATACGAGCAGCGGAGATTTGAGTAATATCAAAAGTAATCTTCCCACACATCCAGTGGGGGCAAATAGGCCAGCACAAGGTTATGGACTTCAGACCCGTGATATACAGGCAATGCAGGCATTGCAGCATGCACACAGTGCAGGCTATCAAGTATCCAGCAGGTCACCTGTGATGCTTGGAAGAGCTTGACCTCGGTCTGGCATCTTCTGGATTCATCAGGCTGGGCTTGGCGACCTGCTGGGGCAAACAGTCTGCAGCGTCTGCCACTGATGGCTGATGAGCTGCAGAGCCCCCATGGCATAGTGCAGCATGGGGTAGTGCAGCATGATTACATTGATGGTGGTCCCCTTCACCTGCAGTAGCCACATGTTGAAGATCCTGCTGCAGGGGACATTGCTCATACCTGCAGCTAATTGCTTGCACTTGTGTTGAGGTTTAAAACACCTGAGAAGACATACCATAGCCCAGACAACCAAGGTGAAAGATGGTGCAGTAAGCACAATGGGATTTGACATCAAGCCTTGGCAGAACAAGCTTCTCACAGCAACAGGGCCGCCTCTGTGGCACAAACTACTGCACTGCATTATACTCACTAACAAATTTTCAGCATGGCAGCATGATCACCTGAGTTTGGTTGCTCATTGACTGAAATAGGCTCTGCATCAAAGTCAGTGGATTCAGGGAAACCTAGTGCCGCTGCAAGCCTTGGCTGTTGCCTGTCTGCAGCAATGATTACAGAAGCAGCTGGACTTGAAGGGACAACAGTAGCTGTGTCTGCCTGTGATGCAGTGCGCCTCCAGGGACTGCAAGGTTGCAGGGCAGGTCCTGGCAGCGTGTCATGTGACATGACATGTGACACTGGCTTGACACTGGTTACAGGGCTGACAGCGTGCGACGCAGCATGTTGCACAGCATTTGGGATGAACTGCAGGGAAGGCAGACCAGCTTGTACAGTCTCCTTTGTCATGCTGCTTGGGGAAAGAGAGTGAGGCGGCGGTGAATGCTGCAGCTTGACAGCAGAGGGCACAGTCTGACTGCCAGTCTGGTATGAAGAGAACCACTGATGGCTTGGTAGGCCTGGACCACTGAGCCTGATTTGGGAACTGGTTGCGGGTGGTTTGGGCAGGAGCGTGCTGTGCTGCGGGACACTGGAGGGATGTGATGACTGTGCTGGGCCGATTTCAGTCTGATGCTGGTGAAGCTGATGTCCGAACCATGCCGGGGATTGCTGAGACATCGCTCGTGACAACTTGAAGGTGTGCAGACTCAGGCAGACTGTTTTGCGGCTACGTTGGCCTCCACGCCGTGGGGTTCATCCCCTGCATACCCGCGTCCGATAGTGAGTGACAAATGAAGCGCAAAAGCACATCTATTCTGGATCAGCATGGAAGCAAGACCTTCGACGACGACACCGCTGACCCTCGTGACCCTTCAAACTATAGCCACTCCGGACGGCTTGAAAGTGGTGTAGCTGCCGGCAAAGGACTGCATATGCATACGGCGCAAATTACACGCAGATCGTGCTAGCTTTCAAAAGTGCGACATGGACACAGCAGCCCGCGCAGTATGCGGGGTCTCGCAGAAGTAGTGATCAGCATCTAGTGAAAGAAGATCTGGCGGCAGAACCAAAGCTGTTTGTCGTCAGCTTGGTGTATAGTAAGTGGTCCCGAGGACCGGACAGTCGAATTTGTGTTGCTTATGTGTTTTGCTTTGATGCTTTGATATGTGAGAGGGTAAACACAGCAGTTGAATGCGCGTGTGCGTTACGTGCGTTACGGCTGAGGGAAAGGGACCAGCGCGCAGAGCAGCGCGATATGTCATCGCACCATGTATCGGGGTCAGAACACGTCCACTGCACAGATCGCACGCAGACCTACATGGCCACAGACTTTGTGTTCTGCTGCTCGATGTCTACCGATCGCCAGTAGCTGATGTGCCTGGCGTCGGCAGCGCTGACAGGCCTGCTGAGCTGTGCGGCATATAGGATCAAACGCAAAAGTAGCACTTCTCGCAAGGTGCGCAGCATGCATGCTTGCTCCTGCCTGCACCTCAATTGCGATCACTCAAGAAGCAGCGTTTTGTGCCGCTTGTTGTAGAGGGCAAATTTGTCAAAGACGACTCGATTTGGCGCAGTCGAACAGCCAGCTTCGCCAGGTCTGCAAGATGCTCTTGACCACCAAGCTCAGATTCAGAGCCAGCTGGAACACTGCCCAGTCGCACCCTCAGGTGCATCTGGCCACCTGCGTAAAACTTGAAGGTGTCAAAAGGCCAGTGCAAACACCTGCCCAAGCAAAGGTACTATTCACATGCACTGAAAAACCTGTACTTTGCCCCACATATGTTGTGGACATCAGTTTTGGCATCCACAACACAGCCTGTTTAGCTAGCAAGCTGCCAGCTATCAGCACTGTCGGTGTGTCATCATTTCATACACAGGTGACACTGGACAACCAGGCAAGAGTTGATGCGCACTTACTGGCTGATCAGGAGCATTGATTAGCAGCTATGGCCCAATCTACAGGAGCAACAGCAGCAGCAGAGGCGTTAGTCTGAGCAGGACGCAGCCATGCTGGCTAGTTTCCAGTTCAAGGTCAGAAGCATTCTGGCTTACCAATTTGCAAGCCGCAAACCACCGTGCAAAGCAGCCCTGCATGCAACATATCATGCTAAACATTACCAAACGCTGCTTATGACACTGTTGCCCCATGCATCATTGTGTCTGAGCCAGCATTTTTGCATCTGCAGTTGGAGCAGGCAGAAGCATCTAGATCTGCGCTGCAGCACAATCGCAGCCTGCAATGTCAGGAGTCCTGTATGCAGTCTTTGAGACAGCAACTACAGGTAAACCTGTCATGCAAGCTGCACCACAGCCTGAGCCACTGTCATGAACATGGGTCCTGCCATTACAGGCTGTGACCACATGCCGCTTACTGGCCTTGTGTGACAACCACCAACACATTCACACATGTATGTCACATATCAGCAGCAGTAGCTCTGAAACCAGGCCTTGACTTGCTTGCTGCATGGACTAGTACATTCTCAGATGAAAATCTATCAGCTCGGTGGACGACATCCTGACACTGTGTAGTTAGGACATCTCCAGCAGCCTGGAAAGGTCAGCAAACTGCTGAAGATTTGTTAATGAGAGTAAGACAAAAGCAACAGAGGTGGTATGCAAGCTTGAGGCAACAGGTAGGCTTGAAGCCAAAGTGTGAAAAGTAGCAACACATGTGATGCAAGGGCACGCCTCCCAACCTGGCTTGTACTTTTCAGCCTCACCTGCCCGAGTCGTGTCAGCACTCAGCAGCCATGCATTATTGCAGACAATGAATGGAGAGTGTCATGTAACATAAAGAACTGGGGCCGGACACGGCGGGCCAGAAGCTGCAGTGAGGAGTTATAATCTGACATAAACGGCAGGCTTGGCTCCACAGCCTGATCTGCATCAGCAGGCATTGCTGCTCCAGCTCAAATGCTAGTTGCAAGACAACCTCAAGTCGACAACCCAAGATCGACAGTTATGCAGTGACGTCATGCTGTTTTGCTCACAATGATACCAAGTGGTCAAAACGGCTGGTACGACTGATCATGATCTGCAGGGTCGGCAATCTGCTGTTGAAGCATAAGCTGGATTGTACTCAGCATGAGAAGGGCAGCTAGAGGATGCCCATGTAATTCAGGCCAAGCAAGAGGCGCGAATGGTGGCAGAGCCAGCAAAAGCATGCACAAGACCTTGTCAGCTGGAGGTCATGCTTGTTTTGGCAACAGGCATCAGACTGTCAATCATTGCTTGCACTTTCCAATGTATGCATAGCTGTAGTATATGCTGCACACCGAGTTTTGCAATGATACTATACGGCCAGATCAATTTGCTGCTGCCAGCAGATTGCATCGGATACAACGTTGTGCAGATGCATTTGTGTATTGCAAGAGGATGCCTTGCAGACACCTACATGGACTCAGGCAAAACCTGACTTGTGAGACGTCCTCGAGGAGCAGCCAGGGAGCTCCCAGCCACATGCCGTCACGTTTATACATAGACCACATGGATGCAAACCAGCACATTCAACCCAATTTGGGGTCATCTGTACCTTGTATTAGACACCAAATATGCTGTGACACAATCACCTCCAACTGACTTTGAGCATCACTTTCATGAAGCAATTGGCCCCAATACGGTAAGTTGCTTCATCAAAGCACTGCTACTTTGCCTGTGCACTGGCCATGCAACCAGTCACTTGTGGTGTTTCTGGCTGCAGTTGATTGGAATGCTTCATATGCTAGTCAGTAATGGGATGATAGGATGCAGTGCGAGTTTCTGTGAAAACTCAAATCTCTGATCCACAAAGATCAGTGAATTGTTTTGTACCATAGCCACTGCACTGTATTGGTGAATATGCACTGCCTCTGAACCACAGTGAATGTTTGACTAGTGGGGACCACACACTAGGTTGACTTGCAGAAACTCACTGAGTCATATATATGGCCACAGATGTGCGCCAATTCAACTGCGGCAAGCCTGTTCGGTCAGCTGACAGCAGCATGCATCTTCATGGCTGCTGTATGCAATTTTTATGTTCTGGATCTAGGTTCAGCCGGACGGGGAGTGAGTGTCAATGACTCATGTTCAAAATAAACATAGCCAGCATTGAAATTAGCAGCATGAACTGCTCTTTGTGCTGGACTGAGGGGCAGCCGCATTGTCATCAATGACTACCAGTCTGCCAGCTGGCCTGGGCTGGGCTGCTCCTGCAGGCAACAGCTTGCCTTAGGACCACTGATGCAACTTCATTGGTAGTTACACACTGGGCGATGACAAACGAAATATTCTTTCTAGGAAGGGGAGCTCACCATCATCTCTGGACCAAGGTTCAGAAAGCGGGTTTTCCTTTGTTTGAACAACTTTTCTGAGCATATGCTGTGCATGAATGCAGAGGCAACCACATAATCTGATGGCTTGTGAAGGCAGAACACAATACCTTGTTCTGGGAGCTTTGCCACAACTTCATCTGCTATTGCCTGGAAAATGTCTTGCAACCCTAACCCTGTCTTGGCAGATGTACCCACATGCAAAGCATGTATAGAAGCTGCATAGGCTTCCGACTCCTGTGCTGATACCGTCTGCATCTTCTGTAGATCTTGCTTGTTAGCAGCAATTGCTATGACAATGCCAGGTCCAACCTACAGGTCATGTGTGACACACCACACCTTTGATACTGTTTGATCAGAATCCAAACAGCCAGTCTGGCTGTATGCAACTTGCAGGAAATTGACCTGGCCTGCAACTGTGGGCACAAAGATACATTCCAGGCAGAGTTGCCAAATATACAGGGGGGAACAATTTAGGGTA
>JAABUK010002867.1_pt1 | contig 30200 bp, 30 predicted proteins | sample 5559141 | NCBI WGS metagenome assembly JAABUK01 (sample SAMN10711869, study PRJNA513367) | rock metagenome | isolation source: Antarctica rocks | place: Antarctica: Victoria Land, Pudding Butte nord | collected 2016-01-03
ACCATAATCTATCCAACGGGTAAGCGTATCATTAGGAGTAAATACCTTTCCATCAAAATCGCCGGTAAAATATTGCGTCGCTGATCCGCCGTTAGGTCCGCCGGGATTTATATTTACAATCAGCACCCATGCCTTCTTACCGTTATCATTTAAATAAAACAGGTCAGGGCATTCCCATACTCCCCCATGAGCACCCAACTCTTTACCATATTCTGATTCTTTTGTCCAGGCTTTTAAATTCGGGGAAGAATAAAAAGTGATACGATCCTTTGTAGCCAATGTCATTATCCATTTTTTCTGCGGCTCATACCACATAACTTTCGGATCACGAAAATCACTGATACCAGGATTTTTTAGTACCGGATTTCCATTATATTTTAACCAAGTTTTACCATCATCCAGGCTATAAGCCAGGCTTTGGTTTTCAATGTTATTTCTTTTTTCTTTCTCGCCCACGGGATCATGATGAGTAAAAATTGCTATTAAAGGAGACTGCCCATTTTTCCCAAAACCTGATGTATTATTTTTATCCACTACAGCACTGCCTGAAAAAATATATCCAAGTGAATCAGGGTATAGGGCGATAGGCTGTTGTTGCCAATGAATTATATCTTTACTGGTAGCATGTCCCCAGTGCATTGGTCCCCATACAGTACCGTTAGGAAAATACTGAAAGAATAAGTGATAGACACCTTTATGATATACCATTCCGTTAGGATCATTCACCCAATTTTTTTGCGGGGAAAAATGAAATTGCGGCCGATGTATCTCATGATATGTATCCTGCGCAAACGATTTATAATAAAATATCGTTGTTATAAATATGGTGCTTAATATAATGGCTCTTTTACTATTCATCAAACATATAATTGAATATCAAATTTATGAAAAAAGCTTTTTGATAGTGTAGGGATCAATATATAAGCAGGTACTCACTTTCATATGGTTTACAGAAAAAGAAACGGTGAACCTCAGAAGGAATAATGGCGGCTTAATTTATGGATGAAGACATTTCTTGAACAACAGTATAAGAAATAGTATACCTCACCCATATGAACATTTTTAATTTCTTATTCCCGGATTGAAAAGAATTTTCCATTTACAGGAATTATTTTAATAACAATAATGCATCAAAGCATGTGTCAGCCTTTGGATGTGATTGATAACCATTCACTTTGCACTCATTAAGCATTTGTAAAATATTCATGGCATACAATTAGCCATTATACAAATGGTTTTTCATAGGATATTGGATTTAAAACGGAGCTGGATTTCTATCCTGGCTCCTTTTTATTATAATGCCTTTCCTTCCAGTTTTATTATACAGTATAAGCGCATAAGTGTTCTATAAAACAAACTGATTTAAAATAGTATCTCAGATAGTGCTAATTACTTAATTTCATAAATATGGAAAAGGAATATTCAGATAAAAACATATTTAATTGTACATTGTCTTATAAAGAATAACCCCTGACTAAATGACACAAAGCATTATCGATACGTTGAAGGAAGCCCTGAAGTTTTCTCCTGAGAATGTTCATCTCAAACTGCATCTTGCAGAAACCCTATTTAACCTTAACAGGATAGATGAAGCGGAACAGGAATTTCTTCAGGCACTTGCATTGCAAAACAATGAAAAAGGACTAATAGGACTGGCTCGTGTATATTTTAAAAAAGAAGATTATTCTACCTGCAACGTGATCCTTGAAGACCTGCTGAAGAAAAAACCTGATAATCTTGATGTGCTTGTTTTATATGCAAAATCATCTTTACAGGAAAAAGCTTTAAACACAGCTATTGACACTTACAAAAAGATTCTTGAGATAGATCCCACTTTCAAAGATGAGGAACTCGATAGTGAGCTTAGGATCGGTGCGCAGTTTGAAAAAGATAGTAAGAATGAAGAGGAAGAAGGAATGTCTCTTTTCATACAAAAGCCTGATATTGACTTTAATGACGTAGGCGGAATGCAGCAGGTGAAAAAGGAAATTGAAATCAAGATCATTCAACCTTTAAAACATCCGGATCTTTATAAAGCGTACGGTAAAAAAACGGGAGGCGGAATATTGTTATATGGGCCTCCGGGTTGTGGCAAGACCATGATTGCCAAAGCAACCGCAGGACAGGTAAACGCCCGTTTTATAAATGTAGGCCTGAATGATATTCTCGACATGTGGATTGGCAATAGTGAAAAAAACCTGCATCACTTTTTTGAGTATGCGCGTAATAATACACCTTGTGTATTATTTTTTGATGAGATTGATGCCCTGGGAGCAAGTAGAAGCGATATGAAACAATCAGCAGGCCGTCATTTGATTAATCAGTTTTTACAGGAGCTGGATGGCGTTGAATCAGACAATGATGGAGTGCTTATATTAGGTGCTACCAACACACCTTGGAATCTTGACCCTGCATTCAGGAGGCCCGGAAGATTCGACAGGATTATTTTTGTACCGCCACCCGACCAGGAAGCAAGAACCAATATTCTGAAGCTGAAATTAAAAGATAAGCCGGTGGAAAACATGGATTTTGAAAGTGTAGGAAAAAACATCCCTGACTATTCCGGTGCTGATATTGAAGCAATGATTGACATTGCGATAGAAGAAAAATTGGAAGCATCATTCAAAGAGGGCATTCCTGTTCCGCTACGCACTAAAGACTTACTGAATGCTGCTCAAAAACATAAAGCAAGCACAAAAGAATGGTTTTCTGTTGCTAAAAATTTTGCATTGTATGCCAATGATTCAGGCCTTTATGATGAGATACTTCACTTTATGAAAATTAAAAAATAGTATGCCTGATCATCTTATTCAGCGCGCTATACTGCTATTGCAGCAGCATAAATTTAAAGAAGCTGAAACAATTTTAAATGGATTGTTTGCACAGGATCCAACTAATACTGATGTGATAGGATTGATGTGCGAGGTAAAAATATACCAGGATAAATTTGAACAGGCTATGGCACTGATAAATAATGCTATAGGACTTGATCCGGCTGCAGACCATCTGTTTCATAAAAGAGCCCGAATTTATATTCAACAGGAAAAATATGATGCCGCTGAAAAAGATCTTCAACAGGCAATCTCTCTTGATCCGTATGATACAAATTATTTTGCGTTACTGGCTTTACTTAAGATTCAAAGAAAACAATTTTCTGAGGCATTACTGCTGGCAGATAAGGCGCTCGAACTTAATGCCGAAAACATCCAGGCCTTAAACGCCCGAAGTACTGCATTGCTTAAATTAAACAGGAAAGAAGAATCTTTCATAACTATAGAAGGTGCATTACGCGAAGATCCTGACAATGCTTATACCCACTCTAATTATGGCTGGGGATTGCTTGAAAAAGGATCAAACAAAAAAGCGCTTTATCATTTTTCTGAAGCGCTCCGAAAGAATCCCAATCTTGAACTCGCTCAGCGTGGAATGGCCGAAGCATTGAAAGCCCGTTATATAGTTTATCGCTGGTTTATGAAATTTTCTTTATGGATGAGTAATCTGCGGGGTAAATATCAGTGGAGTATAATAATCGGATTTTTTCTTGTATTCCGATTGATTCGCGGGGTGGCAGCTTCCAATCCCTCACTACAGCCGTACCTGAATCCGTTGATTGTGCTTATAGCTTTGTTTGCATTCTCTACCTGGATCATTGGTCCTGTCAGCAACCTTTTTCTTCGATTAAATAAATATGGAAAGCACCTGCTCAGCAGGGAACAAATCATCTCTGCAAACTTTGTAGGAATAAGTGCATTCATAACACTTGCAGCAGCCCTATTGTATTTGTTCATCCAACAACAGTACTATATTTTTCTCGGCATTTTCGCACTTACAATGATGATTCCATTAAGTGTAATGCTGGTTTCCACTAAAAAAAGAAAGTTGCTGGTATCTTATACCTGTCTTCTTGCGTGCATAGGTACCAGCGGTTTTATTTTAGGTATCACCAGCGGTGACGTATTCAATAATTTTGTTTTTGCTTATATTATAGGCTTTGTGCTGTTTCAATGGGTAGCCAATTTCTTATTGATTCGGGAAAGCAACAGATGATATTGTAACATTGTTTGCCCCGTTATAACGCTTATTCAAAATTTATATCTCCGCATAGATTTATAACCACGGAGAAGAAGAAGAGGTTACACAGAGGCTTTCTCTGTGTAACCTCTTCTTCTTCTCTGGTGTTTTTCTGTGGTTATAAAAACATTTACATATCTAACTCCAATTCGATACTTAAGGAATTTTCTGGGAACCCAATTTCTTTTTTGCAAAAAACATTCTTGGTAACCTGCAAACTTTCAGAAACGATTTTCTTACACTTACACTTGGCCATGGCTCTATAAAGAACAACGAACCTCGTAAAGAATCACAACTGACTGCTGGCTATATTTTCTTATGGTTACCTGGTTAAAAGATCAGGAGACTTCATTACTAAACATACCTCACGACTTGGAGCAGGCCGCCTCTCCTTATTCGAAGGCCCTCTCGAACAGTTTTCGAACCACTTTATGGATGATTTACGGCGACTGGCTGCTATTGTAGCCTGATTGCCAATAGATAGTCTGCCTTTTAGGAGGCAGCAGGACTTTTTGTGACCAAGATAAATGTGAAGAAGGATGAAAAAGTTATTACAAACCCAGGCATGCGCCTACAAGTTTAGGGAAGAACTATTCGCCCTGAACTCTTTTTTCTTTCACAAGCAGACTCGCCTTTTCCTGTATGAGTTCCCGCCACGACCTCCGCCATCCCGGAATAAATATCCTTTTCCCACAACCAAAACAAATAAAGAGACTTCAATTTTTCACTTTAAAACTATTTAATCATGGCAGAGTTTAAAGTAGAGTAGAGCGAGAAGAGTAGTAACACTCTTCTCAGCCCCCTCGTCAATCCGTACGTGCGGTTTTCCCGCATACGGCTTTCCTGTAATCTTCTTTGCAAACTTTCACGTAGTGCTTTAAACGCTGTATTTCGTTGGGTCTATTAATCCATATTTATGGACTAACATCTCAAAGGCTTGCTGACCATACAAGCGACTGCGCCTCTGGCTCTTGTGGTTATAATAGCGATTCAATTCCCGCTCCTGCTTGGCTTTGCAATATAACTTCTCCTGTAGCTGACTAACTCTTTCTGCACCTCTCATAGATCGCTTGCCCTTTTTGAACAGCTCTCCCTGACTGGATGCTTCGTCGCTCTGCTGATTTTTGAAGATCAATTCTGACGGTTGTCTGTTATTGAAAAATTTGATTTACAGGAATGCCCCTTCGCTACTCCCGTTTTTACCTTTCCGGGAATCAATCACTACTATGGGCATATCCGACTCCCTCAGCTACATTTGGTCGATGCACTGTTAGGGGATCCCACGTTCATGCGCTACCTTATTCATGCACGCAGGCTGTATATTACCCCCGATATCCCTTGTTGTTCTTACTGTCGTTTATCCCAACAAGATTGCAGGCTTCATCAACTCCGAAAGACTGGCCGATACCATTAGTGTAACGAGGCTTAACTACAGCAGCTTACATGATAGATGCCCCTGAACTCTGTACGGTTTGTTTCCTTGCCGCACATCAGGAACACTTTAACCCGAACGACAAATTTGGTTACTTGGCTCTTTCTTCCATTAGGTATTTAATTTATATTTATAAAACCCACGCCTCGTGGCGTACCGGAGAACACTAACGTTAAGTACAGGTAAACAAATAAAACTATACGGAAACAGTATTGGTATTGGCAAATCCCTGGAAGTTGCAGAAGGCTATGCTCCCAACATATTTTCCCATTTGTCCAATGAAGAAAAGGAAAAATCCGCACCGGCAGTTTCAAATCCACATCAGTTAACAGCTGAAGAAATGTATGAATTGGCTGATTACTCCATTCGGTTGTGGCTGGATTTAAACGATAATATCCGCAAACACGGTGTGAACAGTCCTAAGGTTTTTAACAATGATGCTTTAAGATAGACAATGCAATTATGGATTGAGCAGTAAAAAATCCATTTCCTTTTTTTATCTGCCTGACAGATTTTCCGGGGGTTTATGCGGCCGTTTTCTCACTGAAGCAATAGAAAAAGGGAATGGATATCGTAAACTAATCCGCAAAGCAGAAGAACAAGAAATCTTTTGTCCAAGTAATGAAAAAAAATGAATTGATACCAGAATGCAATGAGCATATCAATAAGAGCAGATGACCAATATGCAATGATCCTATCAACAGGAAGCAATGAGCAAACGACCTTGAAATAGCTTATACACCGCTTCGCTAATAGGAGGACCGTTTGAAAGTTTTTAAGGCGAGCGTTGTTGTTGTCGAACAAAAACCCGGTTCGTCAACCACGCTCGCCTTTTGCTCCCATTGGTTGCATCTGCCGTAACAACATTTTCTTCTTTTTCTATTTTGATTTACGATGCGCAAAATTAATCTGCCTGGCAACTTTTGATCTGTGAGGCAAATTTGAGGCAATTATGAGGCAATTGAGGCAATTATGAGGCAATCAAAATATATAACTAGTCCCCGCCCCTCCTTTTCCTTTCATTTTTAATAGTTTATAAGTATCTGTCAACTCAGAAAAATCTCTGGAAGCAGTTTGTCTTGAAACATTGACCAGTTCAGCATACTGGGCATTAGTTATACTCCCATTTTCAAGTACATACAGCACCGCCTTCACCTGCCGCTCATTCAACCCCATTTTCTTCAGTGCAGCTTCGTTAAACCGATCTTTAAAAAGAGTGACCATAATTCCGCCATCCTGTTCATTAATTTCAGGCTCTGGAAGACCCGCTTCTTTGCAGGACTGTAATATTTTGAGTGTACCCCGGCCCCAGGCATCAATATAACCGCCTTTAAAACACACATCAGCAATCAACGGATTTCGGGGCCGTGATGGGTGTTGCCGTTTTAATGATTCAAGGGATAGCCCTTGTGGTAACAGCCCTTCATTCCAACTACTGAACCGGTTATCATACATCCTGATCTGAATAGCGCTTCCCATGTAACCTCTATGAACCAAAGCGTTTAGCAACATTTCACGGAGAGCAGCTATAGGGTATTCGCCTTTTTCAATCCTCAGCAGTCCCTCAAAACTGACCGCTTTTGTAAAAAACTTTCTATTCAATATATCCGGAACCTCTTGTAAAAGATATATGAGATTTCCCTCCGCCGTTTCCTGAAATTTAAGATCATCGTCCGAACCACCGAACCGCCCCATTTTCACAAACATATTGGGATAGAACTTTCCAGGGTCTTTCCCAAACAGAATAATTGCTGCACGTTTAAATTTACCTTCCTCAGAAAGACGCAGTTTCTCCAACAGGTCTGCTAAGGATAATCCTTCAACATCTGGTAAACGGCCGCTTTTCACCACAGCTTTCAGGTAGTTCTCCACAGCATTAGTATCTATGTCATTAATGGTTGCAGAAGGCTCCGCTACATCATCCCAGGTTTTACCCGTTTTGCGTAAGAGAAATTCTACCAAAGCATTTCCTTTTAACTCCTGCTTGGTACTGCCGCTACGGGTATAATAAACACCACGTAAAGAAATGGGTACCGCATAAGGTGGCGTAATTATCTCCAGGTAGTGTAGGCCCTTTTCTTCATGAAGATTCACTTCAACAATAATCCCCAGCACATCCCGGATTTTATTGGGCAAGTCTTCCATCAGTTTTTTATAATCGGGCACATCAATAATATTTCCTCTATCATCTTTGCCGATATAAATAGTACCACCCTGGCTATTGGCAAATCCAACTATCCATTTTAGATAGTCGTCGTGCCAGCTTTGTTTGTATTCTATGTTTTGATGCTCGGGCATTGTTAAACATTAATACTTTATTTCATCTTATAAATATAGCATGTTAGCGAGAAACAAATATTTATCCTGTTCAGCACTTCAAGCTTTTTTGAAGATGCCCCTTTTGAAATTTGCATACGCACATTCCGTACAACAGAAACAATAATTTGTGCCCATATGTAAAAGATGAATGAAGGATTATAAAAATTATAGATTAATAAGAAAATCCTTCTTCAAAGGATTGCTTTAAAATCCTCAAAACATTTTTTGCCTGCTTTGGTGAAAGTTTCGCTTTCCTGTTGGCCAATACCCCAAGATTGTATGAAAATTTTCTGTCAAAAGGAGTAAAGCGATTATTTTCTTTTGCCCATTTGGAAAGCGCAAACCAAACCTCCCCTCTGATTTTTCCTGCTTCTTCAATCATTTTCGATTCCTGAGGTGAAAGTTCCTGACCTACCAAATCACTTTCAACATACGTATCAGCATCTTTCCTGATTTCATCACTGATTATATTGGTATCCATAAATTTGTCTCTGAGTGTTAACCAACATTCTGTTTTTTTGCACCATTCCCCGATATTCATCCCTGCTTTTGACGGATTGTTGATGTGATTCCAGACTATATCAATCATCTGTTCAGTTATATCGTTCAGAGCCTCGCTAATTCCCTGATTTTCCCAGATAGTGTCAAGATTCAATTTCTTGTTTGATTTGTAAGAAAGCCATGCAAAAATGTAGGAAACCATATTTGCCTTATAACCTCCCAAACTTCTTTTTGCAACTATTCTGTCAATCTCTTTAAACAGAATCGCTTTTGCTATCAGACGCTGATAATATTTTTTCCCGACTTCATTTTTTTCAGTAGCTAATTCCTTGGTGAAGATTTTGAAATTATTTTCTGCCCCCTTACCTACATCATAGGGTCTCTGCCACCAACTCATTTCGTATTTTGCCAAGTCTGTTTTAATAAACTTCTGCTTTTTAGGATATTCCTTGTCAAATATTTTCGATTCTTTCCCTGTCCTTTTTGATTTTTCATCCAGATATTGCCCTCTTGCTCTTTCGTAAACCATTTATTGGTTGCTTTTCCTCCCGTTTTTGTCGGCATCCACTCGGTTCTTGAAAAATTCTCTATGGCAATATGATAATCATTGTTAGAACTGAAATCAGAATCCTTGATTATTGTCTGTGTATTTGCAAATCGAGAAATTTTCGGAACAATATATTCCATTTCTTCATTTTTCTGTACTACAGAAATTTTCATCTGCACGAACACTTTTGATAAATCACATTCCTTTTCGGTGGATGTTGCGAAGATGGATGCTGTTGTTTGTCCTCCGTTCACTACCTGCCAGTTTTCAATTCGTGTTATATACGGAATGCCATCTTCAAACTCAACATCAACTTTTTCTGCTGTTGTGGAAATTCCGTTATTATAAGCAAAAAACATATCCGGTTCTTTTCTGATAGTATCTCTAATTCCCTGATTTACTTTTGCTTTGAACTGCAAAAATGTTCTTACATTTTTTTCAAGTAGCCCTTGCCTGTATTTTTCATAAATCTTTGCAAGAACTTTCCCGGGAATGATGGCAAGGTAAGCATCCACTTTTTCACTAACCTTATCCATGTGCAGGCATTTCAACTTATGGTTGTAATCATTCAGGAAATCAATTTCAATTTTCTGTTTACCTGAACGAATTAAATACTGCTGATAAATTCTTTCAATATCCCACAACTGAAAATCAATATAGACTCCATGCTGTTCTCTTGCCTTCGGTATTATGTCGGGCGATGCCTGTCCGTTTGTGAGAACAAAAACTCTCACATTTTTTACTTCATTTTTTGTCTGTTCAATTATCTGCACCAAATCAAATACTGTCGTATCCGATTCGTCAACTTTCGCTGAAAGTTTTCCTTCTCTTGCCGACCAGAAAAAATTTTCCGCTTTTGAAAACGCATCCTGAATATCTTTATCAGAAGCCTTTGTCAGTCGCTGTTCACCTTTGAAAATAGTAACAAATAAATCTATCGCCTCATTTTCCTCGTCATAATTCCATGCATTAATTTTGATTCCTCTCACCTTGTAATGACACAACTCATGTGCCACTACTTCTCCTGAATCAATCGCATATTCAAGTATATCGTTAGTAATCGCATCTTCCTGTGAGATTTTTTCCTCATCAACAGAAATTAATGCTCCTTCTAAAAATTCAATAGCAAATTCTGACAGATTCATTCTTATATACGTTTTAAAATATCTGTTGTTATTTCAAATTGTGAGCAGGCTGCCACTACTACCGAATATTTCAAATCTCCGATTCCATCCGGTAAATTTCTTTGCAGTAATCTTGGGAAACCTTCAACTATCTCAAAAAATTTCATATCAAACAAAGAAAATCCTACTATATATTTTTCCGCAAGTGCTTCATTATACCCATATTTTGCAAGTTTTATCTGAAACTGAAATGTTGCTATTGGGTCGCCATGTATTTGTGTGTATATCTCACGGATGAGTGCAGACAAAGTTCTGCCAGGCATGTTGCTGTGAAGATTCAAGGAAAGCAGTGAAAGATATAGATGTTCAAGTCCCGTACTGTCGAGCTGTTTTTCAGAGGAAACCGTAAACTTTTTATGCTGTTTACCCGAAGTTGTTTTTATTTCAACTGCACTGCTCAGAATCTGAAAGTCATGGTTGGTTCTGTCTGAGCCTGTCCAGTAAAAAATTGATTCAGCAAAGGAGTATTTCTGAAACAGATAATCTTTCAGGAAATACAGTTCCGGATTGCATATCCGTGAATGTCACTTTCGTAATCAGCTTTCAGTTTAAGGGGATTAGTTCCTATTTCGGGCAGACCAAATAAAGCATCAGCAAGTTTGTATTTGCTTGTTCCGTTTTTTCTGCCGTAAATATTCTGTTTCACCTGCTCAATGAACATGAAATTTTTACCGCCTATAAGAATATATCGCTTTCTGCTTTGCGGAATGTCAAAATTCTGAGCATCCAGTTCAAGCGGGATGAATGAATACTCTTGGTTGGTTTCGTTCTGTATGTCTTCCTCAATCTGTTTTTCAACCCGCATCATTCCTTTTACATTTTCCATAATGAAAAAATCAGGTTGAATCAGACCGATAAGTTTTACAAAGTATTTGTAGAGAACATTTCTTTCATCTTCAATGAAGCGTTTCTGCTTTGTTATTTTCTCAACCTCAAAGTTTCGTCTGTTGGCAGTTGAAAAGCCCTGACAAGGTGGGCCGCCGCAGATTATTTTTACTCCTTTGAACAGGTGTTTGTATTGAGAAAAATTTTCAACCAACTCTTTTATGTTGCCATTGTAAAAACGACTGAGAGGCAACGAGTGATTGAAGTAATAAGTTTCCAAAGCATCGGTGTAGTTATCATTTACAAATGCAGGTTGGAAACCCGCATTGATTAACCCCTGACTTAGCCCACCCGCACCACTGAAAAAATCTGCAAATAAAAGGCCTTCCGGTTTCTGTCTTGTTTCCGGCAAATACCTTCTCAGCAATGAATGGTTTGTCCCGTTGTTCTGTCTGATTGTGAAATGAAGGTTATTCAGTTTGCTGAATAAATCTTTGCCTAACAACGGAAGATATTCCCGCGGAATATTCTCTTTTTCGGTTGTTTCTGTTTTTATTTTTTCACTCTTTAAAACAGATGTTATTTCATCAGCAAGCTGCCCACACTTGCTGATGAAAAATTTACGATGATGGTTATAATAAAATTCAAGCATTTAGTTCCTTATCTGTTTTAAAATTTTCTGCATTGTTTCTTCATTCTTCAGTTCACACTCCCATACTGTAAGTACTTTCCAGCCGTCTTTTTCCAGTGCTGCTGTATTTTTTCTGTCATTTGAAATATTTGTATTGATTTTATTCATCCAGAAATCAGTTCTTGTTTTCGGAATGACAAACTTTCTGCAACCCTTATGTCCGTGCCAGAAACATCCGTGAACGAAAACCACTGACCTGTATTTTGACAATACAATGTCTGGTCTACCAGATAGTTTTTTATCATGCAGACGAAAACGAAAACCATTTGAGAAAAGAAATTTTCTCACCAGAATTTCGGGCTTTGTGTTGCTGCCTCTTATCCGGCTCATATTATAGCTTCTGGTTACTCTATTGTGGACGTCTGCCATTTTACTTTTTATTTTTGCTTTTTCAGTTTCAGGCTGCTACACAAGGATTCCAATAATTCGCTTGGGGTTATGTCAATTGCCAAAGCAATTAAGTACAACTCCTCTGCTCTTAAATGACTACGTTCATTTAATGTAAGCTCATTTATTCGTGCTTTTGTTAACCCTGTTTTCCTGGCTACCTCTGCTTTATTTACAGATTTTTGTGCAAGGTATAATCCGAGTTTTGTCATAGATTATTAGCTTTTTCTATACTATTGTTAATGCGAAAGATATAAAAGAATAAAAAAAGTGTACTTTTATTTGGTTTTTTAATAGTTTTGTCGATACTTTAGTTATGTTTTTCTATACCATTGGTAAAAAAAACCATCCAGCTATGAACAGTAATTGATTCAAATTTAATCAATATTACAAAAGCGCATTGTCTAACAGAAAAGGTTAAGCATATCCACGAAATATTATTTGATGTCGGTAAAGGCATATTCAATACAAAAGTATTATCATCTATATAATGAAGGAGGAAAATACAATAAGGAAACGATTTCATAAGCCTTACTATTTTTTGAATAAAGCGGGAGAAAGTCCCTTGAACCGCCTCACCGAAATATTTCAGAATTTTCACCTGTACGATTTCAGGAATGAAATCAATTTCTGGCAGGAATTGGCATTATGCAATGACCAAAGTGCGTATGACGAAGGTTGCACAAGGGAAGACCTGATGAATTTTATACAAGAACTGCATAAGATGATTGAGGCTTTTCATGTGGATTGCACCAATAAGATCACCATGCTGGAAGCAAAATTGGCCGGTTCTTCCCAGGCAGAAAAGAGCATTGACGGATTGTTAGATCAGGCTGTCAGCAACCTTTGCAGGTTGGATACTATGTTGAAGAGGGAACTGTAGTGCAGAAACGGCAAATCATTGGTTCGATATATCCCGAAAAATTGGTTTTTGATGGATTTCAATATCGAACCGCTAGACTGAACGAAGCCGTCCGGCTGATATATACGCTGGGAGCGGGTTTCAGCGAAACAAAAACCGGAAAAGCAACAAGAATTTGTGCCTCTCCTTATTCGAAGGCCATACGAAAATTGAACCTGCCATTTACTTTAATGATTTTTTTAAAGGAGTAACACCATCGTTGCGAATAATTCAAAACTTTTAACAAGCCCTCAGCTTTAGGCATTCGAATCACTGATTGCTGAAAGCTTTGAAACAGCACTCATACATTGAAGAACATCTCAATCGCTTTACGTACACCATCATGGCCATTGGTATCAGTTATATAATCTGCAACGGCTTTAATAGGATCGGGCGCGTTTCCCATTGCAATTCCGGTTCCTGCATACATAATCATTTCTCTGTCGTTATAATTATCACCGATTGCTATTACTTCTTCCTGCTTAATATTATATTTTTTAATTAAATACTTAAGCGCATTTGTCTTGGAAGCATCTTTTCTCATTATTTCCAGGTAAGTTGGTTTAGAAGTATATATGTTCAGTGCATCTTTATACATTGATAATAGCTTTGATTGCAGTTTATTCACTATGATTTCGGTTCCTATCGCCATTACTTTGTTTGGGTAACTTCCTTCAAGTTTCCATTCATCCATTAGTGATTCAAAGGGGGCGATAATTACCGGAACTTCCGTTATCCTTTGTTCCTTTATTATAGCAGCATTACTTGTTTCAGCAAACCATTTAAGCCCGTTGTAATAAATCATCGTAGCATTAAATTCAATATTGGCTTTATGGAGACCGGAAACGCTTTCAAGGTCAATGCCTGATTGAAAAATTACCTTATTATTTTCTACAATGTAAGCGCCATTAACACTTACAAGCGGATATGATTGTAGTCCTAACCAGTTACTGATTGGAATGATACCATGTATAGGACGGGCTGATACTAATACAATCAGTATTTTTTTATTAACCAATTTTTGAATGGTATTCTTTGTCTCCTGACTTACAGAATGATCTTCACGTAATAAAGTTCCATCGAGATCTATAAATACCGCTTTGTACATGTTATAAATTTTAAAGGCTTAATTATCATCATTCTTTTTTGCAGATCTTCTCTTGTCAGGTAAAGCTGCATCCATTATCAAAACAACAGGCATCGCCACGAGAGTTGTCATTGCTATTAAGCCTAATAGCCTGGGTGGTGTATTACCCAAAATTACCAGAAAAGATATAACTACGCTTGCTGCGATGAAAAAACCAAGCAGAATAAAAAAAATTATGATGAAAATTTTTTCTTTGAATGACATGCTTTCATAATTTATTTATTTTATTCTAAACATTTCAACAAATCAACGCTTAATGATATACAAAAGTATAAACACATTATACCTTTTATACTTAAACCATCTATCCAATATAATTTTTTCTCTATCGTTTGGTGTGCATTAAAAGACTCTTTTACTTCTCTGCATAAAGTCTTTCAAATTTAGTCTGATAATACTTAAAAAAACAATCTGCATTATTATCATTTAATTTTTAAGACCGCTTACAACAAAAAAGCCCTCGTTGGAAACCGGGGGCTTTAAAGTTTATCCTATGAAGACTACATTCTTATAAAGACAACAGGCGTACCATCTTATTTATAAAGGCTTCTAATTATTTTTAAAATTTGATTATTGAATTCAACCTGTTATTAATCAATGTTATGTAGTTGCTGGCACTTATGATTTATAACATTAAATGGAAGCTATAATACCAGGTATAAAAGGCTAAAGATTCCAATGCCGGGAATGAATTCTTTAAAAGAGAAATATCAGAAAGAAGGAATAATATCAAAATCTGGCTACTTAAATGTTCCTACACATACCTCATACCTCATACCTGACGGCTCATACCTCAAACATTTCTAAGCACTATTTTACCAAACTGTTTACCTTCTGCCATATATTCAAAAGCCTCCTGGGCGTGCTCCAGGGAAGGGAATATTTTATCAATGACAGGTTTAATGTTATGCGTTTCAGTAAAAGCAAGCATTTGTTCAAATTCTTTTATTGTTCCCATTGTAGTGCCCAGTATAGAAATATTTTTCCAGAAAATATCCCTGGGTATGATATTGCTTATCGGTCCATCCGTGCCACCCCAGAAAACTACGCGTCCACCGGGTATAGTTACCTGCAACAATTGGACAAAGTTTTTTCCGGAAGCACTGTCAAGTACAACATCAAAACCTCCGGATTGTTGCTGGAGCTTTTTTGTCCATTCTTCATCTTTATAATTGGCACCTGCTGATGCGCCCATAGCTATAGCCTTATTGATCTTATCTTCTGAGCCGGATGTTACGTATACCTCGCCACCAGCTACCAAAGCATATTGCAAAGCCAGCAATGCAGTACCTGCGCCAATTCCGGTGATCAACACCTTCTCGCCTTTTTCAATTTTTGCACGCGTGAATACGGCGCGGTAAGTAGTTAATCCTGCCAGTGGCAAAGCTGCGGCTTCGGCATCAGATAAATGATTTGGTTTAGGATACACGTATTGCTTATCAACCACTATGTATTCAGCAAAAGTTCCATTATCGGGATTGCCTAATATTTTAAAATCAGCACCGAAAGCCTTTGGATTATTTCCCCAGTTGTGCGAAGCATTGATCACCACTGTTTTTCCAACCAATGATGAATCGGCTTTCTTACCTGTGGCGGCAACTTTCCCACAACCATCAGATCCTAATATCAATCCTTCTTTTATTCCTGCATAACGTCCCCGCTGAATAAATACATCACGGTGATTAAGTGACGAGTACTCCAGTTTTATCAGTACTTCATTGTCTGCCGGTTCAGGTGTAGGAACTTCTTTTGTTATAAGTGGTTCATTACTGTTTGTTAGAAATACTGCTTTCATGTGTGATTATGATGAGGTATGAGGTATGAAAACGACATGTAAGTTACAAATAGATTTACCACCAGCAGATGATTAAAATTTGAAGTGAGGTAAACCAAGGAGACAGGGTGGCACAGGGAAACACAGATATAAGAATTTAAAATAGAACCCTGTTTCTCCGTGCCACCCTATCTCCGTGGTTCATATACCTCTCACCTCACACCTCAAGCTATATCATCATCCATATCCGTTTCATTAACAACAAGGGAACTGCTATGGCCGCAATCCAAACTAACAGGAAGAGTACAATTCCAGTTGTTGAAAGATCTTTAACGGGTTTGTTCTTTAAAACTGATTTAACATAGCCAATTACCTCATTTTCATTTTCTGAAACAATATGTTCTTTTGTGTGAATGCTTTTGGCAATCGCGGTATCTTTTGATACAACCACATCTCTTATCTGCCAGTATGCAGCATCTGTAAGTTCTCCATATGTTTTATTATAATCAACCTGTTGCCAGTCGAGGTGTTGTCTTATTTTATGTAGTTGCCTTTCTTTAATCATCCTTGTAATCAGGAAATAAGGAATGATCATCAGGAACCATTCATGGCTTGCGATGGCATATGTTATCAATAAAACAACAGAAGCAATAATGAAAATAGTTGTTACTATTTGCCTGGAACCAAGAAATAAAGTTTTCAATAACTGACCGCCATCAAGCGGATAAATAGGTAATAAGTTCAGGACATTGATCAGAACAAAAGCATAGGATAAACGTAACATCAAATAATTATCAAGATGGGAAGCAACAAGAAATAATGCTACTCCGATAACGATCCCGGGAACCGGTCCTGCCAGTAATACAATCGATTTTTCTTTTTGTGAAATTTTCTCTTTAGATCCGCCGGCAATAGCACCAAGCAGCGGGATAAAAAAAATGCTGAGGTCTTCATAATTAAAAATCTTCATAGCAAAATAATGTCCCAACTCGTGTATTAGTACAATAATAGCCAGCCAGATAATTACTTCTACATCTTTGCTAACAAAAAAATAATAAAATACTCCGAATAACAGGATACTAATTATAAATCTCAGCGTTTGATTTCTTTTAGGTAAATCTTCCGGGATTGGTTTAGGCGGATACATTCCGGTTATTTCCTGAAGTTGCAGCACATTCATAGTGCTGGCATTTTCTGCATAAGCCGGTTCTTCTAAAGGGTTTTGCATAGCTGCAGTTTACATTACTTATTGATTTAAGAGAAAGATAATTACCCTGGTTCAGCAATAAATACAGCCAGGCGATAATCTATATTTACTTCTTTTCCATCTTATATATACCATCTCTTTCTACATCAATCGTCCCACCAGTATATCCACAAACGCCCATTCGTGGCGAATTAACAACAGGCATCCTGGAATAATCTTTGAAATCATCACATTTTCTCGCATGCTTCTTTGAACAATTGCTGCAGAACATGTATTGATCGGTTATGTACATATGTGTGGTACATATATTAACAGCAGGTTTTTCTTTACATATATGACACGTGAATTTTAAAGGTTCATTCCTCGATAATAAAACCAGGTTCTTATTCATGGCTATGTTGTATGCTCCTGCAACCTCCAGATTAAATCTTGTTGTTGACCCATAATCATAATCATATCTGAATATGAGACCCGGAGAAAGTATATCCTGAAATTTATCACACATATCTATCTCAATTTGTTTATGAGAGAAACCACTTAAATGATGACAACACTCAACCCAAATACCACGGAGAAAGGTATCTAATTCTTCAAAGACTGCTTTCCCTTTTACTAAAACCTCTAAAAAATATCTTTCAGCTTTAATATTGAGAAAGTAAGCTTTTTCGGTTGTTGGATTTGCAATCTGTTCGGCATTAAGATGGTCTTTAAGATGTGTAATCATACCTCTTGGAGAAAATGTTTTATTGCAATAGGTACATTTTCCTTGAGAAACTATCTTACTATCCATTTTCCTAATAGTTTTGAATTTGTTTTTACAATTATGTCCAGTAAAGAATATTTGCAAACGGAAATTTTTGCCTGATCTCTGTTTCAAAGAATGTTTTTAAAGCTTTCATCATCTCTTTTGTATAAACGTATTTCATTCCTCCAAATTTATTTCGTTTGATGGTACGATTTTCTTCACTCATATCTAAACCGGTATTCGGATACCATTCCATCAACACGTCTTTGGAACCAGGAGTAAAGCGATGCGTGATTAGTTCGAAAGTAAGGTCGCATGAAAAATCAAGATGCCGTTGTAATTGCTGAAGCATTATGGTATAATGCTCCTGCCAATCGGGGATGGGCATAATAGGTGCCAGTACAACCCCAACAGGATAACCGCCGCCACCCTGCTCGTTCGGTAATGCAAGTTTACGTAATGCTTTCATTCTGGCATCTCCAGTAGCCGTACCACCCTCAAGCCTTTTGGATATTTGCTCAGCATTTAAACTGATCCGGAATCTTGTGTGGTTATTATGTTCCAGGGATAACAATGGATCTACTGCATCAAACTTTGAAACAATTCTTAATTGGGTATCAGGCCGGTTGCCAAAGTATTTAATCGTTTCTTCCAAACCACCAGTAAGATGCTCTATGCCTAAAGGATCGGTATAACAACTTGCTTCAAACGTAGTGAAAGAACCCGGCTTTTCATAATGTTTGAGGTTACTAAGAATTTCAGGCAGGTTAGCATAAACACGTATTGCCGGCGGACCACTCAGGCTTCCAGCAAGATAACAATACTGGCAATGAGCAGGACAACCCTGCGCCAGGTGAAATTGCCAATCAGCTGATGGAGGAATAGGTGTGAGTTTGAATGCACTGGGCGGAGCTTTAACAATAGCCAAAGTATTTTTTGCAATCTTATAAGTCTCTTTTTCCGTTTCTCCGCGTAAGCCTGTTAACCGGTTGTTCTTTAAGATCTCGACATCTAAGCCAAGTTTAGTTATACGCTGGTATATTTGTTGGCCGTAAGGCTCATCTATAGCTTCAGCAGTAAATACAACCCTTTTGGGCATCCATACTTTTGCTTTCTTTGTACTGGTAAAAACAGTTACTTCATCTTTATGCTCAGTTACTATAGGCTCTGATAATAGCATCGGATCTTTAAAAATAAGAACAGGCGATGGCTTTTTTTGTTTGTTTAAAATAGCTAAATTTTCAAGGTAAACAATGCATACTTAATTTATCATTACTGTAACAATGATCTTTTTTACTAATAGGAAGCATACACTTATCTACTTTGAAATCAAAAAATCTTATATCGCTAAAACCCCTTTAGCCCATCACCCTTTATATCCGTTTCTGTAACCTTACCATACTTACTAACGATCTGGCGAATGTCCGCTGCTTTTCCTACCACAACAAACTGCAGGTTATCTTTAGGAAAATATTTAGCAATGACCTGCTTTGCTTTATCAACAGTTAATCCATCAACGTTTTTTTGAAAGTTATCGATGAAAGATTCATCAAATCCATACCAGAACATCTGAGTCAGCAACCCTGCCTGCTGACCAGATGTTTCATAACGAGGCGGGAACTGGCCTTTGACATAATTTTTGGCAGATGTTAAAGTTTTTTCATCAATACCTGTACTGTGAAGGCGATTAAGAACTTCTAATGCTTTATCTAATGCCGCTTCTGTATTTTTAGAAGCGGTGAATGTAGAAATGTTGAAAGTACCGGCATTTTTTAAACTGCTGAAACCACTGACGGCTCCATAAGTCAGGCCGGTATTAACCCGCAACTCGTCGTTAAGCCAGGATGTAAATCTTCCGCCAAAAACAGTGTTTACTACTTCCATTGCTACATAATCGGGATTGCTACGCGGCACTCCCGGACCACCGATATAAAAAGTTGTTTCTTTTGCATCATCCTTATTTACCAGTAACACAGTAGCAGCTTGTTTAGAAGCAACCGCTTTATTAGCAGCTGAACCGGGCATGGTTCCTTTTTCCCATGTATTGAAAAGAGTAACCAGCTTTGCTTTCATATCTTTGACGCTAAAATCACCTACTACTGCAATCGCTGATCCATTTGGAATACAATAGGTTTTGTAAAAATTTTTAGCGTCGGCAACAGTTAGCTTGCTCACAGTTGAATTTTTACCATTGATTGGATTAGCATATACATGGTTGCCATATACAACCTGGTTAAAATAATCACTAATTACTGAACGCGGACTTTCCTTTGCTCTCTCAAGCTGAGACAGAAGTAACTGTTTTTTCTTTTCAAATTCCAATGAATCAAATGCTGGGCTCAGGAGAACATCCCTGATAATACCAAATACTTTATCCTTATCTTTTGATGCAAATTTTGAGCTGAGTCCGGCGCTTTCCTTTGAAGCGTAAGTATTTAGTGTGGCACCAATAAAATCAAGCTCTTCCTCCAGTTTAGACTTACTCATATTTTTTGTTCCTAACATCAATGAAGAAGCTGTCATACCAGCTATTCCTGATTGCTGAATATTATCGTAAATGGCGCCGGCAGGCATAATAGCCGATACATTTATCATCGGCACTTCATGCTGCTCCATTAAATAAATGGTGAGTCCATTTTTTAATACTGCCTTCTCGTATTTAGGAAGTTTAAAAGATGTAGCGGCTGTTTGATTAAATCCGGTAACATTAAATCCAAATAAGAAAATGGTACAAAAAGAATAAAATATTTTATGCATGATATAATTATAAATAAATAAAAATAAAAAGGCACACTATCTAAAAGCACTACTCGTCTACGTTAGATTTTAAAACGCCTATAGTACAATTACTTTTTTTAATGTACTTGTTTGCTACACGTTTTATATCTTCAACGGTCACTTTATTATAAGCAGCGGGAGCATCAAACATTTTATGGTAGTCACCAAAGTACACTTCATAAGTACCAAGATTATTAGACTTGCCATTGATAGTTTCTATCTGGTTATAAAACGCGATTGCATTTTGATTTTTTACTTTCTGTAATTCATTTCCGGTGATTCCTTCTTTCTTTATCTTATCCAATTCTACATAAATTTCCTTTTCTAACTCTTCTACATTTTTCCCTTTATTAGTAATGGCATTTATGCTGAATAAGGAAGGATCAAAAGAAGGTGAAAATGATGCAGACACATAGGTAGCCAGTTGCTTTTTATCTACCAGGGCAGCATGTAACCTTGAAGAGTTGCCACTGGTTAAAATGGAACTTAAAATATCCAGTGCATAATAATCTGAATCTTTTGCTGCCGGAACATGATAGGAAATGGAAAGATAAGGATTAGCCACTTGCTTTTGCACAGTGATTCTTTTTTCACCCATTTGTGGTAATTCAACCAGGTGCACCGGTTTTGGCGCAGGCTGTGCCGGGATTGGTTCTAAATATTTCTGCGCCAGTTTCTTTACATCATCTACTTTAACATTACCCGATACTACAACAACACAATTATTGGGAGCATAGTAGGTTTTAAAATAATATTCCAGGTCTTCCTTGGTCCAGTTTTTAATATCCTCTTCGTAGCCTATTACCGGCCAGTGATAAGGTCCTTCCTCAAAAGCAGTTGCCTGAACACTTTCAAGTAATAAACGCCACGGTGAATTTTCAAGCCCTGTACTTCGCTCTGAAAGCACCACGCCTCTTTCGCTTTGCACCATCTTCGGATCGATAGTTAAGCTGGCTATGCGATCGGATTCCAGGTCAAATATTACTTCTATAGCAGACGAAGGGAACCAATCGGTGTACACAGTCACATCTTCAGTTGTATATGCATTGTTAGAGCCCCCATTAAATTCCATGGTGTTATCAAACTTTTTCGGACCATACTTACTGGCGCCATTAAACATCATATGTTCAAAAAAATGAGACAAACCAGTGATACCAGGATGTTCATTCCTAGAGCCTACTTTGTAAAAAAGATACATATTGGCATTAGGTATAGAGTTATCTTCCAGAACCAGGAACTTCATGCCGTTTTTAAGTGTGAAGGTTTTTACATCATCCGCTTTTACCTGGGCAAACATTGGTGAGCTGAAAAAAAATAAAAGGAAAAAAAATATTTCATTCATATAAAAGATTGATTGGTGAAAGTTAGTGATAAATGGGCTTATAATTTTTCAGACGCTCACTTCTGTTATCAATTAAAAAGAAATTCAATATCTTCCTTTTTCAACTTCTTTACAAACCCGGTATCTTCAGTAACCAGTTCGTTAGCAATTTGTTTCTTTCGTTGCTGCAATTCTATAATCTTTTCCTCGATAGTATTTTTACAAATCATTTTGTAAGAGAATATTTTTCTTGTCTGTCCAATGCGATGTGTACGATCTATTGCCTGTTGCTCCACTGCGGGATTCCACCAGGGATCAACCAGGTACACATAATCGGCGGCTGTAAGGTTCAGACCAAGGCCACCGGCTTTCAAGGAAATCAGAAAAACTTTGATAGAAGGATCGGTTTGAAAGCTATCTACATTCTTTTTACGATTACCGGCTGAAGTGCTGCCATCCAGGTAAACATAATTTAATTTAACCTCATCCATTCTTCCTTTAATCAATTCCAGCATTCCTGTAAATTGAGAAAATACCAGCAGCTTATGTTGACCGGTATTCTCCTGTATCTCCCTTACCAGCTCATCAATTTTTATACTTTTGTTCGAAGTCACCTCATCGCTCTTAAGCAGTTCAGGGCTATCGCATATCTGCCTTAATCGCAGTAAACCTTCAAGAATGTACATGCCTGCCTTGGCCATACCTACTTCTTCAATCTTTTTTATTAAAGTAGTACGGTAATGGTTTTTATAATCGTCGTAAACAGCACGTTGCTCTTTAGACATCTCGCACCATAACACCATCTCAGTTTTATCAGGAAGGTCAGTAGCTACCTGCTCTTTAGTACGGCGAAGCATAAAAGGATATACTATTTTCCGCAATTGTGCAGCCTTTTCAGCATCATTGAATTTATCTATTCCATTTGCAAAGTCTTTAAAAAATTCCCTGTTACCCAAAAGGCCGGGATTAATAAAATTAAATTGCGCATACAGATCGTTGGTATTATTCTGTACCGGTGTACCGCTGAGTATCAGCCTGTTTTTACTCTTTAACAGTTGTACTGCTTTAGCAGTTTGCGTATCAGGATTTTTTATAGTCTGGCTTTCATCAAGCACCACATAATGCCATTGAAATTGCAGCAAGTGCTCAAGGTCGTTTCGAATAATGCCATAGCTGGTTATGATAATATCATAATCTTCAAAATGTTCATTACTGAACTCCCTTGAGCTTCCATAATAAATATGATAGCTAAGAGAGGGAGCGAACTTTTTTAATTCGCTCTCCCAATTATATATAAGTGAAGTAGGGCATATAACAAGATTTGTACTGCCGGTATATTTTTCTTTTACAAATTGCAAAAAAGTAATTGCCTGCAGCGTTTTTCCAAGTCCCATATCATCTGCCAGGCAACCTCCCCATCCCAGTTCATCCAGTGTTTGCATCCATTGAAAGCTGGTTTGCTGGTATGGGCGAAGTGAGGCATTTATCTGCTTACTTATTTTTACTGTTTTTATTATATCGATATTCAGCAGTTTTTGTTTTTTATTATTGATCTCTTCCATCACTTGTTCATCAGTGATCTGATCGTGCAGTTCATCGATGAGTGTAAAATGCAGTTTGCTTAGCCGAAGGGTTCCATCTTTTTGCTCATCTCCCATCTTCAATATAAGTCCGTATTGCTGAAGCCATTCCTCAGGTAAAACTCCAATGGTACCATCACCCAACAGTACAATGTTTTGTTTATTATTAAGCGCTTTCCTCACATCTTTTAATGGTACTGACTGGTCTCCAAAATTTATTTTTATGCTAAGATCGAACCAGTCAATGCCGCTACCCGCTTTCATGTCCCATATGGGTTTATTGGTATTATAGCGAAACTTTTTTAGTTCCTGCATGCCCAGAACCGGGATATCATTATCCTGCAATTGATGAACAGCATTGATAAACCAGTTCTTTTTCATTACATCCTCAAAAGGAAGATAATAGAAATCATTCTGAACTTGTTTTTGAAATTGCTGGTGCAAATTTTTTAAGTCTTCGAAAAAAGCTTTTTCTTTAGCAATATCCCTTTGAATTAATTGTAATGATCCATCAGGCAAAGTTTGTAAAATATTCTGCGGCTTATTTTCATAATCTACTGTTACCGCTTCGTACATAAATTGCGGTTTAATCATAAGGTACTGCGTGGTATATTCCTGCAGCAATACCTGCGGCTTTGGCAAAGCATTTATAGTATTTATTTGTAGCGATGATGGTAACTGAACGTTATATTTTTGTTGTAGAGCAGGGATTATATTGGTGATTACAGAAAGTTTATTGACAATTGGAATTTTTATATAACCGTGTTCAAACTGGTTGAGTATATCGAGGTCGTCTAGATTTTCCGGCAAATGCAGTACCTCATCAATAATAAAAATGCCAGGAATACGGAACTCAACATTTTTTGTATTGATAACTTCTTTATTTTTTATCAACAGCCGCCAGATAGTAATGAAACGTTCATCTTCTTCAATGATAAAACCTAAAGAGATAAGGTCCGCGGAAAGCTTGGCAGGCTGCACATTTTTATTACTGAAATTCCCTTCTCTTAGTTCGTAAACATCAGCGTGTTCACATAAATACGTCCATAATTTTTGTAATTGAACACGGTAATGTTTATGTAATAATTTTATTGTAGTATCAGTTGCATTAAGCCAGGGATTTGAATAATTTCCAACATATCCATGACCATTTTTTTTGAGGTATTCTTTTACTCCCTCGTCCGTAAGACTTAATACCAGGTTATACAGTTCGTCAGACAGTTCTTTTAGCAAAGGAAGATTTGTGGCATTGTGTATTGATAGTTTTTTATAGTTCTTACTATTACCTTTTTCAAATACCTTGATAGTTTCCAGTTCAAAGCCTGTTTTAAAATGCATTGAGGTGAAGTTAAAAAGAAAGCCCACCCGAAAATCGATAATGGCATCCTTTGTCAGTTTCGGCCGTTCTGAAAACAGTTGAGCCTCTTTTTGGGGCACCAATGTTTTCTTAAAATCCGAGATCTTATTTTCTGCGTTTTTTCCCCATAACCAGGCGGGCACTTTCAATTGTAAATTACCATAGTAGTCAGTATAAAATTCAACCTGACTGGCTTCTTTATCTTCCGGTTTTAGTCCGTACTCTTCCAGCATTTTTGCCTTTTCTTTATCCCAGTCCTTAAGACTATCGAAATAATTATTACCATGCGTATTTAGAAGCCAGTCAAATGCTGCCTTAACATGGATGCACATTTGTGAACGATCATTACAGGTGCACCTGTGTTCAAAAGTCTTGTTCCGGTCGTAATTGATTTCGGGGTTATAGGTTATTGAATTTGCAGCTTTAAACTCAAAGGCCCACGATGCTTTTTTTGTATCTTCAGCCGATAGCTTTAGTTTATCGATTATTTGACTATTACTATGCATACTGTAACCGGTTATAGCCTTCACCTGCTGAAACACAATACCTGGATTAGAGGTAAACTTGTGCCACGGCTTCGAGCCTTCTTCTTCCTTAAATAAGGGTATTACCCGGCCTGAAGTTTCAGGTAAAGTTACCCCGTCTATAATCAGTTCCTTTGTGAATATCAGATCTTCAATTTCATCCATTTCAAAATCGGTTTTTTGAAAAATTATTTCGAGAATGGCAGCGGTTATATGTTTGCAGCTTCTTGTTTTTTCGAAGGTGTCGCACTCACACTCATCCATAGTAGCATCATTGGAAAAACCTACTTTTACGGTAAATAATGTTTCCTCATTTGAATTAATGATATCTACTTTATAATAATCTTCTTTTTTATTATATTGATCGATATCGGTGTCCATGTTCTCAAATAATTTATATCCCTTCTTAATATCATTAAAATTATATTGCCGTAATTTACCAATGAGTTGAGATTCCAATTTGCTTAATTTTTCTAGGCTCATTACTATCCGTTTTTTAAGTTTACGTAAAATTAAGATGTATATTTCTGTTAAGGCTAACCGAATTGCTCACCTGGTTTTATTTTGATTTATTGTAGTTTAAAGAACTATGTTGAGTACAGATAGGACACATACTGGTTGCAATTGGTTAAACCTTTATTTTTTGCTTGTATGTTTTACAGCGATTACCAAAATATTAATGTCATCTATTTCATGCACTATAAGATAAGTAAAGCGACTTACTTTTAATCTTCTGAACTGATTATTTATAGCCGTATAATGGAGTGGATGATTATATACTTTTTCAAATCCATCTTCGATTTCTTCAATGAATTATACCCTAATCCTGATTTCTGGGCTTCATACCATTCGATAGCCGTCTGTATATCAATAAAAGCCTCAGATTGGAGAACCAGTTGAAAACTCATCAAATCTTGTTTTTACCGGTGACGATGTCTTTGGCTTCCTGCAAACTATATGTTTTGCTTTCACCGATTAACCGTTTCACTCTTCTATCTTCAAGAAGTTTAATTTCTTCGTCGCTAAATGCATATTCAAAGTCATCTTCTCCTGCATATTCTTTTGCTAAAGCATACATAAGTTTCAATAGCTTATCGTCTCCTTTGTCTACATACTGATAAAGTTTCTGGCGAATATTTTCCGGATGCATATGCTCTATTGATTTTAACAAATTTACTTTAAAAAGTAGTTCGAAAAGATTATAGCTTTTTAGTACATTGTAAATACTTATTGCAAGATGGTGGAATTGGTTGATGAAGGTTGCAAAAGTAAAGCAATACATGATGAGATTGAGCTTCTTACAATTCTTATGGAAAAGTGAAATGGGGAACACACTACCTTCCATAAAGCTGATCCTATAGAATAACTATAAAGCCTAATGGCTGAAAGAAATATTATAGCAAAAGACCTTGGGCAATTATTGGAGATAGAAGGGATTGATTTCTGACATGCTAGACTATAAGAAAGGTTTATATAAGGATATCATCCGGCTTTAACCTCCCGTCTTGTTTCTGTTGGCTGGGCTTTAAGGAAAGAGAATTTGATTTTTACACCATTTGTTTGTTTATTAGCCTTCCTAATTGTTGCGACAGTGTCACATGAATTAACCGTATTGAAAATGCTCACGAACCCATAATTGTTAACTTGCCTTATTACAAGTAAATTTGTGAAAATGAAGTTTATGGCAGCACCAATATTAGACACTGAGTTCATGGAGTACTGGTCAAAATTATCGGTTGTAGAAAAGGAATCATTGCTACGTGTGGCAAAAAATTATGTAGAATTGAAAGATACCCATGCCAATAGCTCAGATTTAAGAAGAAAGCTGATCTTACAGGAACGGGAAGATTACTTGCAGGGTAAGGGCAAATCTTATAGCTGGAACGAGGTAAAAGAATTGGCCATCAACCCTCAAAAAAGAAATGCAATATAAGATTGAGATCAGGCTACTGGCTACAATTGCCTTACTCTAATCTTTTTCTTAGTGATTGTAGCGAAGAACGGACGTTGAAGGGGATGGTTTTTAGTAAATAAATCAATGTTTCTCCTATCTCCTGATATTCGTAATATGAATAGCGCAGAAATAAAACACTTAAGTCTTTAACATGGTGAGCAAATACCCATTCGCCAAAATTCTTATCTTCTGTAAGAAGCAGATAATCATGCTGTAATGCTAATTGAATAACATGTTCATCTTTAATACTCCTTGACGACTCACTAATGGAAATTATAGTAAAACCTGCCTCACGTAAAGTTTTAATAATATAACTGTGAATGTTTTCATCGGCAAGTATCATGCAACAGCTATTACTGTTTCATTAGCAATTACATCCGAGGCATAAGCCAGGACAGCCTTAATGGATGTTTCATTTAGATTTGGGTATGCACCAGTAAGATCCTGAATAGTTGCGCCTTCTGACAACTTTTTTAAGATTAGTGCCACACTAATCCGAGTACCCTTCACAACTGGTTTACCTAACATAATTTCAGCATTTGATTCTATATATTCTGTGTAATTCATAACCTCTTGTTATTAATTTACAATGATTCGTATCAATTTTCTAATTTTTTCTGCCGGTGATTATCCCCTTAGCATCCTGCCAATTATACGTTTTACTTTCACTACTTAAGCGTTTAGCCCTTCGATCTTCAAGAAATTTGATTTCTTCATCGCTGAATTCATACTCAAAATCATCTTCACCGGTATATTCTTTTGCTAAAGCATACATAAGCTTCAATAGCTTATCGTCTCCTTTATCAACATACTGGTAAAGTTTCTGGCGAATATTTCCCGATTGCATAAGTTAAATATTGATCTTAACAAATTTACTTTAAAAACTAATCCATAAGCATGAGATTTTAACTACATTGTTAATGCTGATTAACAATTAGGGAACCCATAAAATATAAAGCAAGGCGCAATACAATGATTACTGCAAGGCATTTGAGGAAATGGTTAGTGAAGGTTCAAAAAGCAAAACAACTTATGATGAGATTGAACTGCTTACCATTTTAATTGAAAAATGGGATCAGGAAAACACTACATTCCAGGAAGCTGACCCTATTGAATTACTCCAAAGCCTGATGGCTGAAAAGAACCTCAAAGCCAAAGATTTAGTGGAAGTACTGCAGGTTAGTAAGGGTTTAATCTCCGACATCTTAAATTATAAGAAAGGGTTGTCTAAAGATATCATCCGGCAGTTAGCCCGGTATTTTAAAGTTTCGCAGGAGGCTTTTAACAGACCTTATAAATTAAGGGCTGTTGCTCCTCATCAAGTGAATTTGGGGGGAACTAATACTCATAACAAAGTGTGTTGAAAATATGACTAATCTAATCAAATGAATCTCTGGCTTGTTCAAAAGGTTGGCTTCTATCCTCCATAAAATCGGAAGTAAATTGCTCCAGGCTATCGAATACATTTTGCCACGGATTGTGAAATGGGATTATGTACAAAGCATTACCCACTTTCTTTATATAAACTTTATTATCACTTATTTTTAAATCATCAGGTATTGGTAAAGCCTGTGATCCTTCTTTGTTTTGTATATTAATTGCTTCCACCTTCATAAATTATTTCTTTTATAGAAAGTTGATTTTTTCAAACTTATTTCTGTGTAAGCTGAATGTTACTTTGGCACGTATCATTTAATAGCTATTACAATTTCATTTGCAATTAACCTCTGAAGCATAGGCTAAGACAGCTTGAAATGAGGATTCAGTAAGATTAGGATAAGCAACAATAATATCTTGGATACTTGCCCCTTCTGACAACTTTTTTAAATTATTGATTCGCCGATGCATGTACCTTTACAACCGGTTTACCTAAGGTAATTTCAGGATTTGACTCTATATATTCCGTGTAATTCATCTTCACTTGTTATTAATTTCAAGATACTTTCTAATTACTAATTTAATCCTTTTTACTGGTGATGATATCTTTTGACTTCCTGCTATCTATATGTTTTACTTTCACCGATTAACCGTTTTGTCCTTCGATCTTCAATTAGATTAATTTATTTGTCGCTAACTTACAACTTACAACTTTCTTGTACTTAGCTTTTGTGCTACTATTAAACATTGTTGTGTCACTCACTTGTACTTGCATATCGTTATTAAGCAATGTTACCTTCAAAGCTGTAGTCCTATTTACCGATTACAAAGCATGATAGAAGCTGCCAAAACAATGTAATGTTGCTATCCGTACGTCTTCGGCCACGGATTTAAATGACAAGCCGGACTGTGCCCTGGTATTAAAAGAGTATTAGATGGGTGTTTAGTATATGCTGCAAAGAAACCAGGTACCGGTTTTTCAAAAGGCAGGCACATTCTGTGTTGCCATTTACCTCAGTAGTTGTCTTGAGGAACACTACGGAGGGCTGGGATTCGAAAAAAATCCTATTCTCGAATTAGGTAATTTTTAAAGAACTAAGGAATTTCAATTTACTTTGCAGCACATTTACTTAGTAATTATTAGATTTTTTTTACAAACATATTTACTACTTATGGACATAAACAAAGAGCTAACTGAAAATAAAATCTCAGACGAGGAAATCTCTACATCAAAAACTATAAGTATTGATGCAAGTGAAGTCAGAAGTTCAGTACTTCAAAGGCTAATTGAAGAAGTAAAGCACGAAAACCAAAATAATATTGCTGCATACAATCGACTTCATAACCGACATAACCGTTCCCGTTAAGAGGTGAATTATTGCGAACTTGATACTGTACTTCTCAAAGTAGCTGCCAGATGCAATATCAATTGCACTTATTGCTATGTTTTCAACATGGCCGATGACAATTGGTTGCATATGGATAAACTCATGTCAGAAGAAACAATAGATGCGGTTTGCACTTCACTTAAACAACTTTCGATTTTGCAGATCAAGCCTTTTACTGTAGTGTTACACG
>JAABUK010002868.1_pt1 | contig 30193 bp, 28 predicted proteins | sample 5559141 | NCBI WGS metagenome assembly JAABUK01 (sample SAMN10711869, study PRJNA513367) | rock metagenome | isolation source: Antarctica rocks | place: Antarctica: Victoria Land, Pudding Butte nord | collected 2016-01-03
TATCTCCATCAATGAAAGATATCGCCAGCAGTGACCATATACCTCTCTGGACATGCTTCACATAGGACAAGATAGGGATTTGGTTGTCTAGGCTGTAAACCAAAGTCAAGCGCCGGAGGTAATCACCAGTAGTACTGCATGCTTCAGCGCTATCAAAACTTCAGATGTAATCGAGAAACTTCAAAACTCCGTCACACTAATCTACACTAGGTAGAGGCGAAAAGAAAGTAGTCGTGTCTCACAAACGTAAGAAAGGAGAAGAATCGCTTTTTGACAATATCCAAACTAGTCTTGCAAAAGCGGGAATTCTATCAACACCCTCACACGAAAGTGCGGAAAATGCAGCTCGAGAGCGTACGATCAGAGCAGCTGCAAAGATTATTTCAGTTCAAGGAAGTCCCATTTTGCAGAACGAAAGCGCGACGCAAAGTACCATGATTTCTGAGCGAAATCAAAGTCGTTCCATAGCAGCAAACGATATACAAGGAAGGAAAGACTTCATCAATTCACGCGGGCTATTCACAGAAAAAGCAATACGGCCACATCAGCGCTTGACGAGAAGTTTCGCAGCCTCATGGACCTCATAGACTCCCTCGGATGTACTAATCCGGAGCTTAATCGTCTATACTTCGAGCTGAATGAGAAGATGGATCAGCAGGCTTCGGTTGTTTGCGGAATACAAGGTTTGGGATGTGGGTGACAGCGTCCACAATGCTTCTCTTCAACGTTTGCAAGGTGATTGACCACCTTGGTGAGCTGCGTTCGTGCTTGGAGACGAAGGTCGACAAGGGGACGAGATCGTCAGGAGGTTGGCGGATCTTTTAGGAAGGAGGCGAGGGTACCATGGCAGAAGGCTCGAGGGGCTCAGTGGTGGAGGGTTTTGAGGGAGGCATTCAGAGTCGACATAGAACCAGACATATCAGGAGCCTATCGTAGGGCGATCGAAAACTCATCGAGAGATAGGTTGAGGCGTTGAAGATGCGCTAGTTTGCTGTACTGCGCTTAGCGTACCATCAGTAATGCACGCCTTAGAACGACGAACGGAATCAAAATGCCACAGGTGAACACATAGGCTTTTGTCTCAGACGAGTGGGTTATCTCTCTCCTGCGGCGCTGGTAAGAATGCTGATTCGATGTTCCTATTGCCCAATGCGAGCTACCGCGATCCCTGCAGGGTCTTTTGCATGGACGCTTCTGGATACTCACCAATGTGCTCCAAGGTGTTTCAAACTGATTGTAAGACAGCTCTTGGCCCAAGGGGGGCATGAACTTTGAGTGTGGCAGAGATTCTGCCGAAGCGTAATGAAAAGGGCTTCTTGAGGACAAATAGACAAAGTAATGGAGACTGGCGAAGTGCCTGTGTATTATTTGCTCTAGTCATCGAAACATCCCTAGCGACCAGCGTTTTATCGCACTCACTGATCCCTCATCGTGATGATTCAATAGTGTAGTTGCATTTCGCGCTCATGGTGATATTGCAAATGCCCGGTTCAGAGGAAGAGGCGAAATTTATTTGGGCCATGCGCGAAAGAGCAACTCCCGGCAACCCAAGCTACTGAGTGTCGATCAGTCCGCAGCCACTGGTAGTGTCAGATCTTGTATAGCTCCGGTACTGTTTGTGATGGAACGACAACGCGATTGCTGCCTGACGGGTACGAAACACAAGTTCCCGGACCATTCAGCATCTGGATTTTCGCAGCGTAAATCATGGACACGTGCTCCAATTCCGGCCGAATAGTATAAGTAAGAGCGCTTCCATCCCTCTTACTTTCGATAAACGCCAACAGGTTTCTATTCATCAATCAGCAAGAAGAAGATTTGCTCACCAGCAGCCAACACTCAACCTGATTCGGACCGCAGCCATGTCACATCACGATAAAGAGACGTTCGCTCTCACAGAGCTGATGTCGTCAATCAATTTCAGCCCCAGAGAGCTGCGTCGTTTGCGATTCGAGGCAGATGAGGGACTCATCAGCCATAGCGAAGCGGATGAGAGGTTGGCCACACAGGGATTTTGGAAGTGGGTGGACCGTAACACTGTGTCCGGACTTCCTTCTCGGCCCTATGCCAGATGTGGTGGTATTTCCAAGCCTGGGTATGAGGCAATGGACGAGTCGAAGTCGTGGATGAGAAGAGAGATGGACGCACTAAAGAGGGAGCTCAAAGATATTATTGATGGAAAAGAGAAGCGCGAGGGAAAGGGAACGAAATGGACAGATAACAATGATCAAGATGACGCGGGTGAGAAAGCCGTATTGCGAGGTGAACAGGCTAACACAGAGAAGTTGATGATGACGAGGGCTTCTACGAACCCCTCCAACCTTCTCCAAGATTTCGTGACGACGGAGATGACGGTTTGAAGACTTGGATGAGGGAGGAGCTTGAACAAGTGAAGAGGGAGCTTCAGAATGGTGTCATGGAGGGAAAATGTAGGTGCAGCAAGAAGAAGGGGGATCAAGGTACGGAGGAAGCTGAGAGGAACCCTAGAACAAGGGATCAGCAGGGAAGGAGATATGCAACTGTTTTCGCTGAGACAGCTGTCTGATGGATTTGGGATCAGAAGAAGAGGCGGTTACCCGGTCGGACAGTCGCCCAACCAAACAGATTCTGTTGAACAGCTTGACTTGAGAAGATCGTGCTTTGATTCTTCCGTGCCCCGGCTTATGCCTTATCCTTTACCATATTCGGGGCCACGCATTCGCCGAGGGTAAGAGTCCAGTATTGAGAATGCTTGATTTCAAGACAGAGAAGGGAAGAATTGCAAGCCAGCAGCGCCAATGATGTATTCGTCGCCACCCTTTGGAAATTCTATTGTAGACATATCGGGAGAATAGAGGTAGGTCCCTTCTGCACGCTGCCTCAGTACAATCGCAGGAGCTGCCGTCCCACCTTTGGGTATTCGGTGGCAATGAGCGAGGATAGAAGTATGAAGTAGGTGGCATGTTACTTCCTGGCGTGACAGGGATTATTTCGGTGAGGCTTTACCTGAATACATAGTACAGCACGAATCATTTTCTTCCCGGCAAATGCCGCAGCACGAGACGCGTCCTCATTGGAAGCTTGCGTGAGTCTACATCGCCGGATCACATCCGGCTTGGCTACCACCTTCTTAGTCTCTCAAGCCAAGAGTGATGCTGTCTCCCGACTCGGGAAGACGAGAAGGCAGTCCAAGCTTGTCTCCGTACCTCAAACGTGGTGTAGTTGTCCATGTCGCTAAACCCCTTTCGGGCTAATGCTGCGCTCCCGCACTGTCAAAGCAGTGGAGTCGGCAGGCGCTAATCCGACAGGAGCTTAGCACACACATCTGTGAAAAGGTGGTGAGGCAAATTAGATTATCATTATCCAATGACTAATCAGCAGCCGGGACTCCACCTGTGTGTTTTCGTGACAGACATTCGACGTCTTCGATTCCAGTATCAGCATAGGATGCATGCAGGACCGTGAAGAGAAACAGCCAATGGCTTCAAAGTGATCTTGTCACAAATGCATTGCAAAGTCAATATCCGTGGGAGCCAATCACATCAGCACAACGTGATGCGTATATTGCTTGGAAGTCTTGGAATCCTTGGCCTCCTTGGCTTTTTCAACTCCCAAGCAATGCTAAAAGACAACAAGAAAATGCTCCCCTCTTTCGCTGCCGCCATCGTCTTGGCCGATGAGATTTTCCAACACTCTGTATACATAAAGATGAAACGGAGAGGTCGCCTCGAACAACATCTGAGTCCGCTCAGCCCCTGATCTGTGTTGCCGCTCCCTTCTGACCATTGCTCTGCTACTCCTTGCGAGAAAAGTGTCGTCATGATTGGGAAGAGCCAGGATGCTGTGCAAGAGCATCTTCGTGCAATGGAAGTCGCGGAGAAGGCATATGGCGTACCTACACACGAGGCAGATCAACAGCAGTTGAGACCACCACCCGCCGCACATCCTGTAGGGAATAGCTATTGCCGCCAGCCGGAGTCTGTGTCAGATATCGCTCGAGAATACTACAACCCACCGCGAGCTTCACGGGATGAAGAGAAAACATCTCTGTATCATCAGCCCATGCAATCGCACCAACTCTGCGCCCATCGCACCACAAGCGCCAACACAGAAGACGAGGGTGAATATAGCGATGAGGATCATAATACAAAGAGACGTGCTGTTTGGTTATTGGTGAGCCGTCCAAACATCCGGTAAATCCATAGTTACTAAATACTACGACAGATCTACCTCTCTGCTCTCGCACCCCTCATTGCCCTTCCGATGGCTATTTACACACTCTCAGTCACAGCTCTCCTCCTATTGCTATCTCCATTCTTCCTCCTGCTGAAGCAACGGCCCATCAGCGCACGGTTCTACCGCTTCCTCGCACCGCCACCCGAATTCCAGCTTGGCCTCATCTCATCATCCTACGAGACCGATTCCACAAGCTTCCATACTGGCCGCAGCATAGCCATCTTGGTCTTAGTGAACACGTTTGCACCATTCTGTGCAATGGCTATAGCAGCGTCTGCATGGGTAGGCGGGGTGTTTTGGTTTTACACGGCTATACTGGGCAACCCAGATGGCAAGGACGAGAGGGACGATGGGAGGGAGTTTGTGCTTACAGTGAGAGGATGGTGGGAGCGGTGGCTGATCCAGGGTCTGAGATGAATGCGATGTTCGACGAGGTAGTAGGAATACGAACGGTGAGCTGGCGTTGGCGGCCACGGGTGAGGCTGAAGCCCCTCAAGTATGCGATCTCATCGAATAGACGGGAAAATAGGCCTCAGCCTTGGCGACTTGTGGCTGATATAGTGTACCAGCTAATGATTCTCTTGCGGATCAAAGCAGTCTAATGGCAGCTAGAGCGGTGTACTCTCAAACAACATCAAAGGTCATACCTCCCGACAGCAGGGCTTCCGTACATCAGACTCTCTACTAAGCTGCCCCAGATCCACTTCTACTAGACTATAGATTGATTCCTCAAACGAGACAAGCCCGTCCAGCGCTTTCACTATCGCCACTGCCATTTCCATTATCCGCTAGCCTAACCATCAGCGACCTACCACTCAGCATCCATACATTCGCACCAACACTCATTCTTCCCTTCCGTAACGTTTGGCTCTCTGCCGATCGCTTCCTTTCACGCCGCTGTTCGCTGCATAGTATCTACCTCTACTTATCTCGTTAAGCGTCTTTTGTCACAGTACGAAAAATATTTCGGTTACACACATCGACTCCTGCTCGCCTCGTAGAGCAAGTTGTTACCTAAGAAATGTACATATCAACAACTCGGAACTCATATCTTCCCAACCGAATCCAAAACCGCACACAGCCAGATCCCCTCGCCTCCAAACCCACTCGCCCGCCTAAAACTGCACGTTCAGCCATACGTCCACCCTCCACATACCAACCAGCTCTCAAGCCCCCACCAAACCCATCAGAACGCGTATATTAAAAAAGTCATACCATCGCTCTCGAGGCTAAAGCTACCTACACCGTCATGAGCAAGTACATACATGAACATCTACCCCCCCCGGGGCAGACAATGCTCCATCCCGAGCGTTCCTCTATCAACTCTGCCTCCACAATCTCATCAAGCACTTAGCTAATGCGCCATAGCCTCGCTTAGCCTAACATCATATTCTGATCACATCCTCGAGATAAGGTAGTATATAACCAACCCTTACAATACGCGAAACGTTCAGCATCTCATCTCGCCTCTTCCTACACCTTGACCCCAGTCATACCAATCAACCCAGCCAGCGCATAATCACATCACATCCTTATCGTACTGCAGAGACATGCCGAGACACTAGCTTTAGCACTTATGCCAGAGCCAATGTAGATGGTTGATCGACGGCCTAATTTCTCGAAGACAACGAGGTATACAGCCCAACAACCGCCAGGGAGTTTTTTGAAATAGGAAACCGTCCAACCCTTAATCCCCAGTCATACCAATCAACCCAGCCAGCGCATAATCACATCACATCCTTATCGTACTGCAGAGACATGCCGAGACACTAGCTTTAGCACTTGTGCCGGAGCCAATGTAGATGGTTGATCGATAGGATGGTTCCTCGAGGAATACAGCCTATATATAGCTTCCACCAATCCGCAGGCAGGGAGTCCTTCAAAATAGAACACCGTCAATGCTCCCGGACTTCAAAAAGTCTAGGAGTAAATCTTAAGGAGATAGATAAAAGGAGCTACTGGATAGTAGAATAGCTGAAGTACTTTCGTGAAGATGGGACACTTTGTGCTTGCGGTGAGGCAGATCTTTCCACACGGGTGGCGAGAGCGGCTGATGGATGGTAGTGGGGTTGGAACTCTTGCACTGGCTAAGACGTAACGTATCGAGGCACCACTTTTGGGTTCGATGGCGAGATTATGCAGGGCTTAGCATAGGTATTTGGCATAATCCGGTCGTGGGGGCTTAGGAATTGTATAAGTTCCGTAGTATAGCGGTTTTATTACTCATGTTTGCGAGTAGCTGTGCGTTGAAACCTGCTGTCTTTTGTTTATTTCTCTCAATTCGTCTGCTTCGTCCTCCGGGATCACCTTTTAATGGAGGGGTATCCAGCGTTTGGTTTCCAAGAGGCGGTTTGTGAAATGAGGACAGCTGGTGTAATTCGCTCCGATCTGCTGACATCCGTACTCTCAAGCAGCCATTTCGAGCAGGTAGAGATGCGGGTGCAGCCTTGCGATAACGCTTTATATAGCATCACCACGATCTATATTCCTCATTAGAGACTCACCATCACCACCATGTCCCTAAAACCTCAGCAAAAATCTCATACTCCCCCCAAGCTCCCACGCCGAAGCATTCATCATAGACCAGCCAGAACTGATGATAGCGCGTATGCCACTCCCTCCAAAAATCTCCCATACGACTGGCATCTTGTGGAAGCCAGAAGCCAATCTGCGGCACCTTTTGCCCTAACACAGTCTCAGACGAGCTCACCTCAACGTCAGAGACGTCGATGAACGGAGGAGCCTTGGATTGAAGACGCTCTGAGTCAATTTTCCCCAACAGCCGAGTCTGTAGCAAGTAATCTAGAACGCCAGCGAGATCAGTGCAGGACTGACCAATGATCCACGCAAGCCACACAAGCGGCGCGTCGAAATGTCCATGATATCTTTCATCCGGGTATGAAGAGCGGCATTCGTCGGCAAGAGAGAAACATCTGAGGACGCTGATGATGGTTGATAGCCACTCGGGCCAGGATTTTCACATGATTGGTAGAGTCCAGAATGGTTCTAACGTCCTCCATACGTGCTCTGTGTAAATGTCAATTGGTGTGCAACCATGCTTGTCCGTACGACCAAATTTGATATTATCCTTTTCTTCTCGGAAGTATTCCCGAACGGGGAACGAGCTCCAGAACTCTCCAGTAATCCTCACACGTTGCAAGACACGGCATACTCCAACGAAGTTGCCGAAACACCAGGGGTTATCAGTCGCCGCGACGCCACATACCACGAGGAACTTCACAGTTGGTTTCCTGGCACCAGCAGCACCAGCAGGAGTGGGCTGAGTATTCATCTCGATGAAACGATGAAGTTGTTGAATGGTATGGATAACAAGTCTTGTGATGACCTTATTTATATATTGAGAAAAGAAAATGTGCTCGTAAAAGGGCTTTGGATGTGGGTATCCAACATATGACGGATTGGAGATGACACAAAGTGGTCGAAAGGGAGGAAAAATCAGGAAAGAGGGCGCATATATATAGTTTTGAGAAGCAGGTACGGGAATGTGGTAAGGCCAAAATGAGTGGGAAGTGCTGGTTTTCAGACTGAAAGTATCAGAAATTTCTGACTTTCGATTAATCAATGCAACCTTGGCAACGTCAATAACTAATCATATCTGAGAAAAACCTGAAATGTTTTGCCTCCGATGAGCGGGATTTCACCCCAAGCTTTGACCCAGCTCCACAAAAGGGGCTGTAGGCACCGACTCGAAAAGCATGGAAGGCCGAAATATTCATGATAAGCCGGCTTCTGAGCCCACCAATGCAACCTTGGCAACGGCGGTAATGAGTCATTTCGAAGGAAGGGTTGTGCAGTCTTGAGTATTTCTGGCTGGTGAAGGCCAACTCTTCTCCTGATGAATTCAGGCTTCACTCGGGAACGGTGCCTAGATGAAGGCTTCGAAGTCAAATGGTTCGACAATAGCGATGGTACACTCTGTAAAGAGGAAAGCCCTATCGAATCGTGAGACCAAAAAGGCCATAAAAGTGCCGAAACGCTGCATACTATGACCGAAAGGTGTCAGAGGAATAAAGACTTTGTCAAGAACGCTGATGGTGCCCGCGCTCAAAGCGACCATTATCCACATGTCAAGAGAAACAACTGACACTGAGATTCATAACATTTCAAGTGACTTCACTTCCCAGACTTCCCAGAATTCTCCAGATGTGAAGGAAATGGAGCGGATGCTGGGAATAGCTGGCGTTATTCACAGCTACCTGATCTCCAGTGATGCTAAATAACAAGCTCGTCGAGCGATCGCATCTCAAAGCGAGGCATGAGTGAAGGGTCAACCGTGTTCATCCTTGGGAGAATAGAGTGTATGAAGGGTGGGGATGATAATACTTCGATAGATCCTAGTGAAGCACATACTGAGCACTCATCGTCAGTGCGATGACACATTCACTATGGCGAATCGCCTGCAAAACTTACAAGCCACCCAGCAAGTTATCGGTAATGTGTACCATTCCTTTATTGGCTGGTGCAGTCTCCATTCGAAGGCACTGACAAGCCGAAGGCAATAAAAATAGTCATGACTTTATGAACTGCAACAGATTTCCGTGGTATCAATATGCAAACAAAGCGTTTGACCTACATATCCAATTCGAGTTGAGTGAATACAAAGCAAGCAGCGTCAGATGGCTTGAACACCGCTGCAGGTCAGAATGAAGGGACAAGGGCGCAGGGGTTGAAGATGAAGTGGGGAGAGACGAAGAAAACGCGATGCCAGAGATAGAGAGTGCTGGGTTTGAGGTAGTCGGCGGTAAGGCTGTAAAGGCCTTCGTCCACCAGCAATGCTCAAGTAACCCCATTTACCCTAATAGCACTGCTCTGAATGCGCGAGTTTGTGCAAATTTCAACAATAGCATTTTCATATTGGTTTATGCGCTTGAGGTGCAAAACGTGTCTGAACAGAATAAGCTTTGACGAAAGTGACTGCCCCCAGAACATAAAGCGTTCCACAATGTGAACACGCCACATCAACATTCGCAAAGGTGTACTTTGTAAGGATACGGGGATAGCTAAGATAGGAGGCGAGCGGAGAGGCTCTCAAAATAGGGGGATATACCGAGACTAGCTTCGCAACTCAGAGTTTAACGTACAATAGATGTGCTTTGCGCAGAACTGCACTAGTATTGATTTCATTTATTTGAGTCATTGTGACGTCAGACGTAAGACTGAGGGCTCCAATCACCAGCCAGTCGTCCCAGTGATGCTCGATCTTGCCCATGCGTGGGGAAGAACCCTCGGAGCGAAAGATAGATGACATTCAACGATGAGATGCAATCAGGCTTGGGACAGTGGTGTCACTGACGTGCTATTGATTATATTATGAGTCAAATGGCTTTGGGATGCTTGCCATGACAAGCCATCAAGAGAACGATCACCGATTTGCAAAAGAAGAAAAAGTTGAGCGGCTGGTGTAGAGTATTGTACTGGGTCTTATCCATCTGGGGATATTCCGTAGAGGAACAGAGCTTCATAACCTGCGGTTGAAGCAAGGCGGAGCATTGCAAAGAGCCTTCGGAAGTAAAGACTGCGGGATATAGTAGATAGAAAAGCCATTGCATACTCCCCTTAATAGATTGCTTTCTCCATGCTGTCAAAAGTCTCCAGCCTCAAAGTAGGTTGCAACAGTTGGAAGCATCGATCCAGTTGGGCGAGAGGGCAAAATCGGGCGCTTACCGAAGGCCGAAGCATACAGGATGATGGCAGAGTACTTCAAGCCTCAGCATTCACTACAGTTGGACGACATTAGCGTTCCTTTCCATGCATCAGAGGTACACAGCCACACACATCTTGTGCAAGTGCGAGAGACCGGCCCTCATGATGATATTCGAGCAGAACAACATATGCGTTTGCCATGATGTGTCAGGACTACGTGGGTAGACCCGTCCTCGACCTACTTTTCCTTCAAGCTTGGTCTGCTTACACCATCCTCTCCAGCCGGGCCGTCAGCAGAGATAGCCATCACACAAAGTCACTTTTCAATAGAGATCGCCCCATGTTCTATATAGGGTCCAAGATCGTTCCGTGAGGTGAAAGGACTTGGGCTCAGTTGGAGAGAGATGGAATAACAGCGCAAGATTGACTAGACCTGTTGAGACTGTGTTCTCGCATACGGCTCCCCTCAGTGTTACTGCGACTGATAGCAGTAATGTTAGGGGCCAGCTCAAAGAATGACTTCCGAGACTTTCGTGTCTTGTCGTAGGTTACCACTGCGTCTAGACTCGTGACATAGCGAGGATAAATAGCTAGTCGGTGGTTAATGGAGTGATGCATCCTATACTGTCATCAACGAAGTGTTGCCGGCTGAAACCATTGGTAGTCCTTGGTGGATCTATTTCATGAGCTTTTAGTCAACCAGCAAAGGCCACCCACGGTACAGATGTTGTATCGAAAGCATATCTCACGTCCGGCTCTGGTGGTTGCTCCAGACAGTCACCATGCCAAAGAAGACCCTATCATTCACGCCTGCCTTTTTCAAGGCATCATAAATCGGTCTGTTTCCAGCCTTGGCTGCACAGATGAGCGCTGTATCTGAGTTGTCATCCATCGCGTTGAGCTGGGCATTTAATGCGATAAGCTTTTGCACCAATGGTAGATTACCAGAGGCGGCAGCGCACACAATCAGTGGCGAGTGAGGGGCTGCTGGGCGACAGAAACTGGGATCTAGTCCATGGTCAAGCAACAGGTTGAGGGTATCCAAATTACGAGGAGACCAGTTCCGTGGCTCGAGGGGCAATTTAGTGATCCATGCCGCTATTTGCTGTTGTTGAGCACTCTGCAAAGGATTTCCTCTTTTGAGTATGAGTTCTATGTTTTGTGTTATGCCGCCATGCAACGCTGCTTCTAGATTGGGCGCTGCACCATGATCCAAAAGATCTGCAACAAGGACTTCACTCCCGGCTGACTGTCGACGGACAGCCACTTCGAGCAGGGCCACATTTCCGTTGGCTTGAAGACACAAATTTGGATCAAGTCCATTGTTCAGCAGTAGCCGTAACACTTCACAGGTTCGGGTACTCCATTTATCACCATGCGCCGGAAGACATGCAGCCCAGTTCACCATGCACTCCCAGTCAGCGGCTGATAATGGCGAAAGCGCCTTGATCACCTGAGCCACGACTTCAGGCTGGCCTTGAGCTACAGCAAGCTTGAGGAGAGGTTGACCTTGGCCGTCAGAAGATCTAACGTCGGCTCCAGCTTTCATAAGATCTGCAACAATCAGGCTGGCCTGGGACTTCTCGTAGGGCAACGCTAGTGCGAGTGCGGTATCCCCGTTATCATCCATGACTGTAATGCTAGCACCCCGATCGAGAGCCAAGCGAACTCCGGCATGCCTGCCCTCAGCGGCTTCTTGTAGTAAAAGCGTCCTACCCATCGGCCCAATCCGATACTCGATGTCCGCGCCAGCGTCCAGAATTTGTCCCACTCTTTCACAGGTGACGGTAGTCCGCAGTTCTGCAAGAGCAGTATTAGGGCTCCCTAGCAAACATATGGCAGATGCTATATCTCCAACGTGGAGACACCATTGTATGGGAGTCCTGTTGTTCAATGGTGCAGGCTTCTTGCTTGTTCCTGTGAAGAGACGTTTGCGGTTCAGACCGTGAGCTCTCACCTTGTCCATAGCGGCTTCGTATAATTGTAGTGCCGAGTCGAAGTCCTGGCGTTGCTGCATTTCGGCGGCTGAGGCCAGTAGCTGAAGGATGCCTTCTTCGAGGGCCGCTTTCGGGACAGCATGGATCTTGCTCTGGGGGATGTCCGCGGGATTCGAAGGCGTTTTATCACCCAGCCGAATCGGCCCAGGCTTTGCCGAGGACCAGCTCTTTCTATTCATGGCCGCAGAGCGTGTCTCAGGGCTGATGGACCTCTGCAGGGCGGCAGCTTCGTTCTGGGCAATCGTAGGCGGTAGGCGTCCATCATTACGAACAGCGATAGTCTATTATCAATGGTGACATGCCAGTACAAAGATTGCTGAGGCTACAAGGCTGAGTACTGATGCAGGGATTAGTTGCGCTAGGCTACGAATGGCTTAGACGAGCATAGCGCGTTTTCACGTGGAATAGATAAAGAGGCTCAGAGGCCGTCAAGCCCAATGTCTGAAAGAATTCTTCTATCAGCTCAGTCGCGGTAATACTCGATATTCGGTCTTTGCACTTCGGAGTCTTCGAGCGATAACAACCCATGTCCAGCGAAAGCCGGGTGAAGGAACTTGCTGCAGCCATGCGTACATCTACGTCGAAGGCAGGTAGTCCAACACGAGGATTCGCATCTCAGGGCAAAGAGCACCAAGGTGTCTGAATTCGTTGCTGGAATGAAAGTTCCAATTCCAAACACGGCCGCCCTGCAGCTCGGCATCAAAAATGAACGAATGGCTGCCAATGGTTGGTTATTAGTGGAGGGCGCTTAGGCCAAATCGCCCTCGGCCAATAGCTCGATAGTAGGAAAGAGCCTCAGAAGCGAGTTGAAGAAGCTACCTGAAACAACAGCATCAAATAACTATTGTTGTTTCAGAGTCGGGTGAATCTTCATGGCCTTGTGGTGGAGTTGATACTGGCCTATGAAGCGAGCGCAAATGCTATAATTGGCTTCACTCGGCTTTCATTGTCAAATTCTCAATGGGCGCTTTTTCGCCCTACTTGACTCTTTGTCTGCCCTTCTTGTTTGCCTCACCTCTTCCCGAACTCTTGTATCTCCCATGTCTTGACGGCATTCGTTTGTCCCCTTCTTTCTCATTACCTTTCCACTCATTAACTTCATAATATCTTCTTTCGTTTCACAACTCTCGCTGGCGAATTTTGTATCAACATATCAACACCTAACATCATCCGCCGGACGGATTTAGACGCACATAATCACCACTAGGATGTCTGCCAACCAGTACCCTTCAACCTTCCCAGCTGTGCCTCCGTCTCTCTCCGCTGGCGACCACGGGATGCGAAATAGTTACACCCCGGAAGAGCCGCAACGAAATACACCACATACAGTATCAAACATCACCCCCTACCTTGGACTACGTTCTCGTCTCTCGCAAGTCTGGATCAATAGATGGACCGTTCTCTTGTTCCTCGTACTTGTCAGGATTTCCATCGCCATCGTAGGCCTCAATCATGACATCGGCTCCGCCAGAACGGAGGCCATGTCAGCGTGCAAGGGAGTCGAGGACATGGGTAGCGCAATGGCCTCCATGCCTCATTATCTGTCCGCCGGTGTCAACGACTTGGCTGCATCTGGTGTCGAAAAGGCCGTCCATGGTCTTCAAGCCATGCTCCTCTTGACTATCACTGGCGTGGAAGAGCTCATCGTTTTCTATGTCAACATGATGACCTCGACCTATATGTGCCTCATCACCCTGGTTGTCGCTGGAAGTCTCCACGTTGCCCTTCAAGTCATCGAGGATGTAACCAAATTTCTCAATGGAACCGTCAAAGAAATCGGAAAGGACCTTGCATCCGGCATCGAAGACTTTCAAAAGGGGTTGAACGGCTTTACCAAAGGCATCAATAGTATTCCGCAAGCATTCGGCGCCAAGGGAGGCATACCGACCCTCAACGTGACTGGCGATTTGACCAAATTGCAAAACCTTACACTCCCTCCGGGCTTGGATCAGGAACTTACAAAGCTCAACAACTCGATTCCAACATTCCAAGATGTCCAGAACTTTACTGACAACATCATACGTCTTCCATTCGAGGAGGTCAAGAAGCTGCTCGCAGGGAAAGCTAACTTTTCATTCGATCGCTCTTTGCTTCCTGTGCCGCGCAAGGAGCAGCTTACGTTCTGCACAGATAACAATGGTACACATGAGAACGGGATCGAGAGGTTCTTCGATGAACTCGTTGACGTTGCAGACGTTGCTCGCAAGGTATTTACTGCTATCTTGGTGATTCTGGCAATTGGCGTTTGTATTCCGATGGCTATTCAAGAATACCGACGGTGGAATACCATGAAGCACCGGGCTGAGCTCGTCTCTGACAAGTCTTTCGATCCTATGGACGTCATCTACATCAACTCGCGTCCATATACTGCAACAGCCGGTATCAAAGCTTCTGCACCTTTCAAAGACCCCAAGAAACAGATCCTAGCGCGCTGGGTGATCGCCTACGCGACATCTGCTCCAGCACTCGTAGTTCTCTCGCTTGGGATCACCGGCCTCCTCGCCTGCCTTTGCCAGTACCTTCTTCTGAAAGCAGTTGTCCATGAGGTCCCCACGCTGGCACAAGAGATCGGGCAATTCGCCGAGGTCGTCGTCGACAAGCTAAATAACGCCTCCGAAGCCTGGGCCAACGGCACCAACACCGCCATCATGGGCGTCAACAACGAGATCAACCACGACATCTTCGGCTGGGTCAACATAACCACCGGCGCCATCAACAACACCCTCAACGTCTTCATCAACGAAACCATCGGCGAACTCAACAAAACCTTCGGCGGAACAGTCCTCTACGACCCCATCGCCGGAATCTTCGAATGCCTCATCGGCCTCAAAGTCGCCAGCATCCAAAAAGGCCTCACCTGGGTCAGCGACAACGCCCATGTCGACTTCCCCCTCCTAAACAACAACACCTTCTCCCTCGGCGCAGCCGCCAGCCTCGCAAACTCCTCCTCCCACCAAAAACGCGACAACACCACCCAGCCCAAAAACGACAACTTCCTCGCCGCCGGCACCAGCGCCGCAACCGACAAAATCACCGCCGCCGTCGCCAAAGTCGCCGCTCACCTCGAAAACGGAATCAGAACCGAAGCCCTCATCTCCACCGGCATCCTCCTAGTCTGGCTCACCATCCTCCTCATGGGCCTCGCCCGCGCCCTCTTCCTAGCCTTCAGACCCCAAAAGAGCCGTGCAGAGGGCGGACCTTCATACGCAGGCGATATCCCATTGGAATCTCAACAAGCGGCCGAGAATCGGTATTCGACATCTGGTCCTGCACCGGCGTATGAGACTCCGAAACCGAATGGCTCGAGGGCGTTTCTGAATTTTGGACAGCCGATGGGGAATGGTATGCGGCGCGATGAGGAGGAATGGCAGGATGAGAAATTGGGATTTGGGGGGGCGAGGGAGGTGAGTGGGAGGGAGCAGGCGCCGAGGCATGAGAGCTTGTATGTTGAGAAACATTGAGGTGGGACAGAGGGAGGGTTTGGCGGTTTGAGGGTGTACTTGTATATGAGATCACATGTAATTCATGAAGGGTGGTGGTTGAGACCTACCTCGTTAGCTATACCATTGGCAAGGCCGGAGGTGCGTGGTGGACGCTAAGGGGGATATACCTAGATAAAAAAATTCACACTCAACAGATAATCCATAAATCAAGTGTCATCCTGTACCCTGCAAGATCACCCGTCTCCCTTCTTCATATCCAACCAACTAATCAACCACAAGCCCATCCTCCCATTCATTCAAGCCTTCGAATTCCGCTCTAAAAACCACAATCCCATCCTCCCATCCCATCGTCCCTCCTATTACCGCACATCTACAACATACTGATATCCCAACCCTGCTCTTCGCATACGTACAGTAATGACAAAGATCCACTATCGTAGCAGAGACTTATAAACAATAGCACCGTATTTCAAAATACCTCTCTACATCTAAAAATCCAACCCAACCCAAACCCGTTCATAGAATACCCAACCCAAAAACGCGTATACACCGCAGTCCGAATACATCCCACACTGCAAATTCCACTTTGCCGTGGCATGTCATGATATTCAATCCTGTTATACTACGGCACAAGACTGTTTCGAAGACAGAGCTATTCGAAAAAATGGCAGTCGGAAACGAGAAGGGTGTTGATGTTGCATCTTGACATCTCGTTCTCGATATTCATCCGAACTCCGCCTCTGTTGTTTGGTTCAATTTGCGGTGACTTGCCCATGCCTAATCTACGAATTTCGGCGATAGATCTTTCGTTCAGAGTCCGCGGCGGCTCGGGAAATTTGCAGACGAGGCACGATGCCAATCTTGTCTCTCATCATCACTGGGTCCTCGAGCTCACCTGTGCCGCTTGACTTCCCGAAATATTGTTCGGGTCCGATTGCTTGTCTTCGGTATCGCTTGGAGGTGGTGTTTCCGCGAGTCATGATAGCGGATCTCAAAGATGGACGAGGATTCCGTTGTGAATTCGTTTCTCTCAAGAATGTATGATACCTAACATTTGGAAGTTGACTTAGGGTGGATCAATTGGGACACTTTCCCCACCAGCACCGCCCATTTGAGGCAGCTTTGAGAAAGCCAACCTGATCGCTTGCTACTCTACAACCGTTGTCGCAGAATTTTGTAGCGCTCTCGGTCCCTGGGGGAAAGAATAATCCACTGCAGTATAATCGTGAAGCCATCCAGGCCGATGAGAGTTCCTCGATAGTCTCCTTCTTTTTGGAGGCTGAGCCAGCTCTACGACACCAGTCTCTGGGTTCACAAGGACCGTACCAGGGATGTCTTTGACGTGCGAGCTTGCTTTTCCGAGCGAAACAAGCTTCTGGTTCTCCACGTTGCTACGCCAGTCGGCTCCGAGCTTGAACATCGCAAAGGCATCGAGGGAGGCTGTCCAGCGTCGTTGGATTGTGGTGATGGTTGAAAGAGCGATAGTGCAAAGCACTGGTATGGCGAGGATCAGTACCGCGAGAACAGCTGGTACCTTTCCGTATTTAAGTCCTTGGTCAGTTTTGAATGCTACACCAGCTACCGTACCATTCTCGAAGAATGTATGATCGTTTATCAGGGAAGCCAAAGGTCCGAGGAATATCCGTTCGTCAAAACTTGATACTCTGTCGACGAATTCCGCATAATTAGGTGAATCGGTGAGCAAGGCTGCAGGCGTTGTTTCACTGGTGATGGGGGGATTGTAGGGGTTACTGCCACAAGGGGGATTCCAGTTAGACACCCAGTCGAATCCACTTGAGATAGGCGCAAGCGTGCAATTGTCGTTGGTCGGATTGTTCACAGACTGATATATTAGAGGTGGAGGACCTTGATGGAAGAAGTCGATGACTGATGTCATAGAAAGGTTTAAGAGCTCTACCGGACTAGCGTCGAGGATGATATCCTTAGACGACGATCCTGTAGAATCGATGTAAGATCCAATCAGTGTGTTTACCGTAGGTCGCAGGTACGTAACAGACAGATTACAATTTGCCACTTGAGTCGATACATTGAGGCTTTGCACTGCTAGGGTAATGGTCGCTACAGACTGAAGGTCGTTGTGTTCCTGCTTGATGCAGCTCAATGCCTGGCCTTGAACGGTTGGGCCCACATTGTCAAAGCTATAATGCCTTACGTACACCCCGGGTTTTTTGAGGTCGTTAACAAGAATTCCGCTCTGATCTTTGTAGTCAAATTGAGTTAAGTTAACTACTGTTGAGTGTGTGCTGCAAGTCGAGACAGATGAATTTCCAGAATCGGAGCAGTTGTATCCGCAGCGCCATTTGTACGGAGAGCCGCCGTTAGTGTCAGGATCGACGTTGTCGAGCTCGAGGTTCGGTACTGGGACTGAACCCTTGCTGCTACCTGCATCAGGGCTCCTAGGGAAGCTGTGATTGCTGATTTCACATGAAGCGAATGCCCGAATGCCCGCAAGAGGCAATTGCTTGTTATCTGCGGTGTTTGGTGAAAGCGTGACCACGGTCTGATTGTCTGCCCAAGGAAAGAAGAAGGATTGGTTTGCAATCCCACCAAAGGGCATCCCATCTGCACTTGATGAATTGAAGCCTGTAAGGTTCGAGTTAATTGTCGTGTTCAGGATGTCTTGAGACCTCATCCACAGATTTGTATTTTGCATTGCTTCTAGACGACTGTTGTAGGAGGGGTTCAAGCCACCCAGACGGACGGTGGCCGGCATATTGGCCGACACCCAGTACTGAGCCGAATTTTGAACGTAAGCTAGTGACAGCAGCGGAAAGCCAACGTAACTGAGCGCCGCAATCATGGCGAGCAAAGTCCATGTGTAAGAGAGACCGCCCTCCTTATAGCCATATATGGAGGTAGTGATCCACCCAATGAGGCCAGACCAGCTTTTATCGGCCAGATAGAACAGTTTGGCCACTCTAGTGGGCCGTGGGAGTCCATCCATTGGATTTGTAGGCGGTGGGGTAGATGCCTCTGGAACTGAGCGACGATCGAACTTGGCCATTGTCCAATAAGGTACCGTGGCTGCAAGTACAGTGGTCATCAGAGGCAGATGGATAACAGCAAAGCCGGTGCGCACAAATGAAAGGACCTGAAAGTTGACATTGCGTGACTTTGAGCCCTTGGGACCCATAAAGGTAGGTTCATTTACAGCGCGGTCAAGCACAGCAATGTAGACGACGATGGCGACAGCCCAGCAGAGGATTAGTGCCGTATACTCTGCGTAGCGACGATAGCTGTTGGCATGTTCCACGACTTTCTTCGGTTCCGTAGGCTTTTTTGGAGTTCGCTGTCGTCTGTATGCAACAGCTATAGACCAAGGCAGTACCACAGCCCAGCTCAACGCTGCCAAGCAAAGACCGATCAAGGGTCCAGTATTCATTGGCAATGGTCAGGAGCTGGCATAGGTAGGTAGGCGTCAAGAACAGAGAATATACACGACGAGAGAAGGGCTGAAGTCTAGCCAGTAGGATTCGTATCCCTGTAGTCTAGCGGCGGAAGGTCAGCCAATCACACTACTCAGCTTTCCACCGCTGGCTTTGATTGGCTCGCTCTCCCAAATGACTTGTCGATAGATACAGTGGAGGCTTCCAACGAGAAAATGTTGTTGTACGAAAATTGCAGTATTATTTGCATCATTGATCTTTCATTCAGGTCACGTGCGCGACTAAAGTTTTGCCACAGTAAGAGACAGCCCTGAGAAAATCACTCATGAACTTGACTCACAATTCATGGGTGCTCGTAACGCATCCTTGCCGTCATGTTGCCGCCCTTTATCGTGAGTACTCATGAATTAACCTAGAGTAAGAAATGCAAACGTTATCTTTGACGAGGATCTGGTACAGGCAGAGCGCACTATCACTTGCTAAGCTCATCCACACAGCTTACAACCTAGCAGGCAGAAGTCAGGCGTCCCATTCCATCAATCAGGCGCACCATTCACAGCCATCTGCGCAATGCCCACGGTGCAATATACTTCTCAGTACATGTGCCCCTCTCCTCGTGCAGCAAAATCCACCGTCATACGATTAGCTTCCATACGAGACTGAAGGTTCATTCTGGGTCCTCTTTTCGGGGGACTTCCCTCCTATCAATGATGCCCGCCAACAACCGATCGATAACCACCACGGGCCCCACCAATAGGATGGTCGCCCGCAGTATGGCGATCCGTAGTAAAGCCTCCTCCGAACTCATGACATTGCTCAAAATGCCCAAAGAGATCCTGTTCAAGATTATCAAATGCATCGGTGTCAAAAAGATCAGCAAAAACCTCAAGGCCGTTACACGCTTCGCTATGACGAGCAAGCAATCGCTGATCATCGCAGAGGCTGCTGTTGGATCCCTCAAAGAATTGCGCTCGCTCGAAAAGCGTTTCGGTAAACCTTACTTCGAAGTCTCCAGTGTGAAATGGGCCCTTTCTGAGCGCGAGGACTTCATGGAAATGTTCCCAGATATTAGTCCCGAAAGTCTAGGCCCGGATCTTGGCTACCTCAATCTAAATGGATCTCTGACATGGCTACCTCCCCTCGATTGTGATTCTGATTCTGGTCGTGGAACCCGTGATATAATCGAAACTTGTTTCCGAAAACCAAGAGTCAAGGCAAGGGAGCTCAAAGAGCTTATTGCGCAAGCTAAACGCCTCCATCTCAAACTTCCACCATCTTTCCTTACTATGGTAAGATCCGAAGACTTGCAGCGCTGTATTCCCTCTTTTGACGATAAATACTTCTTTGTTGGCTCCCTAAGAAAGTGCACCCGCATTTTTGATCGCAACGCCGGCGGTTATATTCTGAGATTCTTGTTGAACGGAGAGGACTGGGCCTGGAATTTGTACCTCGATACGATGGGCCAGCACTGCGTGTTCTTCACAACTGAGGATATAGAGGACTTTGCTCAGGAGGTTGAGGAGAGAGACGAAGACGAAGACGAAGACGAAGATTTGCCAGAGAAGTGGGCAGGTGGTGCTGTTCTACAAGCACTGGACTTCGAAGAGTTCATGTATCACACCTGGATAAATCAGACGTTGTGGGAAACACTCCCAACGGGAAAAGAAATAAGCGAAGCGCAGAGGACGTATCTTGAGCACATGCGGCGGCCATGATGCCAGACATTAGACGGACCATCAGGCAATTGTGATTATGTTCAGGGCCAAATTGGCAAAAAGACTGGGGTAATTTTGGGGGTGGTGTAACTCCAATTGACCAGGGTTGCTGAACACGATACAAAAGAATGATACAAAACATGTACAGCATGGTGCTACACGAACGAGATATGAGCCTCTAGAAGCTGTCATGCTCCGCATTCTCCAGCCTTATGCATTGTAGCTGTCATATTGATAGTCAAGTAGGCGTCCTAGCGAGAAGTAACCGATATCTCAGAGACTTAGGTCTATGATGACTGTGACATGCTCTGGCTCTTCGTGTACAAGCTCCATGCTCAACCCTTTCGTAGCACGGTACTTTTTAAGCACAGTAGACTTCTAGCAGTTCCGTGAATTTCGAGATCCAGGGTTGGATTGTCACCCTTGCCGCTGGTCGTCAGCTTCTGATTGGAGTTATTCACAGGAGCTGATTCCAAAGGGCGTCTGTAAAGGCATCGTTCGGGGTGATGAATGCTACCTTGACGAACGCAACATGTCAGAAGATGTGGAATCGCTGTCCTGGGATCATTCATGGTATATGCAGGTGGGCAGATCGTTGCCAACAGATTGGGGAGAACTTCGCCCAAGCAAGTTGATAGAGGTAGACTCGAGGTGAGGCCGCGAAACGCTAGAGGATCCATTGCAGGCGACCGGCTTGGCATGCCAAGAAACTAAGTCCGCTATGCCAAGACAAAAAGTCGCCCAGTCCAATTTCAATCTTGATCCTTGTGCGCGAAAGATAGAACTACAACAGTAGGAATCAAGCTATCAGACGGTACTGAGAATCTCTACCAAAACAATGCGCTGTAGTGTCAGCCTGCGGAGGCATAGCCGCAAAGATCCGAACACCATTCCCTCGGAGCCTTTCATAAGTGCTTGGCCATTGATTGCTAGCTAGCGTTGCTCTAGAGAGTCAAGTTTGGGTATGAGCTTTCTTCGCAGACCTAGGAGATGAATCAATCCGCCAGCGATGCTGCTTATTCTTCGATGTCGCAGGGATTCTAACATCGACAGCGGTGTGCCAAAAACGAGAAGCGGTAAGACTCTTCTGTACCACGCTTTGTGGCAACTTGGAATTGGTGAAGCCCCTCATCTGGACATGGTCCAAATGTCCCTCGATAAAGGCTTGAACCGGGACGCAATACCAGCTATTGAAGAACACAAGATCATACTTCCGCCAGCTTTTAATGCACTCAGAGACCATGCTGACAGCCGCCTCAGCAGCTAAGCTGAGTGAGCAATCTCGATGTATTACGCCACCCGTGGCAGACCGTTTCTATATCATCCATCATCATCCGAGGCTTCGTCTAGAGGCTTACTTCGGCTTGCGTATCTCTGCATTCAGCAGAGTCAGCAGACGCTTGGGTGAAAAGAATCGGACCCTTGGCAGACCGGATTGGCTGAGTAAGACCCGCGTGGCTGGCTGAAGGATGAACAACCAGCGGAGGGTGGTCAGCAAAGGCATGGCCAAGTCACACAAGGAAGACTTAAAATCACCTTCATGGTAGCCCGAATTTGTTAAAATACCTTGGAAGCATTTGCATCATCTTTTGAACAAGGAATCTTTCATACGGGGCACTGCAAACACACCCACCAGCACACAATGGCTACTATCGCTGGCATAAGCGGCAATCAAACCGCCCAAGGGACGAAGGCTTATGAAGATGAGAAGTACCAATATGCGTCATCGAGCCACGAAGTAGATCACAACATGAACCCAGGACTGATCATCCAACCCCGAAACAAGGATGACATTGCACTTGCGCTCAAGTACGCCAAATCCAAAAAGATTGCGGTAGCAATCAGAACCGGAGGCCATCAATACAGTGGAGCCTCTTCTACATCCGCTTCCAACATCCAATTGGACCTCAGAACGACTTTCCGAGGGCCCGATGACCAGGCCATTTTCGAGAAGAACGGGAGAATTTTTGTTCGCACAAGCGTCAGTTGGAGTTTAGGCGACTTCAACGAGTTCCTTACGAAGCACAAGCTCTTTGTGCCTCACGGACAGTGTACCCATGTCCATCTCGGCGGCCACGTCCAGACCGGTGGATATGGCCAGTTAGCCCGCAGTTTTGGCTTACTAGGGGACCACGTTCTCTCGCTTGAGATAATAGACCATGAGGGGAACGCCAAAGAAATCACAAAGGCCACTGACCCTGAGCTGTTCTTTGCCTTTCTCGGCGGTAGTCCTGGGAACCTTGGTGTCCTGACACATTTCACGATCGAGGTTCACCGCGACAGCGACTACCAAGGCTCCCGAGGCCTGAAGGCCTTATATTTGTACAATCCTACGACGCTAAAGCACCTCCTGGACATTCTAGTAGAGATGTCGGACGACGAAAACTTTCCTCGGAACTACGATCTCTGCGTCAGCGTCCTCAGCTCTTCCTTCAAACTCCTAGCTCTATGGCCTGGTCTGGACGAAAAGATGAAAGACGACCACCCAGACATTTTCGGGAAAGATGGCCTCCCCTTCTGGCCACGGACAATCGTCGTGTATGCGCAATGGGTTCCTTTCGACAAAAATGACGTTTGTAACATGGATTGGTTCGACCGGATCAAAGAGCATTCTATCCCCATCAGCGGAGTGCGACAGAAACCCATGTCGGAGCTTACAGGCGAGTGGATCTTTCGAAATGTGCGCGAATTCAATCATCCCTACGTCAAGCGCACCTACTCGACCAATTCGGGCACGCTCGCCAAGGACGGCTGGGCCAGCTGGATCACCCAACGCATCGACGCTATCGTCAAGCCTGAAGCGAATCGCTGCTGGCTGTCCGCCCAACTACAGTGTATTGGTGGCAAGCACTCCAAGTTTGTGACCAACGCCGACAACGGAACCGCCTACAGCTGGCGAGACACCACTCTCATATGCACGATCGATTGCTTTCACGAGGATGACGCCAAAGCCCGAGCCGAAGACTGGGAAAAGGTTAATGACGAGGAAGGGCTTGGTCCCAATGGTATATTTAGCAAGCAAGACCGCCGTGTGCTTTGGGGCTCATATGGTAGTTTCGATCTGGATGAGAGTTGGAGGTACTATTATGAGGATGAAGCGAAGTACGAGAGGCTTCGGAAGGCAAGGCAGGCGGCTGATCCGGATGGTATCTTCACTCCCAACTCCTTCTGCGTGAAGCGTTTGACTTGACCATAATTCAATCAAGCCTCTGCAGCTTTTTCAGTCTCTAAAGGAGGACAGGCAGGAAGCGGGCTCTTTGTCAGACCTATGAAGCGTTTGAAGTGTGTCCAGCGACTTAGCTATCTCATATGTCATCTTGAGCATGAGGCCTCACGAATCTATGAAAGAATTTTTAGTATCATATTCCACAACTGTTAAGGGCACCTACTATCTCTAAACCGAATTCTTGCTTGCACGATGGCTTGCAGGCCATTCCAGTATTCAAAAAGTTATTTGCTATAGCGTCAGTAATAGCAGATAAGTTCCCTATGAATTCAAATCCTTCCATCAACATTCACACTCCCCACACAGACAACTTGCACAGCAGCAAAGTTCCTCGTGGCCCAATGGTCACTTTCAAGCCCGCCTATAATCCACAAAAAATCAACCGAGGGGCACTCACGCGATAGTAGCAGTAAAACCCTCCGTCCGCCTCGTATACAACATTCCAGTCGGAAGTCATACAGGAATGAGGATTCTCCCCACAGACAAAGGGAAAAGAGGGGTAGGTCTTTCAGTATATGGGCTATTGAGAATAGTTCTGACCGTTAGGAGAATCCTGTGCGATGCAGAGATACCGCTGAGAAAAGAGGGGGAGAGAGAGGGGGGTGAGCGGTCATGAGAAAACCTATATAATTCCAACAGTTCTAGATCGAAAGACAGGCTAGACCTAGTTTCCGTTGAGATTGTCTTCGCTCTTTAGGAATGGAGGTAATTTACAGCAGGAGCAGCACGGGTTTCAGAACAGCTCGGACTTATGTTGAAACCCGTGAGCAGCCCTGAAGATTTACTAGCGTGCCAAGCCAAGCATGGGGCTGACGATGCAACCTCTCTCCTTCTTCATCTCCTTCTTCATCTCCTTCAACAATGTCCAATCACATTCAGCAGGCCTAGCAATGCCGATTACGCGTAGGTTTTGCAATTATCTTGTACTCACCGTCATTTTGATTACTCGGACGGTAAGAACTTGCCTTACCACGCAAGCATCGCGCTGTCTTTGTCACTAGATCTAGTGGTATGAATGTTTGAGCGACGTTCAATCCTAAGAGGGATTTTGAGTAAGACTGAAGATGCGGTGTTGGTGACGTCCAATCCCAGCACCGAAACACCCATTTCAGGCACAGTTCGGAAATTGGGACCAACTGTGTTGCAACAGGAGCGCTCCCTCCTATGTATAAAGAATTGAATGCCCTTCGACTTAGGTAGTATTCTCATAGCCTCTTTTTCGCTCATTTCCCTGCTTCGTTTGTTTCGAGACCCGTTCTTTTTCGTCTCTTCTCTGTCCTCTGCTAGCCAGACGGACGTCCGTTCCTTTAAAGCAAAAGCAAGCGCGCAAAAGTCTTGCAGGAAGCATAAAATACTTTCCCATCATTCTTATTCCAGCTAAGATGCATTACTCCCTGATCGTCGAAGCGCTGTTGGTCGCTGGTGGCCTGACCTCGCCCCTACTGCCCCGCCAGGATGTGGTGTGGGTCACAGAACTCGTGACAGTGGCCAAAACTTGGCATCATGACCACTGGTCCTATCCTGCAAGCTCAACCAGCGCAGGCTCGATGACCTCGGCGACCAGTGGTACTTCTACCGGGGCCTTGCCGGCAGAGATCTCGTCTGATGCTCCAAGTGTGGTACCTTCCGAGTCCCCAGTTGGTACGTCGACTACCCAACAAGCACCATCGAGCCCAACCACTAGCGCGGCTGCTTCCATATCATCAGTAGCGGCAAGTTCACCACTGGGATCGGTGACCCCCAAGGCCAGCTTATCGATTCCGGCTAGTGGACAACCTTCTGGGGACGGCACTGCCACCATCTTCCCATCGACTTCACCCGTTCCTGTCCCAGCTGCGGGCGTGACCGTCTCCGCTACTAAGCTACCCATCACACCTAGCGTGGGTCCCGGCGGCAACCCCGTGGCGCCCAGCGCAACCACGCAGACCTACGTCGACATGTGCAAGTCTCCATCGGCCGCACTACCCCCACTCGCCACACCGACCGACGACTCCCTGGCGGACTGGTTCCTTTACTACCACAACATCCACCGTCGCAACCACTCAGCCCCAGACATGATCTGGTCGACGGAGCTGGAGAAGGACGCCGCGATACTCTTCGGCGAGTATGCCACGGAGGGCAAGAGCGGGCATATCATGGGCATCAACGGCGACACTTACGGGCAGAATCTCGCCAGCGCTCAATTCTGGTCCTCTGGGTCTGCGGCCACCTACGGCGATTACGTCGTCTCAAACCAGCAAGCGGCCAACGGGTCGGCCGCGATGTGGTACCATGAGGGCGACAACCTAAGTGCCGCCGCCTGGGCGGCAATCGAGGCCAAAACCACCAACAGCCACTTTACGCAGATGATATCTCCAGTGAGCACCCTGCTAGGCTGTGCCGTCTCGCAGTCGGGCTACACCTCGGCCAACGGCTACAGCAATGGCTACAGCGTCGCCTGCAACTACGGCAACAACAAGCTCAACGATCCCGGTGATACGCCAGGCTTGTGCCATCCGCAAGTGGGCCCTTAGGAGATGGGAGGGAAGTGCGAGGCAGCCTTGCCAACGAGGAGATAGCAAAGAGAGATCAAGTAGTCTGAATGCCGAAATATTGTGTACATACTTTTACTTTGATGCCGCTGGACGGTGGTTCGTTGAATTTCAATATACATTTTGGCCACCGCAGCAGAATTTGTAGCAGACCAGTACACAAACACAGCTGACAGAACAATGGCCTTTACCTCCACGTTTGCAGAATCCTCAAAGCGGTTTTCCAATCACCTATGCGCCAGGACCACCTTAAACGCTTACTCAACTCGCGCAGCATTAGGGCGGCACCCCACCTAATCCTTTGACGTGGGCAATCCTGCGTCTTCTTGGCCGCTTGAGAAGATTAAAAGGCGATTTCTAACCCTTTGCCTACCTACAAACACAACCCCCTGAATTAGGATAGCACGTTACTACCGGGGTATAAGGCCTACTATGCGGCCAGTGGGGCGAGGATATGGCATGATCCCAACGGCGCAGGCGGGTAGCATGGGAGGATATAGAGGCGTATGTAAGCTCGATATGTGGTAGCTAGATGTAGGGAGAAAGCGTGTATATTAGTTAGTAGGCTTGGTGACTCTGTGCAGAATTACGCTGGGGCATTGGGAGTAGATTCCGACCAATCAGATCACGCGCTAGTTCTAGCTAGAAAATAGTCGGAGCAGCCACCAGAATTTTGGTGGTAGCATCTCGTATTCTTCAATCTGACCTCTGTCTAGGATGTCATCCTCAACATCTACGATGCTCAGGCAGCTTCGGCTTGACTCCTACCTCAACCTTCCTCAACATCGTAATCGGACCAGACCTGGTCTTCTAGATCTTCCACCTAACATCCGCTTCCACATTTATTTCTATCACAATTTGGTGAGAGATGGCCACGTTTACCTCAACGTCAAAGAACTCGAAGAAGATACTTCATATAAGCCGAGACCGACGGGGGTCTGCCGCTGCGACTCTTGCAAAACGGGTCACACAAAGTACAATGACTGGTCCTGCGAATCCCTATCGCTGATACCGCTCCTACTCGTCTGTCGTACGCTATATCATGACGTCTGCAACGTACTTTATGGCCGTAACCACTTCGTTATCTCACGCATCAGCCCTGGCGGTCTGATGGGGGTCTTCAATCTCGGTGCTACAGCGCTTGGCTCGTTAACATCTCTAACGATTTCGCTCAATGAAAGCAAGGCGGCATGTCAAGACAGGGGTCCCGAAGGCTGTTCTCATGATTGTGAGGAGTGTGTGGAAGGCATGAGAGATACTACGCCAACGCTACTGAGCTGCGTGTCTCGTCATGACAAATCTATCATACGCGAATGGAGCAATCTTTGCGAACACATCGCTCGTTTCATCACGCCTTCTCGCTTACGACTATGCTTGGTCTGCGACGTCGCTGACTTCGAGACTGCGCAAAGAATAACTCAACCCATGCTCAACCTACCAATCCTCTTGGCATGCTCCATCCGCTTCTCCACCAACTCCAATGTCGGCCTTCGCTCCCTGGCAAGAACCACAGCTTGCCGTCTAACTGGCCGATCTCGCCCCTCATCATCACCACCCTTACTTCCCCACCTGCCCTACGAAATCCAGGCGCAAATCCTCCAACACACCGACCTCGTTGCCCCTTACGATCTCCAATGGGCCCCCGGACACGGCCTCATCTGCCGCTCCCGCACTCCAAACCAACATTTAACTAACTATCGCGAACGTAGGCAGCGAGAGTCAAACCCCTGCGAGCTTTGCTTCGGCATTCACAAGCCCTGTTCCGAAACGAAGCCGTGGCCAAAGCAAGCGGCACTTCACTCGGAATGCTGGTGCTGGCGTTTCCCATCCGAGTTCTTCCTCGTCAATAGTGAATATCATCGTGTAGCGACCCTGACATTCTACTCGTCCAACCACTTCTACGTGATGCCCTACGACGACTACACGCACTCTCCTGGTGACATGTGGAAGTCTCCGCCCTTCGTCCGACAGCTACCTCTGAACGCGATTCGGTTTCTGCGATCGCTACAGTTCGTGATACCTGATCTTGTCGACTGGCTCAAGCCTGGCACGCAGCCTGCGCGTGATTGGGCGGAAGGTATCGATATCATGGCTCAGCATGCGACTTTGTCGCAGTTGAGGATCACAATCGACCAGTCGCTTTCGCGTGCGAACTATGATTCGTATTCAGGTATGCAGGCAGGGAGGGAGACGGATACGATGGCGTGGCGGCGCGATCAGCGTATATTAGAACCCCTACTGAAGCTGCGAGGGCTCAAGGACGTGTATGTGTATTTGGATCATCCAATGTATATACAGGATGCGAAGAGCGTGCGTATGGAAAGGGAAAAGGTACTTGAGCGACGCGTTATGGCACCGGAATATGATAGTGCGACGAGAGGGAAGTATGCAAATCGGTCCAGGTTCTTTCATTCATATTTCTACGAAGACTACGATTCACTTTGAGCCAAGGACCCACTTGGATATTCCTGCGCCGCCCGAAAATTAGGAGAGCTATATTTGCGTCAAATGAGACTACAACTAAGTAAGTTTATATCTATAATCCATACTTGATACTTAATCTCTTACTCCAAGCCTAGGCTCGCACGAGATCAAAGCGGCTCTAACACTAAGCCCAATGGGGTGGAGGCTTGGCACCTGGAACATTCAATTTCCTTAGTCCTGCGCTTTTATTATATTCCATCCCCTTTCACTCTGCGCGGAATAGCTTTTCAAAGGCGCAGACTACCCTTTTCTTCGGCAGACCCGACATCACCGTACGATTCCCCATCAACGCAAGATTTCTAACAGACAAGGTGAATACGAGTTTAATCCATCCTATGGCCCAAACACACCCGCTTACGAGTACAGGCATAAGCGTACCTGCCGAAACATTGGCGAAAGTTATGCTCCCCCAACAACAACCAATTTCATACCTGAGCGCAAAAGCATCCTTTGATATAGTTCTCTCCTTCTTTTGCTGAAGGGCAGCATGGTCCGTACGCTCATGTTTGTCTCTGAACTACCTTGATTTCATATACAATCCCACCAGCCCCTTTTCATTTGAGCGAGCCTCAATTTTGGAGGCAAATCTAAAGACCATACCACGAAAATTGACTGACAGATTCTTCCTCCGCAACCAGAATCCTCAAAAGTCACTGACGTCATTGGGTAAGGTGGAAAAAGTTTTCACTCGACGTGGCTCCTTATGCCTGACCCGATTTGCCGAGCGTGCAAACTTTACTTGCAGTCGCTGCAGTCTTGAAAAGAAATCGAAGTTAGTGGGTCACACTGAGGACAGATGGGAGAAACCCTTGTGCAATGGCTGCTATGGTAAACTCCTTTCCACCTCAGGAAGTCAAGGTGGAGCACCATAGTCACTGTACTGGATTCTTGTTTTTGACAAATTTGCGATGAATCATAGTCGTTCATCTATGTATACGTTTGGCGTTGGATTTTAGGTGACACAAGACATAATCACCGTTCGATGCAATCATCTAATATCAGACGGCCATATTTTCCTCAGGTCCTATAAACTCATTGATAGGTCTTGGAGAAGAAGAGATTGATAAAAGAATGATGAAGCCCAGCCCTTTCCCCAAGACAAAGTCGTCAAATCTTTGATCGGTATCTCGGCTTTTACGAGCTTCGGCCAGAGCATGGATACCCCCCGTTTGATGGGTAGGGATTGCAAGTTGCAGCCTCTGGCGGCAACTTATCCAGCATCTTGGTCAAGCTGACCATCAAGCATTCGCCAACCACGTTCTCCAGCTCCCTCCAATGTGTCTTGGTCCACAGGGTCCTCTGTTTCTTTCGGATTGGGAATGCTTGGCAATATAGCGGCTCAATTCCGCCCCAATAAGATAGCTATCAATCCTGTAAACCTCTCGTCAAATAGCTACAGCAATGCCTCGAATACACGTCCCAAACCCTACAATCATCTCAACCCCACACACCATCCTCCCCCATCCTCCACCCCGATTCCACCTCCCTCTCAGCAAAACCCTCACCACGAT
>JAABUK010002869.1_pt1 | contig 30187 bp, 7 predicted proteins | sample 5559141 | NCBI WGS metagenome assembly JAABUK01 (sample SAMN10711869, study PRJNA513367) | rock metagenome | isolation source: Antarctica rocks | place: Antarctica: Victoria Land, Pudding Butte nord | collected 2016-01-03
AGTCGGATTCAGACTTGGACGAAAAGGATGAGAAGCCGGACGAACCTATAATCTTGAAGTGCCAGTCCATTTTTGCATACACAACGAACATCAACCATGCATTAATCGAAAGACTTGAGCAAAAATTGCCCCGAAATCCAAGAAATGGTACCAGCGAAAGGCCAGGATACATTTACATCTTGAAAAGCTCTCGGATACCCAAGATGCTCAAGATCGGCGTCACGACTAAAGACCCTGCCGTCCGACGAGAACAATGGGATCGTTGTTATCCTACAATACAACTGCACGCATACACCTCTCTAGTGCCACATGCCAGATTGGTTGAAGACCTCATTCATACTGAGTTGTTGGTCCAGGGGTATAAGGAGGACTGCAGCACTTGCAAAGGCAGCAAAGCCCGAGCGCGCTCTCATACGGAATGGTTCAAGGTCACTGAGCAATTGGCAGAACAAGTCGTCCTCAGATGGGGAAAATGGATGGGCTCACGACCGTACCACCCAGACGACCGGACATTGGCGAAAACGTGGGTGGCCCGACTCCAAAAGGCCGAAGAGAAAGGCTTCAGGCCCGGAGTCGATCACATCCTGTGCACAGAGGATACATGGCAAACCTTCACAGATATGCGGAGACCGAAAGGTGGAAGAGATGACTCCGGTGCTGTTGAGTTGACCATCTGCAAGAAGAGGGAATCGCCATTCTTGGACTAGGGGAGGGAGAGAGAGTACAGACCTATCGAGAAAATAGTAGGAAATGGTCATTCGATTTTTTTGGGCTGTTCTCATCGTGTCAGACAGCCTGCGCCTCAGCCTGCGCCTCAAGCTGTCTATCGGCCAATTTGAGCCAATCTCCGGCCTATCTTGGCCCCATTTCCTTCATATTTAGGCCTCATTTCAGGAGGCATTCTACATAGCTTTTAGACAGTTGATTCTGTCCATTCAATCAATTCAATTCGATTCTATACAGACATTTAAAGCTATTCAGGCCGATTTGTCTGACACCTGCCGATGGGATGGAGTGCAAAGCTGCCACGGTTATCTTACGAGCGTTTGTTGGAAATGGGATGAGTTATGCCAGCGACTAGGTAGTCACACTCGTTTGGACAGTTTGCAAACGCCGATGCTGTAGAGCCTTGGCGCTGCCGCTTCATTATCTTCTGTATTTTAGCAACTTCTAGATTCTGAGTAATTACAACCTACGACAACAAGGATACCTTTGATACCAACGGGCCCACAATGCCAACTGCTTTGTAAATGTCCAAGCTCTCATGACTCCTTCCTTGAACTTTAAAGGCATGAACCAGATCATTGTGCCACAACCTATATATGCAACTCGACGCCGCATCCTTGATGGGCACTGTTATTGGACACAAGCTCATGCGAGTCAACGAGCGTTCAAGAGCATACAACTCATACAGCACATATTGAACACGGTGATAAAGTGGTCCAATAGCAAGACAAGCCCATAACAACACTAAAAACGACTGAAACAAAACACAGCGCTATGGCTATCACGAGGACTGGCCTACTGACGTCCGCGCTTGACGCGCTCACCTGTGATGCTCAGCGCTACCATCTCCGACTTGATAGCTTCCAGCACGTCCTTGGCCGTCTTGTATTGGTGGTCTCAGCATCTCTTGATTATGTTCCCGCCGCTCAACTTGGACACGTCTGGGAATTTCCCCGCTGTAAACAACTCGTTCACTAGAGTCTCGTAAGTAGTTTTGTCCTTCACAGTCAGAGGAGGCGGGCCCTCCCTATATGGCCAATGGCCTGTCAGAATGGTGTAGAAGATGGACCCCAGACTGAAGATATCGGTTGCCGGTGTGGACTCCCATGGCATTCGGGGGTCAAAGAACGGATCATCGGGCAAGTGTCCGCCATCCAATCCCAGCCCTTCACACTTCGACCCGCCAAAGTCGCAAAGCCACAGGTCTAGCGATGGGGAGGGATCCACGCATGGGTCAACCGTTGCATGCACTAGGTAGTTTTCTGGTCGGAGGTCCGAGTGTATCACGCCTTGTTCGTGCAGGTATGCAACGGCTTCAGCCGCTTGCAAAGACAATTTCCAACGCAGACACGCGTCCATTGCGGCGTTGTTTGAGTCGACATATGCCTGCAGGCTCCCATGGTTTGCTTCGGCAAGCAAAATACCGGTGTCATGGACACCTAGGAATCTGTCAACAACCCTAAGCTTGCGGCCATGGTGTCGTTGGAGGGGTGTACAAACGGAACAATCCTGCGATGACGACCCAGCTTTTTTAGAATCCGTTGCTCAACATCAATGGCGCTGGCATTTTCTTCCTCCAGCCTTTTGTGATTGGGGTTCCCCGTCCATACCTTCATAGGCACTTGACGATGACGCCTGATCCAACGCGAGAGAACTGCGAGGTGCTGCCGAGGTACGTCAAAGGCTCCATGCTCAATCTCCAAGGATGGGGTGGGAATGGAGGTCAATGAAAGAAGGGGTTTAAATGGTGCAGGGGTAGACCGAGCTGCGTAGTTGAAGGCGTCACCCAGAGGAAATGACAAATTTTCTTAGAGTAAAGTGTTGAGCAGTGATCTCTGTTGTAGAAGTCTAAATGCCTCAGGGGTGTGAGGGCAGCAACAACTTCAGGGGAGAGCAGGGCGCATTTAGAAGGTGGCGTATTTAACACGGTAATCAATACGTTAACAATTAGGATATATGTGCAAAAATATATAAGATAGCGATATTATAATTATATCCCTTGTGTCACTGAATTGGCAACCTGCCTTATTGAGCATAGTGGCTTGGCTGGAATTTGGCTGCAGCCTTGGCACGAAGAACACCAAAAAATCGAGTTTTAATGTTCTTCGTGCCAAGTCTGCAGCCAAATTTTGCCAAGCCACTGTTCTCAAATAGGAATGTCACCAATCCAGTGACACAAGGGATAAACTAAAGATAATCAGAATAATTTATTCAATCTATTGTTTTTATGGATAGATAAATAGAATAGAATATTAGTACTCTTAGTGTATGTAAGCGCTAAAAGACTTATGGCTGTCACCAAGCCGCCCGATCAGCTCTATAAAGGATTTGGATTTGTGACACCTCTGAGACGCTTTGTATCTTGCTCTTCTGATGGTCGAGGTTTGGGAGGATTATATATATTACGTAAAGAGGTGCGATTTTATCGTCATCACCATTCTCTCATATTCTCAACAAAGCAGTTACTCAACATATATTTATAGGCCAGACAGAAGATGATCTCTAGTTCTAATGTCCAGGCTGAGTGAGAATGAGCATTCCTGCCTGATTCAACATCCTTTTCAACTGAAAATTTACATTCCCCAAGACTACTACGGTAGGAGGCATAAGTAATGTTAGCGCACGCTAGTAATATCTTGTAAATGCTAAGATAGAACGTTATAAATCACTTAATTAGAACTAGTCTGTTAAGATGAATTATGTGATAGATAGATAGTAAGAATAGAGTGATGATGATGAAATACTAACTTAATGTCAGTAAAGATATTAATTAGTTCTATATAATAGAAATTAATCTTTAGAGAATCTCTTTAAAGATCTCTTCTCTTCCCTTTATATCTATTTAATATAATAGTTAAAGAGAAGAGGAAAGTGAGGTAATTATAGCTAACTACTAATTATAGTAGTAGTTAAGAGAGAATCTTCAAACGAAAAGAAGATATTAAGAAGTCGAAGATATAAATACACTAGTTAATAAGTAATTTATTAGCTAAGATTATAATAATACCTCTCTTTCTAGAGTTCTATTCTTAGAACTAGAATCAGATTAATAGAATTACTTTATTAGTAAGAAGAAGATAAAAGTTAGATAATGTATCAGCGTTTTAATAATAGTTATATTAGAAATAGTAATATATAAATAAGTTAATTACTAATTATAATGTGCTATAATATTATAATAAAGGCGAAGATAAGACGCAAATATTTTAGAAATATTATTCTAATAATAGAAATAGATTAAAGATTAATAGATTAAGAACTTAATATAAAATCAAAGAAGCGCTAGATTAAAGTAAATAGCTAATCTTAATTAGCGTGATATACTAAGTTATAAATTTAGCTGCTTCTAATAAATTAGTTACTTTTATAATTAACTTTATAAATTAATATTACAGGCTCTTTATTAAGTATAAGTAACTGCTTCTTTTCTTATAATAATACTTCTTTTCTTCTTACACTCTTATTATTTATTATTATCTTATTATTATCAAGTCTTTATAATAAATTAAGCCTTCTTTATTAAGTCTCTTATATAATCTTATCAGTCTTATAGTTTTTAAAAATCTTTTATAAAGTCTTTATAACTTTTTTATAAAGTCTTTATAATAACTTTATAAGTCTTTTATTATATTAAAATTATAAGAAAATCTTTTAAATATTTTATTAATATCGTCTTAATATTATCTTTCTTATTTAAATATTCTTATTCTATCTCTATTCTATTACAGTAATATTATCTGCGCTATATTAAATATTTAGTATGTTCTAATAATTAAGATAATATATATAAATAATAGAAGTTTAAGTGCTATAAATATTATACTAAAAAGAATAAATCTTATCTTAATATATATTCTTTATTCTACTTTCTATTATCATATTAATAAATAAATTCTGAAAAGATTCTTCAGATGTATAAATAAATTAGTAGAACTATAGAATAAGATAATAAACTTAAAATCTAAGAAAGATTTTAAAACTAATTTAATAATAATAATATTTAAGAAAGATAAAGAGATGCTTTTTAATAAAGACTAAAGATTAAAGAATGATATTAAGAATTAGAAGTATAATAATTAGCGCCTTAGTAAATTATTATATAATACGCGTAATATAAAAGACTTAATTTATTTAATTATACTTATGATTAAAAATATCTAAAATTTACTATAATATTTAGTTAATATAAAGTGCTTTAAAGTATATATATTATTATCACTCTATTAATAATTACTAATTATAAACAGCTTTATCTTCCCGCTATTATTAGAAAAGAATTTTAATAAGCTGTCGTTATAATTATTATATTATATTATCTTATAAAAAGTTTAATTATACTGTAATATTTTAATATAATTTAATCTATTATATAATTACTCTTTATCTATAATATATTAATAATATATTGATAAAGTAGAATTCTTATTTAAATTAATTTATTAAATCTTGATTATATTTCTTCTTTATATAAAGTCTTACACTATTTCTTTATCTAACTTTACATATTTAAATATATTTAAGTCTCGATAAAATCTATAAACTTTATAAGAAAAATTAGAAAAGAGTATCTTATATCTAATACTTATACTTCATCTTATTAGCTTTAAATCAGATTAATAATTTATATTTCTAAATTAATTCTTCAGTATTTCTTATATTAAAGATCTTAACTTAAGTGCTTTCTATTATAGATTAGTCTTTTTACTTAATAAGATATTACTAACTTCTCTAATAAATATACTTATCTAAAACTTCTTCTATTTCTTACTCCTTATTTTTATTCTTTAATAATATCGGTTTAATATATTATATTAAGTCTTTGCCGACTCTATAATAATAAGGTTTTAAAAGTAAGATATAAAAAATCGGATAAATCTTTTAATAAGATAATAGCTTTAACTAATATATCTATTATTCTATTATCTTAGTAATCTAAAACGGGCTAATATATCTATTTACTAGCTTTCTACTAGAACGAATCTATCTTAAATTCTTTATAGAAAGTATTATTTAGTTCTCTATCTTAAAAGTCATTAGTTTATACTTTTTATTATATTATCTTGCTTAATATTTTATAACTTTCTTCTAGCGCTTTATTAATTCTTCTCTTTATTTTTTTACAATCTTAATTCTTTTCTTAGCACTTAATATCTCTTCTTCTGAGATCTTATTCGCGAGATTTAATAATCTTTAAAAATAAAAGCTTATTATTATGATCTCAGCTAATAAGTCACTTATTAACTAGTGTATTCACATCTTCAACTTCTTAATATCTTCTCTTCATCTGAAAGTTCTTTCTTAACTACTATTATAATTAGTAATTAGCTATAATTATCCCGCTTTCCTCTTCTCTTTAACTATTATATTAAATAGATATAAAGAGAAGAGAAGAGATCTCTAAAGAGATTCTTTAGAGATTAGTTTCTATTATATAAAACTAATTAATATCTTTATTAATATTAAGTTAATATCTTATCATTATTACTCTATTCTTATTATCTATCTATTATATAACTTATCTTAATATTCTAATCTCTTTAATCTTATAATTATTTATAAGAATAATAGCTAAATCTATAAAAGTAATAACGCCTTCTTTTAATTAGTTAAAAAGTTCGATAATTTAATTCTTCTTTTCGGGATTATCTACTAGAATTACGTCTGCAACTTCTCGTCAATCTAATTTAATAGAAATAGAGACTGAATTAGCTTAAGAATAACTTCTTATCTAAACACTTTAAGAATTGCAATAAATTAGAGAAAGTGTACAAGCCTTACTTTATAATAAAGATATTAAAAGATTTATACTCTTAATAACTTATTTTTTATCTATATCTCAGTATTATAATATCGAGTCTTTAATAAAAAGAAGATATACGAAAGATGATAAATATTTATAATATGATTTAAAAATTAGAAACTTTAAGAAATATAAAGATAAATCTTTAAAGAAGCTTAAAACATTTCTTCGAGTCTATAGAAATATTACTTAAGTGAAATCATATTACTTTAATAGTAAAGTATAGAAGATATACTAAATCATTATCTTTCTTAAGAAGAATTTAATAGAAATATAAGAGCGCTATAAGAAGAAATCTATAATAAGAATGATAACATCTTTATTTAAAAGAAATTTAAAGATTTTCTTTAAAACTTACAGTCTAATCCGGTAAATTATTAGCTTATTATCATCTAAAAATATAAAGAAGCATATTAATAAGAATATTAATTTACTCAACAATTTACTCTTCATCTTAAAGAACTTAAAGCTGTTTTTTCTTTTTATAATAAAGAATAGAAAGCTTAATATCTTTTTATAAAGCTGAAGCCGTTATTAAGAAAGAATCTTTTATTAAAAAGAGATATATCTTTATTATATTAAGAATTACTAATATTAGTATAATATTTTGAGAGAATAATAAAGATTGATAGTTATGATTAATGTCATAATAAAGATTTAGTTAAGTCTATTCCGTCTGAGACTGCTAATAGAAATTAGTTAAAATTAAAAAGTAACTAATGTTTTAGTTAAAACTCTAAAAATAAGTTTACTACTTATCATCTTAATCTTAATAATATTTTTCTTAATTCTTTAAATAAGTTTAAGATTAAATATTATAAGTATTATAAGTTTAGATATTATATTAATAACTGTACTATTAGCACTATATTATTAGAAAAAAAGAGAATCCGTTTCTAATAGCTTCGCTAAAATCGATTACTTTAGATAAGAAGCGATATATTATTAACGCGAATATAGATGTTAAAAACAGCTCTTATACTGCGAAATATCTTCTTAATATTACCGCGAATCTGAATTTAATCTCATAACTTATAATAAAGAAAATAAGTCTTTTAAACTTATCTACAGAATTAATTATTATATTATAATAAAGAAATAATCTCATCTTTCATTTCTTAGAAGCTTATTTACTTTCTATTAAGATGAAAGATTCTAATAAAGTTATTAAAGTCTGTGAAATTAAGTTTTATGCGATAGATTTATTTAGTTTAGATGTTAATGTAATTCTTAATCTTTCTTAACTAGAATTCGAGAACTCAGATTTCTTCTTCAAGACTTATTAATAAAGATTTTTATTAAAGACTAATGATATTAAATTAGTTTAATATTATTAGTCTTTAATAAAAATCTTTATTTAAAAGAATAAGTAGATTTTTCTTTATTATATATTAGAGATGATTAGTAATTATCACACTAAATCCGCTTTAGCTTTAACTATAATAGCTACTTTAGATTAGAAAGATCTTTTAAAGAAATTCTAAGAATACTCTAATGTTTTCTTAGATAAGAATATTAGTAGTCTTCTAGAGCATAACTAATTAGAGCACAGTATTAAGTTGATGTTTAATAAGTAGTTACTATTTAATTCATTATATATCTTATTAAAAAGAGAATTAAAAATACTGCGGGAATATCTTAATACCGCTTTAGAAAAGAGATGAATCTGTTTAAGCTTCAGTCTTATAAAAGCGCCTATTCTATTTATTTCTAAAAAGAATGAAGAGATAAGATTATATATTAATTATTGAGAGTTAAATAAAATAATAATTAAGAATTGTTATTCTCTATCTTTAATTAGTGAAACTTTAAATCATATAATTAAAGTTACGATCTTTACTAAACTTAATTTATGAGATATATATCACTAACTTTATATTCGGGAGGAAGATAAATAAAAGATAATGTTTTAAACGCGGTATAATTATTTCAAATATAAAATAATACTCTTTAAATTAGCTAACACTCCTGCGATCTTTTAATTATATATTAATATAATATTATAAGATCTTCTTAATATCTCGTGTGTAATATATCTTAATAATATTCTAATCTTCTCAAAGAGTAAGAAAGAATATATTATTTACATTAAAAAGATATTTAAAAGACTTTATTATTTTAGTTTATATGCTAAGCTATTAAAGTATGAATTTATAATAACTTAAGTAGATTTCTTAGAATTTATTATAAATACTAATAACGTAATAATAGAATTAAGTCGTATAATAATTATTATTAAATGATCTGCATCTACATCTATTAGAGAGCTTTAAGTTTTTCTAAGATTTGCGAATTTTTATCGCAGATTTATATAGAACTACTCTTATATTATCTCTCCCCTTACTAATTTATTAAAGAGTATTAAGAATAATAAATAAACTAATCTTTTTATATTTAATGCGAAATTAAAGAAAGCTCTTAAAGAACTTAAATAAATCTTTAATAAGGCGCCAATATTACATCATTTTAACTTTCAGAAATTAATATGTGTGAAAACTAATGCTTCTGATTATATAGTAAGAGGGATCTTATTATAATCATTTAAGAATATTAAGGGCAAGCTATTATAATATCTAATAGTCTATTTTTCCCGTAAGCTTATAATTACGAAAGAGATTTATAAAACTTATAATAAGAAACTTCTAATTATTATTAAGCTGTTTAAATAATGATAATATTATTTATAAGAAGTAGAAGAAATTATAGAAGTTTAATATAATTATAATAATTTAAAATATTTCATAATCATTATAATATTAAATAAATATCAGGCGCGATAAGCTTTAGAATTATTAAAGTATGACTTTGAAATTAAGTATTAATTAGATAAGTTAAATTCTATAGATTTATTATTAAGATAATTAGATTATAAAGTTTTAGAAGAAGAATAAGTAGTTATTATATTATTTATTTTAAGAAATAAGCTTTAAAATATCTTTATATAGAATATAATATATTAAGATTTTAATAAGATGTCGGGTAAGAATAAGATATTTATCTTTTAAGATTTTAATATAAAATCAGTCTTATATAATAGTTCTGTATAGAAGAGTTAGTGATAAGAGTTTGATAAGATATTAAATATAAATATAATATTCATCTTCTTAGATTCTAGTAAGATATTAGTTAAGAATAAGATATTCATTTATCGTAAAAAATCTATACTTAAAAGTCGGAATATTAATATAATATTAATAAGTTCTTAAGCTTCTCCGCAAGTTTTTTCTAATAGAAAAGCTGATCTATTAATAATTAAAGATATAAGATCTTCTTCTGTATAAATACTGTATTATATCAGTTTAAATAATACTATAAGTCTTAAAGAAGCTTAAGCTAATGATTTTTTAGTATCTTATATAAATAGTATGATATATATTAATGAGATAGCGAGAATACCGCTTAATTCTCTTACTAATACTAAAGATTATAAACTTCTCATACTAAGATATATTACTATAATAATGATAAAGTTAATAGTTTATAAGCCGCTTAATATTTCTCTTTCAGAACTCTTTTTAATATTATAATAAGATGATAACTTTATTTAGTAAAAGAAAGTTAAGATAGCATTAATAAGTAAGCGGCTTATTAGTAAGATTAATAAGTGGCGAGTAGATTTAAATAATTTACTTTATAGATATAATAATATCTTTATTCCTGCGAATTTAGTAGTCTATAATAAGATTCTCTTAATAAAATATAATAATTCTTTAAGTAATCATTTTAATATTCATAAAATGTTAATATTATTTTATTAGAACTTCTTCTAGTCGGATATAAATAAAGAAGTAAAGAACTTTATTATAAGTTATAACATCTATTAAAGAATGAAGATAAAGTAATATTAATTATATGACGTGTTATAATCACTATTTTATCTCTCTATTTTGTGAAAAGAAATTATTATAGATTTTATTACTAACTTATCTTCTAGTGCTGAAGAGAAAACTACTTTTAATTTTATTCTTATTATAATAAATAGATTTATAAAATTTACAAGATATATTACTGTAAATAAAACTATTATTATTAAAGAATTAGCTTTTATATTTAAGAAACGCATTATCAGTAACTTTAGTATATCAGATAATATTATCTCTAATTAAGATTTTATCTTTATCTTATATTTTTAGTTAACGTTATATTTTTATTTAAAGATTAAGAGAAGACTTTTAATTACATTTTATTCTTAAATTAATAACTAAATTAAATAATAGAATTAAGAGCTTAAATAATATCTTTAATGCTTTTTAATTTATTATTAAGATGATTGATATGAGCTATTATCACGCGCTTAATTCTATTATAATAATAGCATTTATTTTATAATTAATATAACTTTAATATTCGCTTTAATAAACTTTCATTCTTAAAGATTATTGAATCTTGTAAACGAGATTCTAGAAGGAAAGATATTAAGTGCTAAGAAAAGAATTAAGATTATGAAAAAATAAAGAGAAGAATTGATAAAGCGCTGAGAGAAAGCTATAGAATATTAAGTAAGATGATATAACGAAAAGTATAAATTAATGACTTTTAAGATGAAAGACTGAATAATGCTTTCTATAAAGAATCTGAGATAAATCTATTCTAGTAGAAAGCTAATAAATAGATATATTAACCCGTTTTAGATTATTAAGATAGTAGAATAATAGATATATTAATTAAAGCTATTATCTTATTAAAAGATTTATTCAGTTTTTCATATCTCACTTCTAGAATCTTATTATTATAGAGCCGGCGAAGACTTAATATAATATACTGAATCAATACTACTAGAAAATAAAGATAAGAAGTAGAAAATAGAAGAAGTTTTAAATAAGCATATTTATTAAAGAAGTTAGTAATATCTTATTAAGTAGAAAGACTGATTTATAATAGAAAGCATTTAGATTAAGATCTTTAATATAGAAAATACTGAAGAATTGATTTAGAAATATAAATCATTAATCTGATTTAAAGCCGGTAAGATGAAGCGTAAGTATTAAACGTGAGATATTTTTTTCTAGTTTTTCTTATAGAGTTTATAGATTTTATTGAGACTTAAATATATTTAAATATATGAAGTTAGATAAAGAAATAATTTAAGACTTTATATAAAGAAGAAATATAATTAAGACTTAATAAATTAATTTAAATAAGAATTCTACTTTATCGATATACTATTAATATATTATAGATAGAGAGCAGTTATATAATAGATTAAGTTATATTAAAGTATTATAGTATAACTAAACTTTTTATAAGATAATATAATATAGTAATCATAATAATAGCTTATTAGAATTCTTTTTTAATAATAATAAGAAGATGAAGTTGTTTATAATTAGTAATTATTAATAAAGTGATAACAGTATATATACTTTAAAGCGCTTTACATCAACTAAATATTATAGCGAATCTTGAATATCTTTAATTATAAATATAATTAAATGAATTAAGTCTTTTATATTACGCGTATTATATAATAATCTATTAAGACACTAATTATTGCGCTTTTAATTCTTAATATTATTCTTTAATCTTTAATCTTTACTGAGAAGCATCTCTTTATCTTTCTTAAATATTATTATTATTAAATTAGTTTTAAGATCTTTCTTAGATTTTAAGTTTATTATCTTATTTTATAGCCTCACTAATTTATTTATACGTCTAAAAAATCTTTTCAGAATCTATTTATTAATATAATAATAGAAAGTAGAATAAAGAATATATATTAAGATAAGATTTATTCTCTTTAATATAATATTTATAGCGCTTAAACTTCTATTATTCATATATATTATTTTAATTATCAGAATATATTAAATATTTAATATAGCGCAGGTAATATTATTATAATAAAATAGGGGCGGGATAAGAATATTTAAATAAGAAAGATAATATTAAAACAATATTAGTAGAATATTTAGAAGATTTTCTTATAATTTTAATATAATAAAAGACTTATAAAGTTATTATAAAGATTTTATAAAGAAGTTATGAAGACTTTATAAAAGACTTTTAAAGACTATAAAACTGATAAGATTATATAAGAGACTTGATAAAGAAGGCTTAATTTATTATAAAGACTTAATAATAGTAAGATAATAGTAAGTAATAAGAGTATGAGAAGAAAAGAAGTATTATTATAAGAAAAGAAGTAGTTACTTATACTTAATAAAGAGTCTATAATATTAATCTACAGAATTAATTATAAAAGCGACTAATCTATTAAAAGCGACTGAATTTATAACTTAATATATCGCGCTAATTAAGATTAATTATCTGCTTTAATCTAGCGCTTTCCAAACTTTACACTGAATTCTTAGCTTACTAATCTTTAATTTATTTTTATTATTAAAATAATATCTTTAAAATACTTATATCTTATCTTCATCTTTATTATAATATTATAATATATTATAATTAATAATTAACTTACTTACACATTACTATTTCTAATATAACTATCATTAAAACGCTAATATATTATCTAACTTTCATCTTCTTTTTACTAATAAAGTAATTCTATTAATCTAATTCTAATTCTAAGAATAAAACTTTAAAAAGAGAGATATTATTATAATCTTAGCTAATAAGTTACTTATTAATTAATATATTCATATCTCCGACTTCTTAATATCTTCTCTTTATCTAAAGATTCTCTCTTAGCTACTATTATAATTAGTAATTAGTTATAATTACCCCGCTTTTCTCTTCTCTTTAATTATTATATTAAATAGATATAAAGAGAAGAGAAGAGATCTCTAAAGAGATTCTTTAGAAATTAGTTTCTATTATATAGAACTAATTAATATCTTCACTAATATTAAATTAGCATCTCATCATCATCACTCTATTCTTACTATCTATCTATTATATAATTCATCTTAACACTTATTAAAGTAAATACTGAAGTTATATTAATTAAAAAATAAATACTATTATTATAATAGAACTGAGCGCGTGATAATAGCTTATACTAGTCATCTTAATAATAAATTAAAAAGTATTAAAGATATTATTTAAGCTCTTAATTCTATTATTTAGTTTAGCTATTAATTTAAGAATAGAACGCAGTTAAAAGTCTTCTCTTAATCTTTAAATAAAAATATAGCGCTGATTAAAAATATAAGATAAAGATAGAATCTTAATTAGAGATAATATTATCTGGCGTATTAAAGTTACTAATAATGCGTTTCTTAAATACAAAAGCTAATTCTTTAGCAGTAATAGTTTTATTTATAATAATATATCTTATAAATTTCGTGAATCTATTTATTATAATAAGAATAGAATTAAAAGCAGTTCTCTCTTTAATATTAGAAGATAAGTTAATAATAAAGTTTATAATGATTTCTTTTCACGAAATAGAGAGACGAAATAGTAATTATAACGCGCTATATAATTAATATCGCTTTATCTTCATTCTTTAATAAATATTATAACTCGTAATAAAGTTCTTTACTTCTCTATTCATATCTAACTAGAAGAAGTTTTAATAGAATAACGCTAGCGTTTTACAAATACTAAAATAGTTACTTAAAGAATTATTATATTTTATTAAGAGAATCTTATTATAAACTACTAAATTTATAGAGACGAAAATATTATTATATCTGCGAAGTAGATTATTTAAATCTACTTATTACTTATTAATCTTATTAATAAGCTGCTTACTTATTAATACTATCTTAGCTTTCTTTCGCTAAATAAAGTTATTATCTTATTATAATATTAGAAGAAGTTCTAAGAGAGAAATATTAAGCGACTTATAAGCTATTAACTTTATTATTATCACAGTAACATATCTTAATATAAGAAGTTTGCAATCTTTAATATTAATAAGAGAGTTAAATAATACTTCCGCTATCTTATTAATATACACTATATTATTTATATAAAATACTAAAAAATTATTAGCTTAAGCTTTTCTAAGACTTATAATATTATTTAAACTGATATAATATAATATTTATATAGAAGAAGATCTTACATCTTTAACTATTAATAAATCAGCTCTTTTATTAAGAAAAACTTGCGGAAAAGCTTAAGAACTTATTAGTATTATACTAATATTTCAACTTCTAAGTACAGATTTTTTATAATAGATAGATATCTTATTCTTAGCTAATATCTTATTAGAATCTGAGAAGATAAATATTATATTTATATTTAATATCTTATTAAATTCTTATCATTAACTCTTCTACATAAAACTATTGCGTAAGACTAATCTCATACTAAAATCTTAAAAGATGAATATCTTATTCTTATCTAATATCTTACTAAAATCTTAACGCATTATATTCTATATAAAAATATTCTAAAGCTTATTTCTTAAAATAGATAATATAATAGCTACTTACTCTTCTTTTAAAGCTTTATAATCTAACTATCTTAATAATAAATCTATAAAATTTAACTTATCTAATTAATACTTAATTTTAAAGTTATACTTTAATAATTTTAAAGTCTATTACATCTAATATTTATTTAATATCGTAATGATTATAAAATATTTTAAATTATTATAATCGCACTAAACTTCTATAATTTCTTTTATTTTCTATAAATAATATTACTATTATTTAAATAGCTTAATAATAGCTAGGAGTTCCTTATTATAAGTTTTATAAATCCCTTTTATAATTATAAGCTTACGGGAAAAATAGACTATCAGGTGTTATAATAGCTTGCTCTCAGCATTCTTAAATAGTTGCGATAAGATCTCTCTTACTAAATAATCGGAAGCATTAATTTTCACACGTATTAGCTTCTGAAAGTTAAAATAGTGTAATATTAGCGTCTTATTAAAGACTTATTTAAGTTCTTTAAGAACTTTCTTTAATTTTACATTAAATATAAAAAGATTAGTTTATTTATTATTCTTAATATTCTTTAATAAATTAATAAGAGGAGAGATGATATAAGAATAGTTCTGCATAAATCTATAATAAAAATTTATAAATCTCAGAAAAACTTAAAGCTCTCTAATAGATGTAGATATAAATTATTTAATAATAATTATTACACGGCTCAATTTCATTACTATATTATTAGTATTTATAATAAATCTTAAGAAATTCACTTAAGTTATTATAAATTCATACTTTAATAACTTAGTATATAAACTAAAATAATAAAGCTTTTTAAACATCTTCTTAATATAAATAATATATTCTTTCTTACTTTTTAAGAAGATTAGAATATCATTAAAATATATTATATATAAGATATTAAGAAGATCTTATAATATTATATTAATATATAATTAAAAGATTATAGAAGTATTAATTAATTTAAAGAGTATTATTCTATATTTAAAATAGCTATATCACATCTAAAATATTATCTTTTATTCATCTTTCTTCTAAATATGAAGTTAGTAATATATATCTCGCAAATTAAGTTTAGTGAAGATCGTGACTCTAATTATATAATTTAAAGTTTTACTAATTAAAGATAGAGAATAACAATTCTTAATTATTATTTTATTTAATTCTTAATAGTTAATATATAATCTTATCTCTTTATTTCTTTTAGAAATGAATAGAATAGACGCTTCTGCGGAATTAAAGCTTAGATAAATTTATTTCTTCTTTAAAACGGTATTAAGATATTTCCGCAGTATTTTCAATTTTCTTTTTAATAAGATATATAACGGGCCAAATAATAGCTGCTTACTAAATATTAACTTAATACTGTGCTCTAATTAATTATACTTCAGAAGATTACTAGCACTCTTATTTAAGAAAATATTAAAGTATTCTTAGAATTTCTTTAAAAGATCTTTCTAATCTAAAGCAGTTATTATAGTTAAAGCTGGAGCGGATCCGATATAATAACTACTAATCATCTCTAACACGCAGTAAAGAAAAATCTGCTTATTCTTTTAAATAAGTCTCTTTAATAAAAAGAATTCTTAAACTAATTTAATATTATTAATCTTTAATGAGAATCTTTATTAATAAGTCTTAAAGAAGAAATCTGAGTTCTTAAATTCTAATTAAGAAAGATTAAGAATTATATTAATACTTAAACTAAATAAATCTATCACATAAAACTTAATTTTACAGATTCTAATAATTCTATTAGAATCTTTTATCTTAATAAAAAGTAAATAAGCTTCTAAGAAATAAAAGATAAGACTATTTTCTTATTATAATATAATAGTTGATTCTGTAGATAAGTTTAAAAGACTTATTTTCTTTATTATAAGTTATAAGATTAAATTTAGATTTATAATAATATTAAGAAGATATTTCGCAGTATAAGAGCTATCTTTAATATTTATATTCATGTTAGTAATATATTACTTTTTATCTAAAGTAATCGATCTTAGCAAAGCTATTAGAAATAGATTCTCTCTTTTCTTAATAGCATAATATTAATAGTGTAATTATTAATATAATATCTAAACTTATAATACTTATAATATTTAATCTTAAACTTATTTAAAGAATTAAGAAAAATATTATTAAGATTAAGATGATAAGTAACAGACTTATCTTCAGAATTTTAATTAAAATATTAGCTACTTTTTAATTTTAACTAATCTCTATTAGTAATCTTAGATGAAACAGACTTAACTAAATCTTTATTATAATATTAATCGCGATTATTAATCTTTATTATTTTCTTAAAACATTATACTAATATTAGTAATTCTTAATATAATAAAGATACATCTCTCTTTAATAAAATATTCTTTCTTAATAATGACTTTAGTTTTATAAAAAGATATTAAGCTTTCTATTCTTTATTATAAAAAGAAATAATAGCTTTAAGTTCTTTAAGATAAAGAGTAAATTATTATAACAGCTTAAGCTAAATAAATTCAATAATTTATAGAAACAAATATTCAAGTTACAGAAACTAATCTGACTTATAGAGAAGCTGCAGAAGTATTAAATGCGCATTATGATCACTAATCTTAATATAGCTTCCGCGCTTTAAGACTTAATTAAGAGGCGTAACTTTAATATATTAAGCCCGCACACAATCTTAGACATTTCATTGTATCGCATATATAATAAAATAGTTGGATTTCCATTACTCAATCTGCAATCATCTTCGCGTATAACTATTCTTTATAGCTGTAATAACTCGTGATATTATCTCTCAGCTTATTAAGTTAATTATTCTTAATTAATAATTAACTGTGTTAATTTTATCTCTATTCTTAATTACTAATCTTATCATTATTAATAAAGTATTACGGAATCTTTCGGAATAGAAAGATTAGCCGGGTCACATGACTTAAGACTTGATAATAAGTCAGTGCTCACTCAGGCTCACGAGTGAGCAGTTGTGAGCAATCAGTCAGTGCTCATTCAGACTTATAAGTGAGCAGTCGTGAGCAAACAATTTTTCTTAAGTATATAAATAATACTATATCTTATAGTTTCATAATTCTGTTCTTCTTTTATAGTCAACTTATATTATTAATTGCACTCTATCTTTAATTCTTCTATATAAGAACAGTGATTTCTATTTACAATCTTCTGATATCTGAATCTTATTATAATTAGACTTAATAGTTTCTAACATTTTAACTATCTATTATTGAATATTAGTTACTCTATTATAATAAATCTCACTAACGTAAATATGTCACACTCTAAACATGAATAATCTTAGAAAGATATCGCTAATATAAATCATATCTCTCTTAAGATTAACACTCTTAACACGTTTTATAAAGATAGAAAAAAGCTTAAAGCTTTCTTAACTTAAGTTAATATATATATTCGATTTAATATTTAGAAGCTGAGAATTGTCGAAGTTAAGATAATGTTCGCAGTTACTTATCTTAGAAATAAAGTCTTCGATTAATTTAAATCTCATCTAATAAATTACTTAAAGAAGTTTGTAAAGAATAAAAAGATCGAAATTAAAAGAATCTTCTTTAATTATATTTATTTTAAGAAGTATATCTAACAAATATATAAAGAAGTAAACGAAGAATAAACAGCTGAATAAGAGATTTAGAAACTTCAATAAATAAACTTAATAATAAAGTATATATTTAAGTTTTAGTAGATTATATTATAAATTAAGTAAAATGATGTAGCGCTTATAAAAAAATATTATCTAGAACTGAAAGATTTAATTAAGAACGAGCTGACTCGAATTAAGAGATTAGATAAACTAAAGAGTCTAATTAATATATTTATTAAGATAAACAATTATTTATATAAAAGATAAATGAAAAAAGAATAAGAATAATCTTAAATATTCATTCTCGAAAAGTATTATAAGATAGAATATTAATCTAAATAAGTTCGATACTTCTGAGAAATGAATTTAAATATTATAAATCAAAGAAAGTTTAGAAAGAGATTTAATCAAGATAAACTCTTTCTAATTTAATAAGAGAAGCGAATAAAAAAGAACTTATATCTTTATTATAAGAAATCTGAATATCGAGTTAACAGTTGCTCTAATAAATAACAATTACACGTGATTTCGAAAGAATCGGCGGAACAGAAGATAAACAAATCAGATAACACGTGAGATGCCAGCTGCGCTGATATCGAAATATTATTATCAGAAATAATTATTAAATCATTCGAACAGATTCGCGATTAAAAACTCACAAAATCATCTCACGTTTACTTATCTTAAACTATCTATTATAATAATTAATGCGTTATTTATAGATTAGATAAGAATAACTTCAGATAATACTTCAAGAAATCTAAATAAAAGAAGGCGAAATAATTATTAAGCATTATCTTTAAAGTATCTCAGAAGCGAGTATTAAGTAATCTTAAATATAACGAGAATTATATAAAAATGATTATTAAATTCTAAGAATTAATATTATATATAAATATAGATTACAAGTTAAAGTCGCAATATCAGTATAAGATATATACACTTGAGAAAACATCTTAAAGAATTAAGTCAAAACTATAATTACGAATATATCGCACAGAAAGCTGTTCAAATTAAGATTAGAAACAGATTTATTATTATCAAAATAGTAATCTTTGAAAAGCGATCAATTTATATAAGATTAACATTTCTGCTTATTTTAAAGAGATTTAAAGTGTAAGTATAACGCGAATTTAAGAATCCGAGAAATCAGAGATAGTACGAGTGATTTGCGATAAAGAATATCGCATCTCTTATAAGTCATATATACACTTTCTGTGCGATAAACTAGAATATTACTTTATAAAAGAGAAATATACTTATTTCAGAAATTATTAATTTGAAAAGTCAAAAAATAAGACGACTCTTTACGTTAAAGATCTGATAAAGAATCTCTCTTCAGATCTCAAAAATTAGTTGTTATAAATATTAATTATGTATAATATATAATCTTATAAAAATATATTAAATAATAAAAAGTCAAGATTATAATAGACTCTAAAGTCATTGGAAATTACATCTCTTTAACGTATATAACTCACTTCCGTTTATCTATTCAAAAAAAGAATAAACTCTACTGCTTAACATTAATAGATGGAAACTCTATCGGGCAAAATTAAGAATAGATTAAGATAGAGACTTATTCGCTCAATCTATTTATATAACAATATATTAAAAAGATAATATTAAATATCGTAGAAATTAAATATAATATGATTCTGAGTCTTTTATAACTAAAAGCTCATAACTCAGTAATTAGCTGAAAACAGCAAACTATTAGCTTTTCTAATTGCGCCTGTGAGATTATTATGATTACACTATTATTTATAAAAATAGTATGAATGAAACTGAATAATAAATACTTAGTAGAAATAATAGAGAAATCTTTAAAATATTTATTTAAATATAATGAATTTAAGCGTTTGTTTATTGAGAATAAAAGCGCATCTGCGTTATTTAAATATCAAATCTAAAATTATAAGATTTCATTGAAATTCGATAAGAAACTTATATACGAATCTATCTATTCTCTTTCTAAGAAAGAACTTAAGATTTTATAAGAATATCTTAATAAGAATTAGAAAAAAGAATTTATCTGATTTTTAACTTTATTTACAGAATATTTAGTCTTATTTATTTTAAAATCAAATAAAGAAATGCGTTTATATATTAATTATCGATAACTAAATAATATAATAATAAAAAATCGTTATATATTATCTCTCATCTCTGAGCTATATAATTATATTCGTGAAGCTAAGTAATTTATAACACTTGATTTACGGGGAGCGTATAATCTAATAAGAATGAAGAAAGAAGAGAAATAGAAAATAATATTTTAAACTTATTACAATTATTACGAGTATCTGATTATACTCTTTAAGTTAATAAACGTCTTAATCTTCTTTCAATCTCTAATAAATAATGTTTTTAGAAAATATCTAGATCAGTTCTATATTATTTATTTTAACAACATTCTTATATACTCTAAAATCAAAGAATAATATATTAAATATATTTAAAAGATGCTTCGCGCTCTTTAAACGAAAAATCTGCTAATAAAGATTGAGAAGTGCGAGTTTTATAAGTAAAGTATTAAGTTTCTTGAATTTATTTTAATAGTTATAAGAATTCAGATAAATGAATTTAAGATTACAGTCATACTTAAATGATCGCAATCTATATCAGTAAAGAAATTACAATCATTTCTCGAATTCACTAACTTCTATCGAAGATTTATTATAAATTACTCGAAAATAACCGCCTTATTAATATAAATAACTAAAAAGAAAGTATTCTTTATCTGAGAAATAAAAGCAGAGTCTTTATTTTAAAAGCTGAAACAGAAATTTATAACAGCTCTTATTCTCGCAATATTTAACTCTAAAAGATAAATTATGCTCGAGATAAATATATTAGATTATATTATTAATATGTGCATAAGTTAATCTGATAATGAAGAATAATTAAGATTTATTATCTTTTATTTTAGAAAGATAATTTTAATAAAACTTAATTATAAGATTTATAATAAGAAACTCTTAATTATAATTACCGCGTTTAGTAAATGACGAGTATACTTAAAAGAATTTAAGTATTCTGTGAAAGTCTATATAGATTATAAAAATCTATTATACTTCATCATTATTAAGATGTTAAATAGATGTTAGATATAATAATCTGCGCTGTTATTACTATATAACTTTAAGATATTCTATTAAAAAGAAAATAATAACATCAAAGTTGATGTTTTAAGTCATTAAGCAGATCACGCTTAAGATGTTAAATCCGCTTCACAATCAATTCTATATAAGAATTCAGACAAGTTCATAATATATAATTACGCTGTAATCGCTTCAATATTTCAGATCTCTAATTAAGATTAGAAACGCCGAATTATCAGATTATATTTAAATGATTATTTATCTTGTGAGATTTAAAAGAATTTCGAAAAATACTCAGTCTTTTAATAATAGAATAGCGAGCTGATCTTGTATAAAGAACTGATATATATTATAAATTAAGTGAAAGAAACAATTCTCCGATAATATTATAAGAAGATCTCTCATAAGTATCAAGAAATAGAAAAAACTCTGAAATATATTTTTAAATTTTATTATTTTTTTAAGATAAATAAAGTAGTTTAATAATAAATTATTAATTATAATATCTATTGAAAAAAAAAGCACTCTTAATATAAATTATATAAGAAGATATAATTATTAAAGATATTAGAAGAAGCTTAAAAATTTATAATATTAAACTTCATTATTAAGTTACTTTTATTTAAAGATTCAATAATAAATGTTAGCTATAATAATATTTTAATTATTACTAACAGACTAATAAAGTATATATACTTCATTAATTATTTAAAAACATCTAATGCGGAGGATCTGATTTACACGTTTTTATAAATAATATTCGCTAATTATAATATATCAGCGAAGATTCTTTCTGATTAAGATAAATTATTCACTTTTAAATTTTGGAAATTATTAATAAATCAGCTTAAGATTAAGCATAAGCTATTAATCGCTTATCACTCGTAAATAAACAAATAAACTAAAAGAATTAATTAGACACTAAAACAATATTTACAATATTACGTGAATTATCGTCAGAATAATTAAGTAGTACTTCTATTATTAATATAGTTCGCGTATAATAGTGTATTAATAGCGATCGAAATATTATTATATTACGCGAATTATGAATATAAACCCGTTTTATATAAATAATTAAGAGAAGTGAAATAACTTACATAAAAATCAGTTACTAATATATAACTATTAATTAGTTTATATTAAGAATTGACAAAAGATCTTAAGTTTATTAATTAAAGATTCGAGATTTATTATAACTCTAAGAGAATTGGCGGATTAAATCTTAAAGAGAGAAATTTAATATATCTACTTTATTAAAATATTAAAATCAAAAGACTTAATATAAAATTAAATCATATAAAACTCAATCTCTACTTAATTTAAAGAGTCTTAAATAAGTCAATCTACAGACTTAAACTCTCAAATATTATAAGAATTCATTTTGTATTTGATATTTCTCTTCTAGAATCTGCATTAAAGAATATTAAATAGACTTCAATTTATTTAGATAATCAGAATTAAAAGTATAAAATAAAATAAGTACTGAATAATTAAGAGATTAAAGATAAAACTCATTATTTAATAAAATAATTAGAATATAATATATCAGAAAATATATAAGAATCGGAAACAAATCTCAATTCTGCGATTCTTAAGAGTTACTATCATCAGAATTCTCGGCGTGAAAAGAATTAAAGAAGATAATCAGCTGCGCCTTATTAAAGATAACGCTCAATTCTGCACTAATTAACAACTCTCTCTCTTCCAAATATTTCTTATTTTAATTAAGCTTATTTAAAGACTTAATCTCTTAAGATATTATAGTCTCTCGCATCTTTTCTAAAGACTTAATTCGTCTTTAAAGACTTACAGTCTTCACAGTCTTCTTTAGAGATCTTTTGTGAGAAGCGCGAAGAGTTAGCTGTAATTTCTTCTTCTTTCGACTTAGCTTATCAAAGTTGTTGTTAGAAAAGTTTTCATTATAATAATGACCGCGATAAATGCATTTAGAGTATTTAGAGAATTACGCAGAAAAGATATATAGAATATTTGTGAGAGTATAATTAGAGTAGAACATCTCAACAGAAGAACTTAGCTTTAGCACTCTCTTTATTAAAGTCTGACGTTAACAGAAAGAAGACTTATTCACTTAGTAAATAAGTATAATAAGAAGAAAAATAATAAAGAACTTCTCTTACAGAAGCTCTTAATCTTAGCTCTTAGTCTTCAAGATAAAGACTAGCTAAAAGAGAAATAGTATTACGAAATCTTCCGAAATAGAAAGATTAGCCGGGTCATGTGACTTAAGACTTGATAATAAGTCAGTGCTCACTCAGACTTATGAGTAAGTAGTTGTGAGTAACTAGTCAGTACTCACTCAGGCTCACGAGTGAGCAGTTATAAGCAAACAATTCCTTTTAAGTATATAAATAACGCTACATCTCATAATTTCATAATCCTGTTCTTCTTTCGTAATCAGCTCATATTATCAATTGCACTCTATCTTTAATCCTTCTATATAAGAATAGTGATTTCTATTTATAACCCCCTAATATCTGAATCTTATTATAGTTAGACTTGACAGTTTCTAATATAAAGCTCGTCAATAACTTCTCTTTAAAAGATAACTCAGAAATGTTATTTCTATTCTTATTTCTAGCTCACTTTTTAGAGCTGTCTTTTAATTACTTAGATCTTGACTTATCTACATTTCTTAAATAATAGTTATTAAGAATCTTCTTTAAATTCTCAAGATTTTTAATTAAATAATAAGTTAAATTCTCTAAATAATTCACTCACTATATTCTCATTTTAAGACGCTTATCTACTTTTTTAATATTTATAATATTCTTCACTTCTTATTCTGCATTCGCATCTTTCTTTATTATAACAGAAGAAGATATAAGATAGTTCTATTTAAATAAGAAATTTATTAAGTTTCTAAATAATAAAGTAATATAGAAGATTAAATAAATCTTTATAAATATAGATAATTTAAGTTTATACATATCTTTTAGCTTCTTTAATATTTTATATAAATTAATCTATTTCACGTTTAACTTCTTATAAGATCTGATTATTTAAATATTCTTTATTAATAGTCAGATCTTTTCTTCTTCTTCAAATATTATTAATTAATGATGCTTATTAATCTGCTTCTTTTATCTCTTCTAAACTTAAGTTAAATGCTCTCTTATTCAGTCTTATATCTTAGTTATTAACTTTATTAAACTTTAAGTCTTCTGCAGTTTAATTTATTATCTTATTATTCTTAATTTATTTATTGCGTTAAAGCTTATTTATAACTTATATTCTTTATTGATTATAAATAAAGATAGTTAAGTTGATTCTGATATAATTATATTAGCCGCGAATTTTATACTTAATAATAATTCCGCTTAATTCTTTTAATTAAAGTTCACGTAATTATATAAGTAGCGCTTTATTTCCGCATTCACAATTTCTATTTATTTATCTATCTAAGAATAAAATGCTGTGAAAAGCTTCGCGGTAATGCTTAAAATCTTATATAGATATGATTATATTATGCTCGCAAATTAAGAATCTCTATCTAAGATAATTATATTAGATAGATCGTAAATCTTTTACACATTCTTATATAACATTCTAATTATATTCTCCGCGATCATATTCTTATTAATAGTTATATAAATAATATAATATCTTTTCTTAATTAATCAATCTATTATATTAAGAATCGCATTAAACTCTTTCGATTTTAATAATCTCGTCATAAAATTTATAAAGATATTCTTTCAAGACATCTCAGAAATTAAAAGAGATTATAACTCTTCTTCTAAGCGTTATCTTCTTATCTTTAATCTTTAATAGATATAACAGTTTCTTAAATATCACTTAATTACTTTAATCAGTTCAGAAAATTAATATAATTTTTAAATTAGTCGCAGTATCTTTAATTCTTCTATATAACTTATCTCTCGACTTTTATAAATCTATTAAATCACTTACGTTCGCAGCTCTTCTAACTTTATTAAAATAGCTAATCTATCTCGAAAATAAAGTAGATTCTCTCTTTTCTCATACAGACTTATCTAATATTTATTATAAATATTCTCGATCTTATTCTGTAAGATCTTATGAATCTCTTTCAGATTCTGATTATTTTTATTCGCCTGCTTAATATTCTCATCTAGCGTGCGAATCTCTTGCGTTATACATGTTATCTCACAATTTCTTTAAATCTTTTTAAACAGCATCTTTAATATTAATAATATTTAATGTAAATTCGAATCATTCTTTATTTTAGAAATATTCTTTTCTCATCTTATTAAGATATCAATCTTCTTATTAATTGTTTTTAATCAATAAATCACTTTAAAATTAAATTGCGTTAGAAACTCTATTTATTGCGTTTATTATCTTATCAACTTCTTTATTAATATAAAGTACTTCAGAGCTTTATAATTTGTAAGTATCTTAACAGCATCTTCTTCAATATTCTGTAACTCCGACTCTTATTTCTTAAAATATTGAATTATTGTTAATAATTTCTTATTATATATAACATAATTCCTCTCTATTGAATTCATACTGCTTAAATAATAAGTAATAAGATGTAATTTCTTATTCAATTCTTTTTATAAGAGAATTTCTTTAGTGATGTAATTACTCGCATTATATTTCACGTAAGTCTTCTTTCTTGAATTAAAATGCTGAAGAACTGAATCAGATGTTATCAGCTTCTTTAATCTCTTAAATATCTCAATATAGAATTCATTCTATATTAATAAGATATTCTTTCTCAATAAATTGTTTAATAATCTCGCTATTTAAAACAAAATTCTTGCAAAATCGTTGATAGTAATTAATGAATCTGAGAAATCATTATACTGTTTATACATCTTCTAATTTCGGCGTCTCTCACTTCTAAATTATCTTGATTTGAGCTAAATTTAATCACATTTTATTCACATTTATTAATAAATTTAAGAATTTAATCTTAATAATGTAAAAGTTATATTTCTTAATATTTACTTGAAGTTCTAATTTCTTCAGAATCTTTAATATCTTCTTAATATACTGTTTATATTCTTCTCGCGTGTTACTAAATATTAAAATATTATTTTAATATAATATTATAAATTGTTTCAACATACTTAGAAACATATTATTTATATATCTCTAATTAATTAAGAGTATTAAGCTCAATCTAAAAGACATTACTAAATAGCGATAGTTTTTATATATTGTACTGAATATCGTTAAATTACTGTCTTTAATAATAATTATTTTAATACGATGAAACGCTTAACAAATATCTATCTTTATTAGAAACTTCGCGTTAATAAGCTGTTTTAATATCTTATTAATTCTAAGTATCAAATATTCATTCTTCTTTATTAGAGCGTTCAGATCTTAATAATTTACACAGAATTAGAGCTCTCTATTCAATTTTTGAATTAATAGAATCGAAGATATAAATAAGGCGTTACTTAACTTAATAAATCTCTTCTTAAGATTCTCTTCGATATATCTCTTAATCATATTAAGCTTAGCTAGATTTATTTATTAATAAGATTATCTTCTCAGCAACTCAGCGTCTTCTATTAACTCTATTCAATAATTATATCTGTCTTAATATAGAAAAAGAGTATCTAATATCTTTTTCAAAAAGACATAAGTATATTCTCAAAATTTAGGCGGAATTATCTCTTATAAATCCTCTTCAATCTTCTCATTATTCTTCTTCTATCTTTCAATATTCTTAAAGATAATTATAATGATCTTCGCTTTAAATTCTTTAATTAACTCTTTAAAAGTTATTAAACTTATTATCTTAATATTCACAAATTTAAAAGAGATTAAACTTATATTCGAACTTATATTATCTCTTTATTTTTAAGATCTTCAAATCTTCTTCGTTCTTATAAAAGTTTCAGTTAATAATAAAACTGATTTCAGATTAATCTTTATTTTTCCACACTTTAGAATTCTAATAAAAGATTATTTTATCTTCTATTTAAATCTATTCACATCTAGATATATCTGCTTAAATATATCTTTATCTATTCAATAATAATCAGATATATTTATATCTAGCTTATTTTTATTTTTCGATATTTCGTTATATTGTACGTATGATGAAATAGTTAGATTTTCTTTATCGTGCTAATAATATTCTGACTCGAAAATCACACTATTTATAATAAGATTGAGAATATAATTATGTAATCTTATTCACTTCTTCTCTAAAATAATAAAGTATACCGCCTAAATTATGTAAAAGATCTATAATATTTATTAATATTTTATAATTGTTATAAGCATATAAATCGCCTGCGTTATAATAGAATACTTTTTTTCAGCGAAATCTATTAATAAAATCTTCTTAACTAGATTTATTAAATCGATTTATAGTCTCTCGCACAGATTCTCAGTTAATTAATAATTTATTACTGCTATTAATTAATAGTCAATATTTATTAACATAAATATGTTTAAAGAATTTATTCTTTCTTCGCTTAATAGAATATTCATCAGAAATAAAGACTTTATTCAGTCTTCAACTACTACAAAAATGATTACAGATGATATTCTTAATTAACGCTTTTATTTAAGCTTCTTTACAGCTATTTCTGCGCTCGTAAATCTATTTACAACGTCTTTATAATAAACTACTCTTTTTCTAATTTCTTTAAAATATTAAAATCTTCTTTCTTAACAGCTGTTAAGCTTAAGCAGTTTCTAATTATATATTCTAATTATTAATATTTATAATATCTAAACTCTTCACAATCGACTTTCGATATATAAATGAATATTATCTTCGCAGACTAACTTTTATCATCTAACTTTTCAGCCGATCTTCTCTTTTAGAATTCTGAATCTGCTTAAGCAGATTAAAAATCTTTCACGTATTACTCTACTTTTCGCAAATTCAATTTCAGAAATTATAAATTCTTCATAATCTCTTTAATAATTATATATCTCTTTAAGATTATAATTAACTTTAAATTATTAAATATTTTTAATCTAATATCTTTAATCTAATTCTCCTCTAAAATATCTATCTCTATAATATATTAAAAGAACTCTTTAAGAAAACTAGATAAATCTTTATTTAACTAACGCAGATAGTGATAACTATCTCGCGCAGTATCTCTTCGAAAGAAATCTTCAAAGCGATTTAATAATATTTATAACAAACTCTTAATTATAATTGTCTATAATATCTTCAAATATAACTTTAATAGATTATTAGTCTCTCTCTTAATTCTTAATCTTATATAAATTACGCGATCTATTTCTGTGAAATATTAATTATTATTCACGAGCAGTTTTAACTTTAATATTAATAATCATATCGCGAACTATTATAAAGTTTTCATCTTAAAAACATCTAAATCTAACAGCTTCTCGCTCTTATTATTCTAATCACTCGTCTATATATTAAAGACTGTTTTTAATATTTCTTAAACGCTTTCCGCACTATTCTAATAAATAAGAGAAGTTACGAGCATTACTAATCTTATTAGCAGATTCTCTATTAATATCTTCTTATCTCTCAGCATTTTCATTAAAATCTAATTCTTCTAAATTAATTATTTTCGTTCAGTTATTTAGATATCTCTTTCTTCTTTCTATTCTTATAGATATTCTTGAATTTTCTTCTTTAAATTCTTATTAATCTAATAAATTCTATTCACTTTCTCAGCTTCTTTATTATAAGTCGTGATTACTTCATTATAAGAGTCGCAGAGCTTCTTAAATACTAGCATTATATCACCCGCATTACTCTATATTCTTTCGATAAACTTAGTTATCTTTTCTTCTTATATTAGCTGTTTTAAAGTTATAATGTGAAAGACTTCTTTATCTTTCTTAAAATTCTTATTTAGTAGAAAAGATTATTTTTAATCTATAAAATTAAAATAAAATACAGAATCTTTATCTAATCTTTCTTAATTAAATTGAGTTATGTCAATTTTTAATTAGCTTAGAAACTGAATTCTAGATTCTACTTTTAATCACACTATTCTAAGTGTTCTTAAGATTCTTTTATTCGCGAATTCTAATTATTAGCTAGCAGATTCTAAATTTACTTACTCATTTTCTCAGATAGTCTTACTTTTTTAAAGACGTCTCTAATTTCTTTCTCTTCGAAGATAGATAATCGAACTTAATACGTTAAGCTCGTTCACGAAATCTGTCTTGTTATTAAAGAGTCTGAAGATGATTTGAAGAAGATTTAATAGAAGTAAGCTAATCTACTCGAAATTTAAATTAATTAAAGAGTGACTGTTTTATATTCATTTAAATAATAAACAGAATGAACTTAAGTATATTATAACAGCTTAAGCTAGATAGATTTAATAGTTTATAAAAATAAATACTTAAGTTGCAGAAACTAATTTAGCTTACAGAGAAGCTGTAGAAGTATTAGATGTATATTACGGCCGTTAATTCTAATATAGCTCCCGCGTTCTAAGATCTAATTAAGAGACGTAGCTCTAACGCGTTAAGCCCGCACACGGTCTTAGACATTTTACCATACCGCACGTATAATAAAATAGTTAGATTTCCATTATTCAGTCTGTAATCATTTTCGCGTACAACTATTCTTCATAGCTGTAGCAACTCGTGACAATTATTAAGTAAACTAATATTCTTATTAATACGCTTCTTTATATCTTTAAGTAATAATAAG
>JAABUK010002870.1_pt1 | contig 30183 bp, 35 predicted proteins | sample 5559141 | NCBI WGS metagenome assembly JAABUK01 (sample SAMN10711869, study PRJNA513367) | rock metagenome | isolation source: Antarctica rocks | place: Antarctica: Victoria Land, Pudding Butte nord | collected 2016-01-03
GATCATTACCAGTCGCTCCACTCATATGTGATCATCAGCGCAGCAACAATGACCCCCTGCAACTGCCGCATTTCCACCCACCTCAACATGCAGCAATACAGCAGGTGGACACCGATAAAATATGACACCCAGACTGACCTCCCCAATGTGGTATGTTCCCTTACTGTGGTCTTGGAGGACACTCAACACTCCCGCCTTCATCAGGATCATGAATTACTGTCCTGTCGTGTACAAAACTGCTGTCCTGTCAAAGCACCAGCACCCACCTTCAGAGTTGCTGACGGCAGATCAATGTTTTCAGTCTCCTGCGAAATAACATCATGAATGACACAGCACCACAGCTACAGAAGCATCTGTGCTCAGCGATGGAGAGGCGTGCTCGTTGCTCAACTCAAACGACGTTGTTGACCGACCTTTGCCATCGCCTGGTTGAACTGAACAAGCACGTCAACATCGCTTGCATTTGCCTGACGGAAGTGCAATAGATCCGCCGCCACTACCTTTGGCATGTTGTTTGCCACACCAATGTGCCGATCCGCTGCGCCAGCGGATCCACATACGTAGCAAAAGGTGCACAGGTCTACTCCGAAACCAAGAGTGTTGCAGCTCAAGGACGCTAGCGGCGATGACGAGTCGGCCAAATCATTCCGTCGTCGTGACAAGCTGGTTGTATATCTGTTGGTGTGTGCATGGTCATCGCTGTGCGAAGCAGACTTGCTCAGTCTCGACCTGTTGCTGCACACAACGTAACTCTCTCCTGCGAAACATCTCACCCGCACAGACATAACAAGCCTGGCACATTCGGCAGCAGGCAGGTTGATTTTCCACGACGATTGCGAGCGTGTGTTTCACGCACATCAGTAGCCCGTGCATCTGCAAACCCCGATCAGCAGCTTCCAGAGCAGCATGTCAGTGCACAGCCAGAGCACCTCGAGGTTGGTGTCATTCTGACAACACATGGCGTCAAGGGTGAACTCAAAGTTCAAGCTTTAACGGATTTTCCTGAAGAGCGTCTGCTCACCCCTGGCAAACGGTAATCAGTAGCGACCTGGCCTTGGTGTCCTGTGCAAGCTTGTAGCCAAAGCCAACGCTACCACTGGTCTGCTCTGCAGATGGCTGCAGACCGGCAATGCAGGCCCTGTGAAAGAATGTTACCTCGAAGGTGGCAGGGGCATGGTGTCAAAGGTGGGTCTCATCTCATTGATTTCACACTGCTTGCTGAGGCTTTAGGCCGTCGGGCATCATTCTGCGCGATGCCCAGGGCCGGGAAATATGGATTGTCAAGCTCCGGGGTGTTGACTCCTTGACAGAATCAGAGACCCTGCGAGGCCAGACCCTGCTGGTGAGCAGTACAGACAGGCCTGAGCTTGAAGACGAGGATGAATTCCTGGTCCAGGTATCATTTGCATACAGGACTGACTTCACACTTTGCATGTATTGTTTGGCCTGCTGCAGCTTGGAACCAGAACAGTCTTCCAAAACACGTGACTGTTGGCACATGAGGTCTGACTGCAGGATGCATGACTCATCCAAATGGTCAACAACACAAGTACAGTCTGCCACATATATGTTGATGCGGTGCCACGCTGTGGACTGAATATTACAGCGTGTGCTGGAGGTTCAGGCAGACTGCCTCCCTGTTCAAATAGGCAGAGCATACCAAGTAAGTGCTTTACTGGCATGCAGGATTTGATAGACTCAGCAGTCTTTTTGGACAAGGAAGACACCCGCATTGGCACAGTAATTGATGTTTTTGATGGCACAGGTAAGGCTTGGGATTCCTGATATCACAGGAATCCCAATCTAACACACAGAGGCACTGCAGCAGTAATCTCTCTTTTAGCCACAAGTGTCTCAACTGGTGCATTAGAACATTTGCAATTCTGTGAATGTTGAGTGGAGCTGCAATTGTAGGTCCTGGTGCACATGATCTACTCAAGATCTTGCTGAACTCTGTCAAAGCCGGCGACCAAAGTCAGAATCAGCAGCAGCAGCAACAGCAGACCATGCTCTTGCCCTTTGTCAAGGAGTTTGTGCCAAGCATAGACGAAGAAAACAGGACAATCCACATCTGCCCACCGCCTGGATTGCTTGAGCTAGCGCTGGCGCCTCCTTCTAAAGGGAAAAAGGGTGGTCGCAACAAAGCCCAAAAGTGATCACTTGTCATGATTTGAATGTGGCAAGTCTGCACGTTCGGACAGAGGCATGACTTTAAAGTCTTGCACTTAGGCTTGGATATCATGTCTTGCACAACTGCAAGATCTTGCAAAAAAATTTGCGTGCACAAGAGCTGTCAGCCGACGTGTCAAGGTAACCCTTGCACACAGGCAAAGACCCTGTAGCAACAGACAAAGAAATGATCGAGACTCGTGTTTGCAAGACCAGGTTTTGCTGAGCCTTATAGTATCTGGTACACAATGTGATGTTAAGGCAGGTTGGCTTCTGCAAAAGTGACATACGGCCTGGACGTCAGGCTTTAAAATTTATGTTGCACAATGAGTATTACGGCAACATTTGACCATTGCTACAGCCAGCACAAATCAAATTCAAGGTAGATACGCTTGCGAAAACGACATTAGGAAACTGTCTCAGCTGCCACACAGGTAACGATTGAACCAAAAAACCACTCAAATACAATACTTCATTCGGTGTTACTAAGCAGCATACAAAACGAAGGTTCCAGATTCATTTGTTTGTACATGACACGCGTACTTTTGACAAGTTTATCCCTGCCAATACATCACTGTACTTGCTCTCATAGAAAAGAAAAGACTACGCCTTTTGGCGTCATTCTAATGAGAAGCCCAGTATTATACCGGGCTGCCCAGGACATGCTCTCATATATTACACATGCAGCTGCTGCTGAGGATTGGCATCAGCTTGTACTGCTCGAGCCTTGTCTTCAGATGTATTCCTGCTGGAGGACTCTCCAGTAAACCTCCGTGCAAACTGTTGTTTCGGTCTGCGCACCTCCAAGACACGAGGCTTGCCACCATCAACACCCACAGCTGCAGTGATGCCTTGTCTAGGCGTGTCTTTCCCTGCAGTCCTGGCTTCATCCAAGATAGGCTTGACTAGTGCCCCTTGTTCTTGTGTCTTTGCCTTTCGCTTGCCATCTGAGCCCTTCTGTGCACCAGATCTATGGGCAGCAGTGCTGTTTGACTGGCGCCTTCCATCTTGCAAAGGCAAGGGCTTGGCATCCATGCCTGACTCTGCAGGCTGACCATCTGCATTTGGCTCTGGGCTACTGCTTGATCGAGCTTGTGCTTGATCAGCTGTCTGCGTAGAGTCAGCAGCGTGCGCTGCCTTTTCCTTTGCCGCCTTTGCCCTACAGCAGCAACAGGACATGCTTCAAAACTGCTGCTCCTCTGTTTCACTGGCCAGCCAGGAGTTGCTGCAGGGTGCGCATTTGCTGTGATCCTTCTCAAGCCTAGCTCTTATCACACACTTACATCTCACGGACATCCACCAGTGCACCACAAAACAGGTAGAGCCTGGAAAGACTTCATTTGATGCAGAAATGCTCAACCATCAGCGCGTGATTGAGGGTGCGGGGTCTCACTTGGCCTGCCGCTGCTGCCGCTGCTTCTTCTTTAGAGTCTTCTGTGAGGCAGCTGCTGCAGCAGCTTCCTCAGCCTGAAGCTTGGCTGCAGCAGCTTCCTGCTGAGCCTGGAGCTCCCGACTGTACTCCTCAGATTGGATGTCCTGGAGGGCTACCACGGGCCTGTCCTCCTGTCACAACACCAACACAACACAACTCAGCACAAAGCAAGACCAAAGCAGATGTGACAAAATGCGCTGACAGAAATCGATGCACTTCTCGCTCGTGTAATCGCTGGGCAGATATTCAGCCGATCACAAAAGCCAACATGATCATTCGCTGCAGTATATTTATCCTTGCTGGTTTGGGTACCATCAACAAATGCTCCTGTTTCAATGACAGGATTTGCACCACCGCTGTGAGCTGTTGTTGCTGCTGATGTCAACTGCTTACAGACATACTGATATGGTTGGCTGTTATCAAGAAGTTACTGCTTGTCGGTTTGCACATACGAGTGTGAGCATGCAGTTGCTGGTTACCGGCCAGTTTTGCAAGGCTGCTATCAGAAGTGAAGACAAGTCATGACGATGTACAGGTGTCTGATTGTGTGGTGCAGTGCAGACGGAAGGGATACAGGCAAGAGCCACAAGAACAAGCGTGTTTCAGGCTCTGCAGCAGGTTTACAATACAAAATTGACATGATGCATTAATGGCAAGGACAGCCAAGTGCTTAAAGCCAGCTTGTGGTGCGTACATTGATGTACCACTTGCTGTTCTGCTGAGGGCTTGGGGTGTACATCTTCTTGGCTGTGTGGGGGCTTGTGCCTGCTGGGAACAGCATGCCTGGGGAAGACCCAGCAGCAGGATTATTACCCCCAGACCCACCCCGCCTGCATCATCAGGCATTTGTTTGTTCATCCATCCATCCATCCATTCATTCATTCATCCATTCATTCATTCATTCATTCATTCATTCATTCATTCATTCATTCATTCATTCATTCAGTCAGTCAGTCGGTCATCCAACCAGTCGTTCACTCATCAATCAAACACGTATCTTCATCCATCATAGGTTGGGTCTGTCGTGAGCACAGTGATTGCACGCTTTCCCTTGCTGTTGCCCTGATACACATCATGCACAAGCGGAACTAAAGGCCGCTTTGCAGACATCACTTTGGTTTGAGATCAGGTCTCAGAGCCTAAAGCTCACATTCCCAAAATGCATTTTGGCAATCATGACAGGGGCCTCCTGAGTGAGGCAACAGCCCAGTGTGACAACACCTGACATAGCAACAAGCAACTTTGATGTGTGTTTGGCATACCGCTACAAGAAGATGGCAGAACCACAAGAAGATGGCAGAACCATCACAACCAATTCACCACAGGCTAATGCTGCCAGGCAAAGCCTCACACACACTATCAAGCATGGGTCAAGTGCTATATAAGCCTTGTATGTTCAGCACACCACTGCAATAAAATGGCAGCACCATCACAGCCGACAACACCACAGGCCAATACTATCAAGCCAGACCTCACACACTGTCATGCGCTGTACAAGCTGTATATGATTGACACACCACTGCAGAAAGGTGGCAAAAACCATCACAACCAACACGGCCACATGCCAACGCTACCAGGCCAGACCTCACACACTGTCATGCGCTGCACAAGCTGTGTATGGTTGGCCTACCACTGCAGAAAGGTGGCAAAACCATCACGGCCAACACTACTGGGGGAGGAACCCGCAGCCCCAAAGCTGCGACTGCAGCTCTCACGCACTCGCTCCTGCTCGGCCTGGATGTCACTCAGCCGAGGCTTGGTTTCCTGCAGGATTGCTTCTGTGCCGGGGCCGGGGGGTGACGCCCCTGCTAGCACCCCTCCCCATGCAGGACCCTGCACAACAGTTGTAAGCATGCTTGATTGGCAGCTTGTATATGAAAGACTCCCAGACGGTCATTGTTAGATGTTCGACACATCTGATGTGTTGAACTCTGGTGCAGCCTTCAAATCAGGTGGGCGTCGTTCATGTGTTGATGTGCTGGTGTGCTGCAGGCTTTGTGTTGTCTGTAGATTGTCAGGCTGTGCAGCATTTGTTTTGCGACAAAGCACAACAGGAGCAACTTCAGGCCAAAGTACAGATACTGTTCTAGCTGAGTGACACAAGCAATACAACCAGATGGTGCAAAGAGGTTGATGTGTAATGGATCTTGAACAAACAATGAGTCACAGCTGCTCCATCACAGCAAAGAGCACAGAGCGCAGGCTCTGGCCTTACGAGATTGACAGTGATTGAGCCAAACAAGAGTTTTGAGTTGTTGTTGACAAGGGCATAGCTCAACAATCAAATCTTCAGTGCATGAACAGTAGTAGCATCTGTCCTGTGCTTGTCTGCTGGTCATGCTATAGAGATAGGAGGACAGGCAGAAGGACAGACTGATCTGAGAGCCACTGCTCCTGACAGGAGTGGTGCAGCAGACTGTGCCCCAAGGGGTTGTCAACATTTGTTGTGTCAATTGCCCTGAGGAGGGAATATATTTCACCAACACCATCAAATGTATCAGTAATTGGATAGGCAGAAGCAGCACACCTGAGGCTCAGCAGGCTCTTCCTTCTTGACCATGGCAATGGGCGAGGACTTGCGCACCAGCGCTTCCAAAGGCACACGCTTGCGATCAAAGAGCAGCTCCACAGCTTGCTCCCTGCTTTCCCTGTCCTTCGCGTCCTGCTTGCCTGCTTTGCTTCTGCCATTAGACAAGCCTGACAGCTGACTGCTGCTGCGAGGCAGCTCTGCAGGAAACATGAGGAGCTCTCAGATGCGGTTAGTGAAGTTTGCATCGGCAGCTTCACAGCATGCTTGTAAAGCATGCTTGCAAGCTCCTGCGCAGCTGGACATCATCGCATGTGTCCAGGAATGAATTGTGAGAGTGAGTGATGCAGGCTATTGCCTGCTTACAGCGTAGTGCTGCTTGCTAATAGCGCATCTACCATGGTCTGTCTTGCTCACTGAGCAATGCATAGTGGCTGTGGTGACAAGAATGTCAGGTATCGGTGATCATGACGTTGCGAAGTAATTGATGGTGCAGTCGGAGTTGCTGAACAGCATATTGATGTCAGAGACTGAGTTTGAGTACATACCAGGCTTGTGAGTGACAGCAGCCTCTTGAGTCTGAATATCCCTGAGGGATGTCAGATTCTGAGCTGACTGAGCATGCCTGGGTGCACCCCAGGAGAACTCAGCTGCAGGGGTGGGGGGCGGTGGGGGTGGGGGAGGCGGGGTTGCTGCGTTCTCTAGCTCCCCTGCAGGCAAGGACCCATTAGTAACAACACGGTTGATCATTAAGCAAGTTTGAGCAGTGAAAATGCTGACATGGAAGCATAAAACCTGAGATGGCAGCTTATGACTGGCAAAAGCTGCAGCTTGTCTCACCTGACAAAAACATAGACAGGCCTCCTTTGCGGGCAGGTTTAGTCTTCTTGGCAGCTCCCAAGGAAGGTGGGGTTCCCAGCGCGCTACTACTCAAGGGCATAGGCGAGGGCACTGAGGCCCCAATGGGGCTGCACCACGCACTGCCCTCAGCTTTGTGCCCTAGAGGTGTGTCGAACCCACTCACTCTCAGACTGGCAACCGGACTGCTAGCAGCAGCAGAGCTACCCCATGCTGATGGCTTGGTCACTGCCACTGCTGCTGCTGCTGCTGAGTCTGCATGTGGTGCTGACTCAATCTGCTGTGCCACATTTGCTGTTGTGGACAACTGGGTTACAGGAGTGAGTGGGGCCTTGGGCACAGGCTGTGGGCGTGAGGGAGTGACCCCAGCAGATGTCTGATCACCCTCTTGAGCGTCTGTCAAGCCTACAGCACCCTGATCAGCTGCATGACCAGCACTTGGACCTGCAGCAGCTTCAGACATGCCCTGGTCTGAGTTCTGAGCCTGCCGAGGCTGCTCAGCTAAGTTCTGTCTGCTAGCCCTGCTAGCCATAGCCCTGTGTTTGCCTGCAGTCGACTTGTGCTTGCCGCCTGAACCGAAGCTGTCCATGCTGAGCGTGCTGAGGCTCCTGTTCAAACCACAGGAAGCTGATGTGGAAGGCAGGAGGGCTCTCTGAGACAGGGCAGCTTTGTGGGCTTCTTCCAGAGATGCCCCTTCCTGGAGGGCTTGTAGGGCAGCACAGACCTCTGCACGCTGTGCCAGCTTGGATTGCTGCTGGGGATCCAATTGACTGTCCTGCCTACGAGCCTCCAGAGCCTCAATTTGCTGCAGCTTTTTCTTCAAATTCCGTATCTGCACAGAGCACAGACAGACATCGAGCAGGAGTTTGCTGCATGCTGCCACATGCACCTACATTGAATACAGTCTACCAACTCGCAGGAGTATGAACAACCATGGCACCATGATCAAACGTCAGCACCGCAATGCATGCTCTCGGCACTGAGGCTGCATGGTGCTCAGCAGCAACAGCCAAGCTTCTTCCGCTCTAGCATAGCCATCATAAATACACCCTAAACCCTAAACATAGCCAGAGGAGGTGACACAGGGGCACCATTCATGAGGCATGCATACTGAATGAATGTACGCTGTTGTGGCAACGGAAACATCCATTTAATGGACAGTTTCAAACAGATCTTTCTAAGCAGAGATGCCTGGTACTCAGCATGCTCAGCCATCTCCAAGTTGACTTATACACCATTAAATGGATGAACTTGGAGATGGCTGAGCAAGCTGAATACCAGGCGTCTCTGCTTAGAAACATCTGTTTGAAAGTGTCCATGAGAAGAAGTCCATGAAATAAGCCTGCTGTATGGCCTTCTAAATCGGGGTGAGGCATGCCTGATACCTACGTGGCTAATGTGAGAGCAAAGGCTGGCACAGGTGAGAGGATCAATCAATCAATCATGAGGCAAGAGCTGACCTGGCGGCCTATTGCAGCAGCCTCTTCTGTGTCTTCAGGGTTGCAGAAGCTGCGCTCTTTGTGCAGCTCAGATACTGTGTTACTGGGAGAGGGCACCAGGGCCTGACCCACCAAGCTGCTGCGCCTGCCCCCTGCCTCCTCCATGCCTACCCCCTCATCACCTCCTGCATCGTTCACTCACTCAATCCTTCACTCATTCAAGACATGTCTTCCCCTGGGGTCAGGTATGTACACTACTAAGTAGCCGACTGTTTGCGGTCCAATAAACACTGAAGCAGCTTGACAACAGCAGCTTAGCATGCATGTCGCCTTCTGGCTTGTCACACTGCAGTCAAAGACTTGACTATCATGCTGCAGTGGTGCTCAGCATGGCTTGATTGGGACAGAGTACATGAGATGCTCATGCACATTGTTGGAAGCAGTGCTGCATTGGTAAGACTGCTTGCTGACCTGGCACAGCAGCAGTGGGCCGGCGACTCAGCAGAGCTGACTCTGCATCACTGATCAGGGGTCCAAGGGGGGCGGGGCAGGCAGGGTCAAACTGGGCCTTCTGTATATCCTCCATCTCAGCCAGCAGGTGTGGGCCAATGCTTTCCAGCACTCCTCGTGCCTCCAGCAAGACTGTGTCCAGGTTGCTCAGTGCAATCTGCACAACCATGGTTGATCTCAGCCAAATGGTGGTCAAAGGAGTGCATCTAGATATGATGCTGCCAAATAGTGAGCACAGCCACAAAACAAGCTTGGCTTGATTGCTTGGCGGCAATCCTGACGTGTGTACTTGCACAGTAAGCACTCTGATGGTGGTGACCAAAGTTGCAGGGATATCCAGTTGTGAGCCTCAATAGCTGAACAGTGTAAACAGTGCTGCAACGATAAGCCAAAGACAAAACAGAACAATGAGAGACATGTTGTACAGGCACAGGACTTCTGTAGGCCTTAGCAGTGCCAGTTGAAAGGCTCAGCGAGACATGCGAAGGGCAGCCCAATAGGCATGGAAACGGCAAGCTGACAGGCATGCAAAGGGCAGGCCAACAGGCGTGCAAAGGGCAGCAAGCTTACCCCTAGGCAGAACTGCTTCAGGACTTCGGCACCACAGGCATCAGCATACTCCATGATCTGGAGGCAGGTGCGAGGCTCCACAGCGTGCTGTGCTAGAGAGCGCTCACACAGCCTCTGCAAGGTAGGCATGCTGTCTGCTTTGGGGCTGTCGGCCTGGTAGTACTCATGTACCCTGCAGCAAGTGTCTCAAAATGTCTTCTGCAAAATAAAAAAAAGGAAATAACAATTTTGTATTTTTGATAATTTCAAAAAATTATAAAAACTATGTCTTTGCCATTATCCTGCCGTGTTCTTCCTTGTTTGTTTTGGATGCTATGCATGCAGAGACCACCAGAAACCAGCACATTGCAACCTGTGAATGCAACAAGCATCAACAACAGAAGTGAGAGCAGCATGCTATGTTGCACGGCAAAACTGCTGGCAGCATGATGATTCTCGCTCTGACCAAAGTTGAAGCCTTGACAGCAAAGTGCGGTATCTGCATGGGCACAGGCAGTCGCACAACTGCTTGCTGCTGTGCCTGGGCAGATGCACAGACATGAAAAAGCAAACATGCTGCTGTGCTTACTCTGCCTGCAAGCGTGCTGCCTGGATCTTCTTGTGGGCGCTCTCCAACCCCACCCAGAAGTCCCGCCCCAGCCATTCACCCCCAACCCCATCACCGTGACTCTCCTCACCACTGCTCACAACCCCCTCGCCACCGCCCAGAGAACCCCCACCACCGCTGATACCCCTTGTCACAGCAGCAGGACCACCGCCAATCGAGCGGTCTGCAGCAGCTGTCCATTCGGCATCTTCTTGTGCTTGTGCCGCCAGCTCAGCAGACTCTTCAGCGTCCGTGTATGTGTGAGGGGAGGGGTCTGTTGGCAGGGCGGCGGCGGCTGCTAGTATGGGTAGGCGCAGCTGCTTGGGGGAGTGACACCAGGACTGGAGGGCTAGTGAGTGCTTCTCACCCACACACGCCTTGCTGACTCGCTTCAGGCCATCCACTCTGCAGAGGCATTATCACAGCAACAATGTTACTGTTACTCTCAGGTTTTTGACCAGGTTACTGACAAGCCTGGCATATCTGTGCAACCTAATTGGTTGGCCAGGTGACTGACAAGCCTGGCATATTTGTACAATCTAATTGGTCGGCTGAAGATATGACATCCTCCCTGTCCGCCTCCTCCTCTATCTAGGTTCTTTCCAGCACCACCGAGTTGACACAGCAGCAAATGTTGTTGCTCCATCCATTCTGCTCCTGTGCCAACTTGGTGGTGCTGGAAAGAAACTAGATAGAGGAGGAGAAGGAGGGGGGAGGATGTAACAGCGACAGACCGCATGGTGTGTGACGGCAGTCTATTCAAGAGCAAGACAGGCTTGATGTAAACATGCTCCCGAATGCCATTGCCAACAACTGGTATGCACAGCAACGGAGAGCATCTCACCTTGCCACTGCACTTTGCACAAGCCAACAGCTAAGAGACTGCTGTTTGATTACAGTGAGACTGACAAAGTGCACGGTAATAGGTTTTGTTTGGCACTTACGTACAAAGTCAAACAGTCATGCTTTTGTCCATCCAATCAAAACTAACACGTATCTTCCACTCGGAACACAGCCACAGAACAATATTCAAATAACCTGCATTGTGTGGGTTCCTGCCAAAAGACATGCTGCATGGCTTAGCTGCAGTCCAAGCAAAGCAGGGCCAAACAAGCAGTCTGTGCTCACCGCTCTGGGGTGATGATGTCTGACAAGGACAGCTTGCGCGAGGCAGCCTTATCAGGCCTAGGCGGCAATGACGCATCCTTGGCAGCCCTCTTTCTGTGGGGGTGCTGCTTTGACAGACCCTCCCACATGTACACGTCACCCTCGTCTGTCACTGCTGCTGTGCGATACTTGCCTGCTTGCAACAGCCAGCAGTCAGTTCTCTGACAGTGGCTGGGGAAGCAGCATGAGCCGTGCTGCATCAAGGGTGGCCTGGTGGTCATGCCTTGTTACTAGGTAAACAGAATTGGACAAGCCAGCCTGGCAGCAACTCAGGTGCAGGCATGCTGCTGATGCAGGTAAGACTGTTGATCTGTGGCAGGCAATCAGCTGTGACCAAAAGCTCTTTTCAATCCTGAAATGTCTGATTTGATTCAGAGATGTCTACTCCACAGTGGAAACCTATCTGCAGAGATGCGTGAGGCCAGTGAATAGGCGTTTCTACATTGGGGCGACGTCTTAGAGACGCAGACCAGACCAGTCCATAGGCAGGCGGGCAGGCAGGCGGGCAGGCAGGCAGGCAGGCAGCCAGATAGAGATTGATCAGTCAGACAATTTGGTACATGCCCTGTAGACTGTCCACAAGCCTGTTCATGCGTGCGACACAGGCTGGGCTATGTGAATCACTGAACACACAAGACTGCCTTTCATGCAAAGCACATCTGCAGACACACAGACACAGGCACACACATGCACAGCAGAGTGGTAGGCGCAGAGCAACAGCTGGGGTATGTGAGGCACTGGACACAAAAGACTGCACTTTATAGCACATCTGCAGACACACAAACACACAGACAGACAGACAGACAGACACACACACAGCAAAGTGGTGAGTGCACAACAAACCTGCAGCAATGGAGACAATCCTCTTGCCAGCAAGGCTAGCACACACTTCCTGCACAGCTAGATTGGCATCCCAGGACCGCCAGGCTAGCAGAACCCCACTGCGCGTGAGGCAGCAGGAGTGAGCAGCCCCAGCTGCAACTGCAACAGCATGGGGGCGGCTGATCTCGGTCTGGCCCTTATGGAAGGCAATGTCCCCAAGGGCCCCAGCTCGAGCCACATCCCTTGCCCCTGCACAGAGGGCTCTTGCTGTGACAGGTGGCAAACTTTTGGGCTGAAGCTGTTGGATGTGCTGAGAAGTAGTGACTGCACAGAGTGGAGGGATCAGGACAGGCAGAGAATCACTGGCAAACGAGCTGCCAAAACACCACAGGACTGTGTTTTTGGAAACTCTGCAAAATACCTTCAAACAACGAGGAAACAAGAATGCATGAGGGCATAAAACAGAACAGGAGCAGGTGACAGAGCAGGTTGACTTGTGGAGTCTCACCAGCAAGTTGGACACGTCTGGGCGTGACCACACGATGACCCCAGGTGTAGATGTCACCGTCACTGCTCATCACAACCATGTGTCGCTTGGCAGCTGCCACAGCCACCAGTCGCTTGCCCTGGAACCGCCATGCACGCTTGTCAAAACAGGCAAACATTGCATGGGGTTTTAGTGTGTGCAACACCTCTGCTAGCAATCACCAGCTTGAACTTTGTCACAAGCAATGCCAGTGATATGTCAGACGGCAAGCTGAGCAACAGAGATTGTTTCAGACCTAACATGCGCAAAGAGCAAACAGGCTGGGTGCATTCATTTGTTGTCTGGCACTGGCAAGCAAAATTTGCCGAGCATATCAACCGGCCTGCCAGCCAGGACATTGACAGTGCATTACGTACAAAACATACTGGTGACAGCCATGGCATCCAACCAATTCACTCCACAGCAAAGCAACTGTGCTGGTACTACATACTTTTGAAACTGTGATCAGAAACAAATATTCCAAGAGTTACGTAAATCCTGCATCAGCTCAATGCATCACAGATACTCAAACACATCTTTGCCGCCCCAAAAGCACCAAGGGCCATGTCATCAATAAACACAAGAGCCGATGCCCCCTCCTGGGGTAGGGCCTGAGCCTCAGCAGGATCTGTAAATCTATGCTGGCAACCATCAGGGCAGCCTTGCATCATAGGCCTATCATGACTAAAGAATTAAAAAATGTCATTACTAACCTTCATGGCTTCCACCTGGCGGGGCAAAGCATTGGAAGCAGAATCTGAAGTGCCATACCCCAGCTGACCCTGGTCATTGGACCCCCAGCTGAAGATGGCTCCTGCGTCTGTCAGAATGGCTGTGTGCTTGTTGGCAGCAGCCACAGCTGTGACCCTCTGTTTCAGACTGGTCACCCTGCAGAGCAACCCAACTTGCAAATGGGTTCTCATACCCAGCCGCTGTTCTGCCCTTAGGTTGAGTTGAGCAACAGTGCTAATGTGGTAGAGATGCAGAGAACGTCTTCAGAATGACAAATTCTAATACCTACTGTGTGGTCCTTGAAACACATCCACAAGGGTCTGCTGTGCAGGTTGTTAGCACCGGCTGGAAGATACACGCTGGGGTTTGAGCAGACATGCATGCAAGGACAAAAGCACATATATGTGCTAGACCGCCTGAAGACGAGAGGCACCAAGCTGTTTTGATGTGTGGGGACAATGCACCCATACTTGCGAGGGGTTGGCTGGGTGTCAACAGCAGCATAGCCAAGCCTGCCATCTCTGTTGGAGCCCCAGGTGAATAGCTCACAGCTGGTGGTGGCCACCGCTGTATGGTGCTTGGCCACAGCTACCACTGCTACCTGCCTCCTGCCCAGGCCAGTGACTGCTCTAGGAACAATGATGGCACTCTCTCCACTATGAACATGGAAATCAGGATGACCTGCAAACACCATCAACGCATTCAGCATGACAAGCGAGTGATGCAAAGCCGTAGCCTGAGCTGTGACTGCACATATGAGCTGTTTGTATGCTGACTCCACAGTGACTGCAGGCACGTATTGACAGACAAACTGTTGACAAATGCGATGCTGCCATGCACACCACAACTTCTCTGCCTTGAGGCGGTCCTTGTGAGCACTTTGAACAAGGGCAGAAACGAGACATTAGGGTCTAGCTGCTGCAAGCAATGTGCTTCCCAAATGCTGATGCTTGTGCCAACACCAAGCATAGCACTAGGCCTGCCTGTGTTGTGTCACACTTCTGTGTCTACATCAGACCTGCTTGTAGGCAGTCACTTGGGCAAATCCCTTGAGTTAGATACTTCTAACTGCTGCACATGTTATGCCAGACAGGTATGCAAATGTAACCATCAACACCCACAAGTGTATCATGTGGCCTGTGGTGGGTTTGAAGCACAGTCATACAAGCATGTACGCAACGCATGACAAATACCCACCTAGGCGCCCACCCCTGCCAAAGCCCCAAGTGAAGAGCTGGCCGTCCTTGGTCACAGCAGCGCTGTGGTACTTGGCAGCAGCAACCTGCACTACTAGGGCCTTGCGTAGGGCATCCAGCCTGACAGGGCCAGCCTGCAGGCCTGTGGCCCCTGTTCCTAGCTGGTAGTTGGCACCGTTGCCCCAGCTGTACACAAGGCCTGGCTGCTCATGCTCCAGGAACACTTTGAGCTCCTCGGACAACAGATCCAGAGCTGTGCGGCCCTGCATTGGTGCATCATTTGTGATGAATTAAGAGAGGCTGGGAGTGAAAGAAAAGAAAAGACTACGCCTTTTGGCGTCAATTTAATGAGAAGCCAAGTATTATACCGGACTGCCCAGGGGGCTGGGAGTAAAACAGAGTTATGCCCAGCAACATGCTGCTCAGGTTGCGATGCACAAATGACAGGCCAGAAGGTGTGTTGTTCTGTGCTAGCGAATACATGCTGGGTGCGGGGCGTCATGAAATTTGGGATGCAACAATCAGATGTGTACATAGCAGGTGGGGTTGTGTTTTGCACTAATTGTGGCAAGGTCCAGTAACAGCACACCAAGCACTCTTTACACATGTGCGATGGATGCATCTGCAAGAACAGCCAACATGCAGTTGGACTGTTGCAGGTTGATTCCTTTGCTGTCATGATGTGCATGTTAATTGCACTTATTTACACCCACTTACATGTGGGTGCCGCAATATGGCAACATTGTGTCAACGCTTAGCAGAGCAACAGTCACACAGGTGCTCTTGGCAACCAACATGAATTGACAGCTGTTGTGTGTAAAAGATGTTGTGGCACCAGATGTGATATGCAAAATGAGCATTGTGCGGCCATGACAGATCAAGATGCACAGGTATATAGAAGCTTTCACGCATTTAAATGTACCTGCTGCCAAGACTTTGACAACACATGTTACGCAAGTTTGCTAGACAGTCTTTACCTTGTGATCTGGCAGGGACAGGTGGGCATTTGCAGCCAAAAGAAGTGCAGCGCATCTGAAGTTTCCCCAATAGAAAGCTCTGTGCAGCGCCGTCCTGCTCATCACAGCATGACATGTGAACAGTCTGCATTTGCCACGTGAAGAGGCAGCTGGCACTAACTGAAAACCTACCAGCCGGACTCTCCATCTTGTGCATCAGCTGCTGCACCTTCCTCCAAAAGTTGTCCCAAGTATTCAGGCTGGTTCCTCCACACCTGCATGCCGGCATGTGCATCAGGCTGGCCTTGTTTGCTTCGCTTGCAGAGTGACAAACACAAACAGGGGTCAGAAGCACAGCACACTAAGGTGTAATGCTTACTGCTGAGTGCAAGGTTGAGACCTCTGTGCGATTCAGCTTCTGCCTGCAACACCCAGATTAGTTCAGACTCTAGAGCCACACAAGTATGGTGGGTTTAAGGTAGACAGGTGGTACATCTGCAGACGTCACAGCGGTAAAAGATTCGGCGTACCGTCCTACGGCGTGGTTGTACTTCGCAGGCAATTCCGCTGACAAACACTCCATAGCTGGAGGCGTATCTGAACTGCGCTAGGGGTCACTACTACAAAAGGTGACTTAGCATCGTTTGCGTGACATGCCCTGCCCGAGACGCTTGCAGCCTGCTATCTGAGAATCACCCGCGCATGATCAACTTTGGCGAGTCTAGTGCAGCATCGACGACGATCGCGGGTGTGATTACTGCATGCACGAATTGCCTCCTAGCGAAGATGCTCACAACTCGCGATCCCAGCATCTGGCAATTTGGGGACACGAATCGTCGTGTCACGACGATAGAAGAAGTTGGTGTCAGATGACATCTGTACAGTAGGACACCATGACCTGCAATTGCTGCCAGCCGATTCTTTGCCAGCTCTGCATTGCTCAACACAAAAATGTGCATGTGGCAAATGCAGGTAAGTTCAAAGTCTACATGTTGCTGACACCTGATGGCATCTGTAGGCGATAAATTCAAAATCTACTTGATCCCTCGCTCAACTTTGAATTAAGAGCTATGACTGTATAGGTGATGTCTATCGTGCTGCACCCAAGTTGCACCATACTGCTGACCAGCTTACGTTTCAACAAACTTGAGCGCCGCTAGCTAGGCGATGACAATGTTATTAACAGCAATGGAGTGACATCCAGCCTATGCCGTGCATGGCCAGCAGCTTTTGGGTATGCGTGGAATGCAATGTCTTGCTGTTTCAGCACGGAACGATAGGCACGATATATCCATGTGACCTTGCCATCAAAATTCTGTTCTACAGTCAGCGTCTGACTCAGCATTACCCTGGCAGAATTCCGGACCCTATTTTCGTTCTACCAAACAACATACTCAGCTTCTTCAGCATGGTGGCAGTTACACCTCTATGTCCCGTTGTTCGCATCGAGTGCCGCAATAATCAATCAGAAAGCATTGCATTAAGACGTTGGAATTTTTGCACGTTTGCACGCTCCCATACACGCCACTTTCGAAGCTGGGCATTCAGTCTAACTGAGCACACACCCATTAAGCCGGACTGCACAGTCAGTCTGCCTGCATGAGCTATTCGGTGAGATAAATGCTGCTACTGCTCGTGTTTACCTTGTGCACTTGAGCGGCATTCGGGTCAAAATTCATTGTTTTGGTGAAATATACAGGATGTAGCTAGAGATGGCAAAGAGCTGCGCCCTTATTCATCGCCACAGCAGGATGGTAACGACAAGGTACCCTGCTGGAAATTTTCAACATGCTGCAACAGCGTGTAGAGCCCTGACTACAACTCTTTGCCCAAGTTGAATAGCCCTGGCGTTTTGCAGGCAACGCGGGAGATACAGCAGCAGCTGTTTGGGTTGAGCACTCAGGTAACACAATTGAGAAGGGACGTTGACAGGCTAGGGACTGCACAAGACACTGTCAAGCTGAGGCAGAAAATAGCAGAAGCCAACCAGAACACAACCAGCTCAGCAAAATCCATTGGCCAGAGGTTGAACACGCTTCATGCTGAACAAAAGACACAACAGACTGGCCGGCTTGTCAGCAGCTTTGAGGTGTGCCTTTTGTGCACAGCAAATTCTGACAACATGCAATGGGCGTCTTATGCCTGCTATGTATGTACAGTTCCCTCAGGGCAGCATCTTGCATAGCTGCATGCCATGCCTGGATCACTTGACAAAGCTACTCGTACTCAAGAGCTACTACACATGCCGTTGCATGCATGCACAATCTTGAATCTTGTCTGGCACTGTGTCGTATTTCATCAATGCGACTGCAGTTTGTCACAGCTGAGGCTCATGCCATTGGCCTCTTACATGATGCCTGCTCAGATGAGCCCACACACACACGCATACATGATGTCTGCTCAACTGTTGTGACTCTATGCAGGCAACCCTCAAGGACCTGCAGACCACATTGAAGGTAGCCAAAAGCAAGGAGGCAGCTAGTCTGCCCAAAGAGGCCAAGCAGACAGCAGTCCCTGCAGCGCTGGACCTCGAATCTGGAGTCAATGCTGATGAGCATCAAGCGCTGATGCAGCAGCAGCAGCAACAGCAGGAGAGGCTCGTTTTGGAAAGCCGGCTGCAGTATAATGACGCCCTCATCGATGAGCGAGATGAAGGCATACAGGACATTCAGAGAAACATACAAGACATCCAAGAAATGTTTCAGGTATATTCAAGCTCTGTGCAGAACATGTGCTCACACCCATTGCAAAATTCCTTGACTGAACAGCAAAGTAGTCAATTTTGCTGTTTTTGCTTGATGCATTGCTTGCAACTGCCATGTCAGTGAGTATTTTGACATGGCAGTTGCAAGCAATGCATCAAGCAAAAACAGCAAAATTGACTACTCTGCTGTTCAGTCAAGGAATTTTGGACTAGAGCATATGCCTGAGTGCTGTTGCAAAGCATACCACGCATGTGCTCATTTTCAGCAAACGGTGTCATGTTGGTCAGTGCTGCTGCAGGACATGGCTGTTCTGGTACACGATCAAGGCCAACAGATTGATGACATTGATGCCAATGTGTCAACTTATGAGCTCAGAACAGAGCAGGCTGGCCAAGAAATTGTCAAGGCCGACACATATCAGCGAGCAGCTCGGAACAGGAAGTGCATACTTCTGACCATTGTGATCATTGTCGTCGTTGTACTGGTTTTAGTCATTGCCCAATAGACTTGCGTGTCAAAGGGCTTCGTAGCTGGTATGGTGCAGCATGCAAGACTGGTGTCTTGCTGATTACCTATGCCTGAGAGATCACACAGTTGCCAATGGTTATGTCTAATACTGTGCTTTTCATATATGATACTGCATGATCATGCTGTGTGCATATTTTGTCAAGCAGATCTCATTGATAGTTCAAGCTTTGTGTACAATTAGCAGCAGTTATAGGCAGCGCCCAATATGTTGTGTGCCATGTTCTTGGTATCGGTATTCTCTGGGATTGCCCACGGCCTTGCCGTGCATTGTGCTGTCATAAGGTACCAATAATAAGTGAGGAGGTGATGGTAGCTGTCAAAACAGCCCTTGAGGCGTGCCTTGGAGGTCTCCTTTTGCAGTGATGCCCTGATGGTATTACTCTTAAGTTACTGTATGTCCGAGCAGTTGTGTGTAACAATTGCAACGCGTTTTATCATATCATAATTCATGAGTCTGGTCACAAAACAAGACTCCTGAGCTACGATCACATATAGACAAAAGCTCTGAGAGATCACTGTTGATGCCCTGTACTGCTGCACAGTCGTAGTCTTTGATCTGTCTGCCTGGCTCAACTGCAGCATCATGTGCTGCTGCAAATGAACTAGACTCATGGGGTGTCTGAGCAGTCTGTATGGAGTCGATTGAGTTCACATCAGACTCACTGGCTGCATGAGGGCGCTCTGCTGCATATGGCTGCATGTCCCTGCATGAAGATGGGGCTCAACATTGTGCTCCGTGCTGTTTCTGTCTGGTCATGGCATCATAAGCATATACATGCCGCACCATATATATAGTGTGTGCACATACCTGACATGCGGGCTAAGCTCCGAAACATGCTGCTCTGTAGTCGCAGGCATGGTGAACAGCTGACCCAGGCAGAGGTACTTGCTTTGCATCAGCTGATGTGCCCGGAAAATGTGTTCTGACAACATGCACCACCCAACAGCTTTTACTCGCCGAATTGCTGTAAAATACTGCCTGTCTTCGAACTGCTGCTGCACCTTGCCGCACATGATGACCTTCAGGAAATGTCCAACAGGCGAACTTGCCGGCAGGAGAAACGTCTGGATGCTGTCTGTCAGCTGGACTTGGTACAATCCTGGAACAGGCTGTAGACGATCCTTAGAGAAGCCAATTTCAAATCTTACTGTCTTTGGAGGGTACAGTGGGGCTCTGCACAAATATCAGCCAGTATTGAGTGAAAGGGAAAAGTGGCAGCTACCTAAGGACAAATGGAGTTTCCTGTGTAAAACGGACATCAGCCTTGCCTCACCCCAACTGGTATCGGGCTCTGTAAACAGCAATCTGTACAGCAAGAACAGCGCACTGGGGAGAAGCAAGCTGGTACGTCAAGTGCTCCTCGTGCCTGGGACCGGACCCTGTACTGCTCCAAAAGTCTTCGTCGTCTGATAAGGTGTTGCCTGCAACCGTTAGTCCCTGATGCAGTTTGTCGCCTGCTACAGCACAAGCAGTGCAGTACTGAAAGTTTCGCACTCATGTTCTGATGTAGATCGTGATCACAGCTTGAGTTGCCGACGCCTTGACATATCAGGTCCTGTAATGGAGCTGTGTTAGGCTCCGCCAGCGTCTGCTGGGCCTGCCTCAGAGTCAGATCTGGCTGTTGTGCGTGGTCGTCGCAGAAAGGAAACCCTGCCCCTCTTAACAGTTCACGGTGCTGCTCTCGAACGCGCAGGTTATGTGCAGCCATGTCGCAATATGCGGGTTCAACTGAAGCTTCCACCCCAACAATTGCCTGAGCATGTAAGCCAATGAAGCGTTACGGCCGTAACGCACGGATGCGATGCGCTTTGGTTTGCCAGGCTATCGTGAACCTGACGCTCGCTGATTGTTGTATGTGTCGACTAGGTGCTGTGGGCTCGCTGCTTGTAACTTGTGACCTCTCGCATACGTCCGATCTTCTTCTGGCGCCAATAGGGGTCCGAGTCGCTTCCCTGAAGCCTGCATGGCTTCTCAAATAGTCAAAACGTCTGTCGTGGGCACTCCACTGATCCAGCTCCGCCAGAACTTTCAATCGCGCCGTATATCTTCTTCGCAGCACAGAAAAGGATCTTGTGCTTGCCGTCTGTTAGCGCCTCGTGCGGAGATCAGCACTACAGATAAAGCTTTCAGGGGAGCTGCAGCGGCATTTCTCTCGCTCAGCCTGTTCACATGTCAGCCCGCGTCTGCGGACCTCAACAGGTTTGAGGCTGCTGCCGGCGGAGAGTTCGGCGTGGGCACTGCTGCACAGTTTGGGGAAGCTGAGCTAAGAGGGAAAGACTTTTCTGGACAGGTGCCTTTACCTGCTATTGCATGTCAGTAACAGTTGTACCTTGGGCTTGCTGGGTTTCCAGCTGATGGTGCCCTCATATACCTTTCTGCCCTGGCACTGTCGAATTAGTCTGCACTCTTGAACACAGGATCTCAGGCGGTCCAACTTCACCTCAGCTGATGCTCGCAATGCCAGCTTCAAAGGTGCCAAGTTGCAGGGGGCTTACTTCATCAAAGCTGTGACAGCAAATGCAAACTTTGAGGTGATACAGCCGAACTTGCCTTCTGACCTTGCACCTTGTTGTTTTTGCATCACCATTTGGCCGTGTACATACTGCTTAGCTGAGGTCAGCAAACTCTGATGTGCAGGATGCAGACCTGAGTGATGTCCTGTTTGACAGGGCTGTTCTTAATGGGGCAAATCTGAAGAATGCAAACCTGAGCAGAACTATCTTTACAAGGTCTCAGTCTGCTGCATTTCCACGATGGTTCAGCGTGCTGCTCATGTGACAGAAACAACGCGTCAACATGCGCCTGCCACGCTGTTGCAGGACTGACTTTGGTGGGGCCAACATTACAGGGGCAGACTTCACCAACGCTCTGGTTGACAAGTCTCAGCAGATTGTAAGATCATCAACCAGCATGTGCCTTGCATGCCTCGATGCGTGTGCCTCTTTTACTGTGTTGGCTATCATCTTCAAACGCTCCGCTGTTGCGCAGGACACTGTTGGGGAAGTTTGCTGTGCCTGTTTGCAAATGTTTTGAATCACTGATGTGCATCTCAGGGCATCACACAAGCACACAAGACTTAACTTTCTAACCCTTGTGTTGCTTCTCAGCTTGAGTGCGTTGCTGTGCTTGTAGGCCATGTGCCGCTATGCTGATGGAGTGAATGCTGAGACTGGAGTTGACACGAGGACTAGCCTCGGCTGTGGCAGCAGGCGCAAGTTCAGAGAAGCCTCACCAAGCAGTACAGAAGGTCCACAGGTCACAGAGAGCCAAAAGAAGGACTTTGTCAAGTCTATGCCAGTATACAGACAGTGAAGTTGCCTTTCAAAATCAGAAGTGTGTCACTGGTTTTCAGGTTCTGATGCAGTGTAGCAACCTGAAATATGTTGTGATTACCGTTTGCGTTGTGGTATGCGTTGCAGCTTGAGTTGAGGTCAATGTTTGAATATTTGAGGGTGCGTGCAAAACGGGCCCCAACAATTGTGCTGTTCTCACAGCCTGATGCTGGCTGTTTCGCTGCAGAAGATATCACAACAGGTCTGCAAGGCTATTCCTTTCGCTGTCGTTGACGTACAGAGACTATGCACAAGACTGCTTGTCTAATGTTTTCATCTGGGGTTGGGATATTGGCTTCATCCCTAGCTCTGGACGGATTGGTATCGTGTTCAGATTCCTGCGTGTTGACCTGGTCATACAAGGCTCACCTGCACTTTGCGACCCGTGATTCATCAAGGGATCTGGACTTTCACTACAAAATAAGGCTGTCGCAGTGCATGTGCTTCGTAGTCCAAGCATCTGTCGGAATCAGCGGTGCGACCTCGACCGACACCTGTGCACTTGACAGACCACAAGCAAATCTTGCACCTCGTACAAGGTTGACGAGCTTGCAATCAAGAGCCCATCTAGCAACTGTTAGACCACTTCGAATTTGCGAATATTCCGGCAGTACATCGTTTCCACGCAGTCGTGCACGCCTTGATCGACATGCATGCAAGCTGCCAAGGACCAACAAGCGACCTTTGTCGCTGCTGCGCCTTTTGCCTAAATTAACAAAAGCAGCCCACATCGATAACGCCTCTGTGATTTTATGCTTGGTTTCAGCTGGTCGCAAATTGGCCAGTCAACACTTGGGAGTACTAGGAGCAAGCGTGGTACTCCTGGCTGCACCATGTGTAGCCACAGACCTGCCTGTGGTGAGTTTCATCGCCATTCAAGTTAATGCATGGTGAATTTTGGGAGCTCAGGTCCACCTGGGTGTCAGCAAATCTGCATATAGACTTTGAGGGGCTGCATCAAACGTGAATGTATGTTATGATAGCAACGCTGACTCTGCTACAAAACTGGCTTGCTCCAACTTCTGGGCTGCTGCAGGCAAGCACAGCACCAGTATCTCCTGTAGCTGAGAGCACATCAACTCAGAATACCACATGTTCCCAATTTGACCTTGCCGAGGCATCGTTCAACGATCAAAATGACCCAGTAAATCCATTCACTCTGTTTGGAAATACAAGGTAATGGCATTGATTACCCTCTGATGTGGTAGCGATCAGAACTACTGCCATCTCCAAAAGCGAGGCATGACCATGCAGTCTGCAGCAATCACCCTTCTCAATGCATTTTGCACTGTCATGATGTTAGTTTGCCTCAGGAACATGCTCAGTGTTCCAGCTGCATGCATACCAAACACATGCAACACTGTTATGTACATGCATGCCAAACATATGCAGCATTGTCAGCTGCATGCATACCAAACACGTGCAACATTTTCAAATACATGCATGCAGAAAGAAATTTCTGATCGAGATTTTAGAAGGCACCAAGGTCGTTTCACGCAAGAAGGGCTTCACCACTACAACTTGCGTCAGTGGTGTGGCCATAGGGCAGCAGACCAAGCAGTTTGACAACCTGCCAGAATCAGCCAAGGTGCTATCCAGACCCTGAGTCATGAATGACAAATTTGCCTGCACAAGACAACCGGAATAGTAGCCTGGCATCTGCAAGCAGCTTCACTGTTGAAGGCGATCATGCTAGCTGTTTGATCTGCATTGGTGCATATGCCATGCAGAAGATGTGACAGTTGTAGTCCATGAAGGGTAGAACGGCTGGCAGATGCATCTAAGCATGTGCTTGCTGTCAAGACCCAATACTGCAATTGTGCAGTGGTGCAACATGCAGCCAACATGCCTATCTTACCTGCTGCACCTGGGCAGCCCGGTATAACACTTGGCCTCTCATTACACTGACGCCAAAAGGTGTAGTCTGTTTTTGTCTTTTCTTTCTGACCTGCTGCTGTTGTGCTGCAGACTGATGCCGCCGACAACCAGCTATGCAGCAAAAGAACGGGGCCAGATCTGCAATTGACATGCAATGCGTCTTGTGCTCAAGCCTGCACCGCTGCTCTGAATGAGTATGCTGACAGAGACAGCAGGCTGACAGGCTACAGCATAGATGGCAAGACCAAGGACAAGCTGTCCAAGTCCTGTACAAAGCAGTGCACATATGAATGTGCCAAGCCTGGTGACAAGTATGGCTTTGCAATACCATATAGAGCGCGAGAGTGATGCAGTGACTTGATTCAGTAACGCATAGAACCTGCTGTCTTTCATGACTTTGATGATGCAGCAAGACTTACAAGTTGACATCTTCAGTGTCAAGGTTACAGAAAGCTCAACATTACATAACACTACACTGTGAATTCAGAGATGTCGAGTTTGGATGAAGTGTGTTGCAACGTGCACCCTCATGCCAAACATGCACACCACACACTGATTGGTCAAAGTATGCGCCCCAAGACAATGCTTTGCCAGCCTTATGCAACATTGTACTGCAGGACATACTGCCTTATCTTGGTTGCAGTCACGGTTGCCCACATGACAGCAAAGTACCAGACATAAAAAGACAGCTTTGGGTTTTATTGATGCATTCATTTGTTTTTGAGCTTTCGACCCACGTGCACACAGATAGGGCACACACAGCTCAATCTGCTCCGTTGTACAGCACTACGAGCACAAATGTGCCAATGAAAAGAATCAAATGCAGAGGTTAGGTGCCGCCAAACTGCAAACCTTGGCTGACACTCTTATCACTACTCACTACTGTAGACTTGCGCTACTACACGACCAATCACACAAGTTTGCTCTCACAACCAGTCCAAGGATTGGATCCAGACATTTCACTGGGCTCTGCAAATCAGTGCATCCTTTGGGATGTGTATCTGAGATCCAATCTATCAAGGGACCAGTCCAAGCAATCTACTTCTTGATGCCATCCTCCAAGAAAGGGTAGTCAATGTAACCAGCATCATCGTTGGTGTAGAAGGTGTCCCGGTTGTATGAGTTCAGCTCGGCATGCTCCCTGAAACGCTTAGGAAGGTCAGGGTTGGCGAGGTAATGTCGCTCAAAGCAAATCAAGTCTGCATGATCCTTCTGCAAGGCCTCAATTGCACGCTCACGGTTGTACCCGCCTGCAGCACAGCACAGCACAGTTTGTGCTCTCCAAGTCAATAATGCTTGATAGTATGCACGGCAATGGACCTGCCTATGCACAATGTGCAGCAGTTTGTGTCGTGTCAAGCCTATTTCCAAAGAAAAAGACGCTGAAGCCTCACAAACTTGCTCTGCGCACTTCAGCAACACAAAGAGCAACACTTGCTGAGCTGCATAAAGCCATGCCCTGATTGTGTGGGGCATGGTTTTCGTGGTGCAGGAGCTTACCAGCAGCTATGAAGGTGCCATCAAACAGCTTTCTGAAGTGGCTCAGGTTGTAGGTCTTGTCAGTGACATCAACCTCAGTGTTGCCAGCAATCCTGGGCTCCACCATGTGAAGGTATGCCAAGCCAAACTTGTTCAGCTGCTCTGTTAGGTACCGGTTGGTTGCATTGGGCTTGTCATCTGCTACAGAGCCAAACCCCATATGGTGACAGCCTGCAAACAGCAGGTGGCACCTTAGATGGCTGGACTGAAATGGCAGGCGACACAGTCAGCCTCAAGAAACACAACACATTGATGTAGTTGATGTTGACAATGTGAGTTCAGATGACAGCTGGGGTTTGAGAGCCTTTTGCCATACAAAGGAACAGAAGCTGAGGAAGTGCGCATGGTGTCACTAAACACAAATGGCAACTGAACTTGAGGGCAAATTGCCATACACAAGAACAAAGTTGAGAAGGTGATGTCAACGCATGCAATGCGCATGTTGTAACAAGACGGATGAAAGCTAAACCCAAGAGCATATGGTATCAATGCAAGAACTGCACAACATTAAGGGCAGTCACACCTGATGCCAACCTTGTCAGCGCCAACCTCATCTGTGACTGCCTTTACAACCTCCAAACATAAGCGACACCGCTTCTCGATGCTGCCACCGTACTCATCAGTGCGGTTGTTGGGTGTTGGCTTGATGAACTGGTCAATGATGTACCCCTGTTGCAGCCAGCAAGGTCAGTGTGAGGTTGAGTAAGCACAGACCTGCATACCAGAATGCATGTGCTGATGACATGTTGACACACACATGCAGCTTCAGGCTGTACTGTCAGGAGCTGCAGTTAGTGAGTTTGAGAATGTGCATAAGCTGATGATGGACTCAACAGAGCCAGCACAGTCAGCACACATGATGGCAGAAGTAGTATGCACTTCACGCAGCAAGCAGCGTTGCCAAAGACCAGCACACGCAACATCCACTGTGCATGGCCTTTTGAACATACTACTGATCATGCAACATGGGGTGTGTGTCTGGAACACAGGCTTACATTGGCACCGTGAATCTCCACACCGTTGAAGCCTGCATCTATGGCATTTCGTGCAGCTTGCCGGAAGTCATCCACAATCTGCAGTCACCAGCAATCATGGTCATGGTCAGTTTGATCAAAGCCATCTAGAATGCTAGTGACCATAGGTGCAGACCAGAGGCTGTCATGCTGCACAGACTCATTGTTGCAAACAGCCAACAGCAGACCTGACCTGTTGCTGTTCAGTCATACAGTTGTAGCTGGTGCAAGCTTCTGATGATGTTGGGGAAAAGGATCTGTCACTAATGCAATCTAGATCTAGAGGGCAGAATGCAGCATGTAATTGATACTGTTACTTGACAACAGAAGGCTGATGTTGACAGTAACGCAATGTTCAGGTGGATGTTGCAAGTGCATGCTACAGCAGTTGAGGTGCATGCCTGCTCCATTTGGCAAGGGCTTGAAAAAGGCATGAGCATGATGTAAGAGGCATGAGGATGATGAACACAACATGGGGCGAGTTTAAGGGATGACAAGGCAAACAGTAAGCAGGGTGAGAGAGACGCAAACATGCCTTGGCAATGCCTGCTTTGTCTAAAGCCTGTGGCGTGCTGTGAGGCGTGGAGCCCTCTGGTGTGAAGATGTCGCCCTCTGCTGCCACAGCTGCGGAGGACAAGGGTGCTGCCTTGTTTGGCTGGAAGTCTGCAGACATTCAAAGCTCATATCATGCAAAGCATGCAAAACACTGAGTTGGCGCATCAAAGATGGTTGTGTGCATGAGAGAAGTGAGTTGCGGAAGATGAGCTATGCCAGCATGGAAATGCACAAGGACATACTTGAGGAGAAACTTGAAGCGGACTATTGGTTAGGCAGGCAAGCATACTTGCAGTACATTTGATGGGCAGCAGCAGTCACCTGCATGAGAGGACCTGCCAACATGCCATAGTTGGCAGAAGAACAGCCCTCCTGCATCTTTGCAGGCTTTGGTGACGTCCTGCCATCTTTCAATGTGTTTCTTGGTGAAGATGCCTGGGACATGAGAATAGCTGCAAGGAGAGGATATTTTCAGCTTGTGGTCAACGCATGGCACAGCGCTGCAGACTGTACTGCTAGAGGCTCCTACCCAAAGCCTGTGTCAGAAATGACGGTGCCTTCTGCAATGACGAGGCCACCCTCTGAACCAGCTCCCCTCTGTCTCTAGTACTCAACCATGTTCTTCTGGGGGTTTGAGTCAATGGCTCTGCAGCGGGTCAGGGGTGCATACACCAATCTGTTTGGCACCTCGTAGGCACCGACCTTTTGTGGTCGGAAGAACAACGATACATCCTCGTCAGTTGAGCTGGCTGAATAGCCAGGCTTGACATCCCTGCATGCACATGCAGTCGCTGGTATGCTGTCCTTTGCGTACTATCAGCTGCATCTCAACATCTCGAAGGTGATTGCACATGGCACTCGGGTCCGTACCCCGTTTGTTTTGTAAGATCCTTCTGGTCCAAATTGTCTGTTTCAGCATGCTCGCGCTTCGCTGATGTGGTCGTCCTGAAGAACTTACTTCCTACAGGGACGACGGCAGGAGCTGCGCAATAATCACGACGTTCGATGTCAGTATGCGGACAGCACTGGTGACAGCGTGTCGCAATGTGGTCAAACATGCAACTTTGACAGATCTACGCAAAATACCTCTCACCTGAGTTGTGCTGCCAGATTGCAGCGCGTTGAAATCCGGCGGAAGTCCTGAGACTACCCTTCAGTAATGACAACGCCATCTTTGGAGATCGCACACCTACCGATCACCTTGCTGTGCAGGGACTTATGCGCACTGATTACGATGCACGATTACGAGGAATCGCAACGGCGGCAAGATGCATAGCATGCAAAGCATGTGGAGAAACAGTGCATATGGAAGAGTTGTTTTAGATGAGCAGGAACGTGCATGATCTGGGTGTCCCTGCAGATGCACTTGAGTGTGCATCACTTGGCACCTACAGCCAAGCAAACTTGAAGTTGCATAAGCGAAGTAGTTTCTCAAGAACAGTTCCTGGACTCAAGTATTCACACATGCTTTCAAGCAGTAGGTGTCATGAGGTTCACAGAACTAGTTGCGTAAAGCTCGCATTCATCTTATGCCTAAGCAGGGTTGTGAGATAAAATGTCATGCCATCTCTAGGACTTGCTTCATGTCACAGTTACATTGTACAGTATCTTTCATAGCTGAAACTGCCGCTTGGAAAATGACCACACAGGGCGTCATAGATGGCCCAGCTGTACAGTATCAAAACAAAGAGGAACACATTCTAAAGCAGGCCCTTCATACTTTGGCAGCTGCCAAGTATTCAAAAGGCAAACCTCCTAGCCTGTGCCTTCACATGACCGTTGGCTGCAACCTTGTCCTTGACTGTGACACGGGGCTGGCGGTTCTGACTCTGTGTCTGAGCCACAGCTGCCCTAGTGGACACAGCCTGCTGGCCCTTGGGCCCAGGCTTAGACTGACTGGCAGATGCTGCCTGTTCAGCCTTGCCAGCAGTGGCATCAGAACGCTTCTGTGCTGCAGCCTTTTCTGCGTTTCTGTGAGCTGTGGGTCTCAAGCCAAACAGGCGACTGCCTACCGTCCCTTTCTTGCCCACCTTGTCTTGAGCTTCAGCATTTGCAGAGTTGCCTGCTGACCTCTTGCTGTCTACCTTGTTCTGTCCCTGGGCCCGTGCACCCTGTGCATCAGTGGTTGCAGCAGGACCAGAGCTGCTGCAGGACCCAGTGGCAGCAGAGCTAGCTGCATTGGCCCTGATCTGCACTGCATTGGCCTCAGCCTTGGGTGGCACTCTGCCCTGAGAGGCTGCGATGCCCTTTTGTTGCACAGGCATGCTGAGGCTGCTGCTGTGAATCGTACTGCTTCTGCCACCGCCTGAGTTAGCAGCAGCTGGCCTTCTCCTCAGCATGCGTCCCACTGCTGTGATTGCCTTTGCAGCAGGGCTCTTGTGTGGCGCAGCGCTGTCAGTACCGCCAAGCACAGCCTTGTCGCTGCTGTTGTCAGAGCTGGTGATGCAGTCACTGGCACTGGTCTGAGCAGCAGAGCTCTGGCTAGTCATGCTGCCATGGCTGGCAGTAGCAGGGGTGGCAGTGGCAGGCTCTGGGGTGGGGGCCCTCATGCGTTGGGGGGTTGCAGTTGCACTGCTTGTGCTGCTGCCAGAAGATTGCTTGCCAGAGCTGCTTGACTTGGCACCAGGCGTCAGCTTGCTCTTGACTGCAGTGGAAATATTGGAGACTGCAGCTAGGAGGCCTGACCTGTGCCTGCCAGCAGACTTGACTGCACTGCCAGATGTTTGCTGCGGGTCTGAAGCAGCTGCATCTGCACTCTCTGCCTGCTCACCAGCCTTGACTGAAGGTGGTGTTGATACTGAAGCTTCTAGCATCAAAGGAAGGTGTCCTGCAGCTGGGAATGGGGTCATAGCCGGTGCATTCACCAGGGCGGTGAAAGAGAGCTCTGCTGCAGGTTGCAAAAAAGGCGTGCCAGCAGAGGCACTGAAGTGCTTGTTGGCGCTCTTTCCATTGGAAGCAGAAGACCGGGCAGAGGAAGAAGGGCTGGATGCCAAGGCGCTTCGCAGCAGGAATGGGGAGGGGTGCGGCACTGCTGGAGGGGTGTCAGGGCTGCCACCATTCTCCTTGCCGTCTTGCCCTGGCTGTTCCTTCTCCTGAGATACCTACAGTTGATGCCCAAAGCTCAGTGAGACGTCCACTGCTG
>JAABUK010002872.1_pt1 | contig 30161 bp, 42 predicted proteins | sample 5559141 | NCBI WGS metagenome assembly JAABUK01 (sample SAMN10711869, study PRJNA513367) | rock metagenome | isolation source: Antarctica rocks | place: Antarctica: Victoria Land, Pudding Butte nord | collected 2016-01-03
CTACAGCTCTCGTCAAAAGTGGTGTCCAGACTCTGAAGCAGGTCTGTTTAAGACTATCGTAGAGCACACAGCTGCCGAGCTTTTCGATGCTGCGACTCAGGACAGGTCAACGATCGATACAACAATGCGTGTGGGGGTTGACCGCCGCGCACAGCAATCACAGCGCTAACTAGGGGTTGTCAAAGCCAAAGCTACTGTCACAGCGAAACAGAGGTGAAAGCACAGGCTGTACTTGTGAGTTGTGCTGGGCTCGAACGGCATGGGGAAGGATACCCTGGAAGGCCCCAGGTTTGTGGCAAAACAGCACAGCTGTGAAACGTAGTATCCAGATTTTGCAGCAAAGCAGCGAGCTGCAAACAGGAAGCGTTGCACAAGAAGTAGCAAAGACCTGCTGCCTGGACAGCCTCTCCTCTGACAGAGGGTGAGGCTGTACAGGCAGTACACCTTTGTTTTCAGAGCAACAACTTGCAGTGGCTCACACAACAATAGACCTACCTGTGCACAGGTTGTGCAAAAAAAAATGCCAGAGTCTGGCCCGTCCCTTGCCCCTTGACTTTGACTTCGACTGCAGACTGCTGACTGCGTCAGCCTTTTCCTATTACTTGTATGGTGGTTCAAAATTTCAAAGGGATTCTGAAGATTTAGATTGAGTCATGCACATGCAATCATGCTGTCAATCTGGTGAGTCATGCTGCATGCGTGTTCTGGGATAGCAATCTGTGTAATCACTCTGGGAAATGCAAACATGCTGGACACTACATATGCCTATAGCTGTAAAGCAGGCTGCAAGCGTGCTGCAAGAATTTGGTGTCTGCGGGACAATCCCACAAATCTTCAAGTCTCAGTATGCACACGACAGTGCAGCAGTAGGACCATTGCAAAGACTATCTGCCATCTCCATGGGCATCAGGCAAGGGTGTCTGAAGAGTCTCACAGTATTTTGACTGTATGTTGATGGGCTGGAGAGGCATCTGCTGGGAACTGCTGACAATGATGCGCCCACCCTCAGGGTAGTCCAAGTGCTGCTGTTGCTGTATTTTGATGAGCTCATCTTGATGTTCCCCCCCCAGAGGTCCACCCAGCCTTGGGTATAAGCTGCTATGTGTCAGAGTGTGACGCAGCAGGTCACGGGGTCAAGCCTCAGTGGTAACATGCTGAATTTTCAGGCTTCCGTGTCGGGTTGTGGGCAGAGGTTTTCTGCCTCGCAAATGCGTCTATGGCACTCACCCTGTCAGCGCACACCCCTTGGGTGCAATTCATGTCTCGTGTTAGTGCATGTTGGCTCACAGGACTAGGGTTTAGGCACACCTAGTAGGTACCTGGCAGAAACGATTAGCTGGAACGCCTGTAACTTATTATTATTATTATTATCTTGATGTTCACAACTGTAGCAGGACTTTGGTAGCATGTGGATGCTGTGGCAAATTTTTGTGATCAGCGTTAACTTACAGTCAATGTGAGCAAATGATTTGTGAAGCTTGTAGTCATGTTGCTGACCTTGTGCTGAATGGCACAAATATGCAGAGGGTGGGGAGCTGCAAATGCCGTGCCTTTGCCTTGAAAGCTACCAGAGACGCGTCTTTTTGAACAGGGATCTTGGTGGCAGCCGTTAGGAAGGCAGTGTTTGCTATGCGGCGGCGATGTGCACTCCTAGGCATCTGGGACTTTGCCTGTGCTGCAAGCCATTCGACACTCGTGTGCTACCCAATCTGAGCTATGCTGTTGAGGTCTATGGTGAAGGTTTCTGAAACATCTGTCGGCGTTTGAAAGTCCACATCAAATCATAGGTTTTACCAGCTGATATTTTTGCTGCAAATCTTCTTGCAGCAGATTTTGACATGTCACCACAGGACCATGGCATTGGACAGCACGTGCCTTGTCACGCTTGCAATGATGGAAGGGTACACAACTCATTTTCAAAGTGATGGGGCATAAGGAGCTGGTTACGTTTCGTCCATCACAGCAGATGTTTGACATTGCAACAGTCATTGAGCAAGCAGTTGCAAAGCACAAGCATGTTGACCAATTCTGCACACACAAGCTTAGCAGTCTTGTGTTGTACAGGCGCATTCAGCCTAATGTCAGTATGCTGGTTATTCTTCTACTGTCAACCCTGTCTCCAATAGCAAACTTCTGAATAGATCTAGATGTGGCTGTCATGGTTAACAGGTTGACACAGGACGCTGGACAGGCACTGAAACGACGGACAGGCTGTGTCAGGTGCACACGTGTGTCATTTGTTACAGGACGTCCAGGATGAACAGCATTGCATCTTCGATTTTCGAGCTTGCAGTCACATCAGCAACAAGCATGCAAATCTTTTCCAGCAAAGTTGTACAGTACCAGGCTTGTATAGCTAAGTGTGAGCCAAATGCATGTGGTTGTTTTGTCAGGGAATGCGTTGCTTGTCGCAAGTGCACATGTGTACTTTGTTTGACTGAATCACAAAACCAGAACTCTGTTGGGCTCCATTTCGTGCCTACAACATTGAACAACACAATATCAACACAAGGGGTCCGCTTTGGGGCCCACTAGGGCTTTGACAGGAAGGCCCTGGCCTTGTACAACATGTGGCGGACAGCCAGTTGCATACTGTTTGTCTGCTGGCATGCATGCTTAAGTACAGATGCATTGTGGTGAATATATTTCGACGTCAGGCTGGCTAGACAATATTGCTCCTTGAGCCGGGTGACATCTCCTTGAGCAGGATCATATCTTGAGTGGGATGATATCTGGAGTGCAGGATGACAATTTTCAGTGATGAATATCATTTTGCAATAGGCAGAGATTACATGACTTGACTAACATCACTAATTTCTGTAAGAAGATTGGTGATAGATGCCAAGCAGGTAAAAGATTCAAGATGTGAGTGGAGATAGTATGAGTTGGGTTCATGTTTGCTGGGGAGACTGGCAGCGCGGGAGGACCAGCTGGTGCTTGAGTAAAGCAGATTGACTGTAGCGGATGTGAAGAGCCTGGGTGAGCTACGACTGAAAAAATAATGTCAAGCAGTGCTGCCTGAACTGTTGATTGCCCGGACCCTATAGCCCTGCACCTAGAACTTCTGGCGTATGTTCCTCAAAACCTGTTGTCGCTGGAGAGTAGGATCGTCGTAGCCCTTCATAGTCTATTTGGTCCTGTGGCCAGTGCGCCTGCTGATAGCATCATCGTTGAGCCCAGCTTGCTGAGCCCATGTGACGAAAGAAGCTCCGACAACATCCTCTGAGTAAGGCTTGCTTATCCCAGCTCTTGCAGAGACACACCGCAGTCGTTCACAGATCTCAATTCTCCTCAAAGGCATAGATGTGTGCCTGCAAATAACACAGCAAAATAATTCAGTGTTCAGGATAAGGTGACAAAATGTGCTTGAGTTGCCAAACACTAGCAAAAAGCACATCAGCTCACCCTGTAGTGCATTTTTTGTCATCGGTAAACTGAGTCTAGACTTTCTATTGCAAAGTCTGTTGAGAGTCTGTTACTGCAAGCAGCCTTGGCATCGGCCTCATCCCGAGGTTTGCGGCCCTTGCGCAAGATTTTGGCGCCTAGGTAGATTCTGTTGCACGAGATGCCTTGGCGGGTGCCTGTCACATATCATTCATGCCTTGGGAGGTGCCTGTAACATATGCCCTGGCGAATGCCTGTGACAGATCAGTGAGAGGCCACTGCGTCACCGAAGTCTCCTCTTTATCACAGGAACTCAGAGGACCTGGTGAATGCATGAAGTCTGCGATCACAGTCTGATGGACGTCTACGCGCGACGGCGGCAGACAATCTGTCCCGCGCGCTTCGCATGCTTTCAACATTTGCATCCAAACACACTTCAGAAGTGACATTTGCTTAAGGCTGTGGATTCCAAAAGTTCTTGCGCTGGCAGCCGGACTTGTCGAGATATGCCAAGCACTGCTTTGTGCTTGCGTTCACAAGCTCAATGCGTAGCTGCGTTGCACCCATGGGCCAATTGGGTCCAGGTGCTTGATATTCGCCCTGTCACAGTTACAAATCCAGCTGTGCTGCACAAAGAGCTGTCTTTTGAAGCTGAGGTGGGCCCCCGCAAAACGGCTAAGAACATTTGGCTAACAGCCATCTCCCAGAATAAACAGAGTGTGAGACATTGAAGGAAATGTTAGTCAGATGTAGCAGCGCTAGTTCATGCAGACTGACATCAGTGCCTTGACATTGATCAGGCTCTTATTGCGCTATGCCCTGATGACTTTATGCAGACCATCAGTGGTCTACATGTGCAGTCAACGTATGTGCGCTGTTTGGGCTGTCAATTGAGCTCTGAGAACTTTCATGGCCGACCTAATTCTCTGCATCCCCAATCTGCCTTTTGTCGGCAGCATTGTTGCAACATCAGTTGACTAAGTCCACAGCCTCGCTCTTGGCCAGAATTGTTATTCAGTTCAGCAATCTAGACTCTTTGTGAGCCCAGATGCCTTTCTCTTTGGTCCGGCTGTACAGACATGCTGCTTGATGTTGCAATTCGTTGCCAGGCTTGTCTTGCATGCTGTTGATTACTGGCCACAGTGTAAAGCCATGGGTCCGTCAGTACATGAGCTGTTTCTACATATGTTTCTACGTATGTCAGTCGCGACAGTACTGCTCAATAGCAGCATGGTTCTACAGCTGCTTCTTGGCAACATAGCTAGGTGGTGATTGTATAGCTATACCACAGCGGAATAGCTATGCAGCAAAAACTCAAGGAACGCAAGTGCATCATGCCGATACAGCCCTTCAACAGCAAAAACACGCTTCCACCTAACAGTGTAGCTGTATAGCATCCAAATTTGACACAAGGCTACACAATTGCTGTGCTAGCTACAAGTGGACAACGACAGTCATGTGCTACAACATTGCAAGGAAATGTGATGCAATGCAGCTATGTTATGTGCAGCTATGTCTATGCAGCTATATTGTTATGCAGCTATGACACAATGCAGCTATGACGCAACGCAGCTGAGACACAATGCAGCTATGACCCAATGCAGCTGAGACACAATGCAGCTATGCAAAGCAGCTTTGCAGCAGGCATTATGGCCCAAACCTGACACATCACTCTGCGTAGCAGTGCTGTACTGTAAGGCTGCAGGTATGAAAAAGCAGCAATATATAACTACAAAACGACACAGTGTTGTAAATACATGTGGTGCTGCAGCGATCTATGCATCACAAATAGGCCGTCAAAGTACTACACAGCTGCTACAAGCTACAACATGGCAACTAGCTACATTACTGTGCAGGCCTGAGCCTTGATAAGGTTTGGCTTTTCGGCAGCAGCTGACCATGGCCTTAGCTATGTCAGCATCATAAACCGGGTTGCCACTGCAGCGCACTGTCAGAGGCTCTTGTCCCACTGCCATTTTTCTTTTCTTTCCATTTTGTCATCTAACTCAGCATGCTACACTCGTGTACATTAGCACGACTGCTGCAAAATGTGCCATGCAGCTGAACCCGCTACTAGGTTGGTGACAGCACACCTGCACCAAGGCTGTCAATTTATGCAGTGGCAGCACAGCTAGACTGCTACAATTGTTACCTTACACCATATGTCCACATGGCCATACAACTCATCAACAATACAACCGCTGCTTTGGAGTAGCGGACAATAGTGTGGCTACAATATGGCACAGCTTGCGATAGCAGTACAGGTACACCCTGGTTCGAACCAGGGTGTACCAGAATTCTGTAGACATTCACCAGCCACCGCTGCGCAGCATAAATGTACAGTGACCATTTAGACAATATTGGACTACACCGAAGATATTTACAGCAAAGACTAGCAGCAGTACCCTGACCAATAGCTGCAACAGGGCACAACAGCTATGCAACAACAGTATACGAACACCAAGGCGCTACAACTATGCAGCATCAATATTGGATATATCTTCACGCTGGCCAAGTGACCTTCAACTGTGCGTGAGTGTACAAAGAGAAGAGTGGAAATCGTAGCAGGCAGATCCCGCATTCGACAGCTGCTACCCCCAAAAGCTGCTGGCCTGACGGAAAAGTAGGCATAAAACAAAGTCGTGCACGACTCCGCAAATAGCGATCAGGGCGTGCAGTCTAGCTGCACGACGGCGTTGCACGCCCCCAAGTGATGACCTACCCTTGATTGACCCTGCTGAGAATACATGCAAGAGCAGTTGATTAAGCCCAACGTGAAAGCCCTGCCTGGGGCCATCAAAACAAGCTGTGACACGTGGCTGCGGTAGCACAATGCTGGGCCATTTATTTGTCATCGTGCAGGTCGAGGAGATAATAGCAGGACATCTTCAACAAGATGTGATGCAGGGATCAGTGTGCAAAGCTGCAATGCACAAAACTCAAAGACTTGATCAAGGCTGCTGGACTAAGGCTGCTGGATCAAGACTGCTGGATCAAGACTGCTGGATCAAGACTGCTGGATCAAGACTGCTGGATCAAGACTGCTGTACAAAGCCAAAGGACATCTGCTGCATAGCCAAAATCCACAAATCGCAGCCTGTCAGCAGCCTGGCATGTTGCATATGGTTCGTTGGCCAGGTGCAAATGTCTGAGTACACAAAGCTCACATGCAGCATCTGCCTTTATAGTGCTGCATGCAACGTGCCAGCCAATGGCATCATTGCCTAAACATTTGATGTGCAAAACAGAGTCGAGCTGCCAAACGGCGCAGAAGCATGTTGACAGCGCCAAGGTTGTGCATGATCTAAAGATGAATGATGCCTGTATTGACTTCATTCATAGCTGTTCAGGCCTGCGTCGAAGAAATATTTTGGATGACCCAGGCACCTATCACAAATCTCTACTGTCTTCAGACACATTCTGTTTGTCCACCTTGCCTTTTGTTCACTCTGCAACTGACCACTCTGCAATTTTTCACACTGACTGTGCACATCCGCAATGATCAAGGTTGTACAGCACAGTGGATGTGCTCAATCACACAACTTCTTCAGACTGGGACAGAAAGCAGCATGCAGAGGCAAACTTCCATCAGATCTACAGCTGAGCTCCATGCATGCCTGCAACATACATGGTACCAGGAGTGAGCAAGCTTTGCTCAAACTCAAAAGTCAGCGTCAATAAGGTTCCCACGCAGGCCTTGTTGGCAAAAGGACGTGGCCAGCAGTGCATGTACCCGCAGTTACGAGCTGAATTCCCTTCCAACGCCTGAATGGCTGAATGTGTATCCTTATTGCCAGCGTAAGAGTCAGGAGCATCACAGTCTTCAAGGACGTGTCACATTCCCAGACTGGTCTCGGCTGATGCAAGGCTCACGCAACTGTGACAGATCCTCCAGTCTGGCAAGGTCTCTTTGCTGAAGCAGAATCTGCCAGAGACCTGCGTCATCTGTGTTCGCAAGGAAGGCTTCGTTTGTTGAGTGAAGCACAGCGGGAGCTGATGACTGCTGAAGAGACAGCTGCATGTGTTTGCCTTTCTCGACCTTCAACCCCAAAGAAGTAGCCTCAAGGTAGGCCTTCTTAAACAGAACCAACTCCTGATCCCTCAGATCGCCAATCACGCGTAAACGCTACAGCACCATCATGCGCTTTCAGGTGCGTCTCTCGTTCAACCTGGTATCTGTGTCGGACGACAACTGCGCAAAGACCGGGCAATTGGTTGCTGGAGCTCAGCCTGCAACATTGTGAGATACAGTGTCTCGCTACCATTCTCGATTTTTGAGTTCTCGCAAGTTCGATGGCATGTGAGCTAACAATAATTTGGCTGCAGTTGAGCACTGGGACGATCTGCAACAGCCCTGAGGCGGGATGCAGCATAAGCGAACAGTGCATTTACACAATGCTTACATAGAGTCGCGGTGTGTCAATACATGCTATATCGGCGGGTGACAACTTAAGGCTTCCGCAAGAATCTTATTACTACAAATAAGTTCAGGCTACCAGGTGCCCTACGAAGCAGCTCGGCCGTGCCTGCATCTCACGCAGGGTGCTGCAAAGATGTCCAGCATGTCTGTTCAGACCATGCATTGGGTAATACAGCACAATCCAACATGGCTCCTTGCAAGGCCGCAGCACAAGCACTAATGTTCGTCAGCGAAGGAAATGACTTTGTCTGAAACCCAGGCCATATTCTTTGACTGGCCGGGGCCGGAGTTGATGGCGTCGTTCGCCGCTAACTTTCCCTGTATGTCGAAAAAAGGTTCGCCTTCACAAGCAAGAAGCAAGACATTGTATGCATGACAACATTGCTTCAATTTGCATTTGCAGTAAGGGCTCTGATGTAATTTATATTTACCTGACTGTCCGCCATGAGGTCATTAGTCAGTCAGGTAAATATATAATGGCGGACGCTCATCCATCAGTCAGACGGATTTTGTCAGCCTGGCTGCACATCTGACTGCCGGGTGGAGGTGAACAAGGTTGATTTGTTGGCACATTTGTCAGCTTTCTTCAGCAAGTCAACATCTGCGGAACCAGCTGGCGCCCTTGCAAATTTCAATTCTGACTGCAAGTGCATTTTAGAATTCCTGCGGGTTGTGCGTCTGAGGCCGCAGCTTCACCAGCGTAGATGTTCGGGACACTGTGTCTCAGTCACTCAAAAGCCCGATGCGTGATACCTCATGCGGGTGACAGCCTATAGGTAGCTACACCTGCATGTCTGCTTTGAAAGCAAGACTCTTCTGAGATGTAGGACTCATGGCATTGATGTTGACAAGCAGAACAACCGACAGATACATGCATGACACAAGTATAAGTTTGTGCCGCAAGGTTGCATTGCTCTAGGTACGCGTGTGTCGGCTTGGCTTCCATGCATACGCCTCAAATGTGCATGACAAGTAATATCTTGAGCTCGAAGAGTAATGTACATTACTTGTACACATGTGCACACAAGGCTTGTTTGTTACTGTGCAATGGCTTCCCAAACACTCTATGCTACTGACCTACAGAAGTCCTCCGCTCCCAAGTTTTGCATGAACAGGCCCGAGCTGTGGCCATAGCAACAATCTGGATGATCATAGCAAAGAGGCTGCCCGGCAAATTTACTAGGGTCGATTTAGGGGGTATGCTTGAGGTGCGTCCGTGCTGCGCTTCTTCCGTGTCGTTCAAGTCCTCTATCTCATCTTGCTTGGCGCAAGTGAGTGCTCAGGTACTCAAAGTCTGTTCGAAAGGCAGTTTGCGTGTAGATCGAGTACCTGCTGTGATTGCAGACCGGTGTTCCTTTTTGGATGGCACATCCTGAAAATGAACAGGTCGTCCTCAGCTTGGCTGTGAGATGAGCAACTCAAACTTAGCTCTTCTCCACCGGGATCCGCAAGACTTTGTTCGTATCAGGACAAATGTATACCCGACCAGCCGGAAATCTGGCAAGGTGGTGAAAACCACACAAGCCCTTGATACCGCACCTGTTGTGTGCGGGTGCTCGATAATCAGCCTGGGAGGGAGCAGCTGTAGCACGAATTGTCTCAACAGGGATCGGCATGTGGAATGCATACAAGTCTTCTGCAGCTGTGGTCAGGAATGTCTGAACCAGAGGATAAGGAAGGGTCTGCATGCCAAAACCTCGTGAGCGTCTGCTATCATCAATGCATTCGATAATACAAATGCTCTGCTTGCTCTGCATCCATCAGCAAAGTGCTCGTCTTTGCAGTGTCTTTGACGCTGGTCTGAAGGGCCGCGGCCTGAGAGCATCTGAAGATCTCGAAGTAGGCAAGCTGGTCGCAGAATATGTTGGTAAGCCTCTCATCCAGGCCGCCACGCATACAATCTGTAGACACATAGGTGACACTTGCACTCTTCTTGTCAAGACCTGAATCATGACACACTGCAATCCAAGCAATCAAGACGTCTTTCTAGACATGCTGTTCAATATGCGCCTGTCAGCTCAGATGTCATTTGCTCAATAACACTGCTTGCAGTGGGCATAACTGCAGCAGTCGTAAGCCACACTTTCAAGCAGCGGCCGGACTTATGCAATTGCAGGTGAAGTCATCAGCGCAGATGAGGCTGCAAAGCGATGTGATGAGTATGAGGAGCAGCGAATCAAGCACATGTACCTGTTTCAAACAAGGTACAGCATACAGCTGCTTGTCCTGCCTGCTGAAACACAAGCTGCATCTCTCATGTCGTAAACAACCGCCAACACACACCCAAACTCGACTGTGCTTTGTTTTAACTATGTGTTTTCGCAGAAATGGCGCACTGATTGATGCCACACGGAAAGGTAATGATGCCAGGTTCATCAACCACTCCTGCGAGCCAAATTGTCAGGCTGAGTACTGGACAGTGGAAGGTCGGGAATGTGTTGGCATCTTCACAATTCAGACAATCAAAGCTGGAGAAGAAATCACATATGACTACCACTCCATATGTGCAGGGGAACCTGTTGTCACGTGAGTGATCAAGCATACAACTTGTCATCTTTTCCCAAGCTTTTTGCTGCAAACAAGATGTACAAATGTTGACTGATCAATGAGTCATTCTTGCAAATGCATCACATGCCGCATTCAAGACAACAGCTGAAGATTGCAGAGTCAAGCACTGTCTAGTTTGCATTGCAAGCATCTCCCCTTCAGTCAGATGCCAAGAAAAGTTCCTGAGCGAGGTTTTGCCACATGCAGCAAAGAATACTCTGTTATCACACTAAAAAGCATTACTTCTGACAGGTGCCTCTGTGGATCAGCTGAATGCCGGGGATTCTTGGATTCTGCGATGCCTGGGCAGACTCACCACAGGAAAAGGCCATTCAGCGCAATGGTAGGGGAGGAGCTCCGGGTAAGTCTTGCACAGCTGGTAATGAGGGACCTAAGTCCTTGATCAGTCATATGCACAATTGCTTTTGAGTACAGCTTGCACGAGAACAAACTGACTTTCAGGCTACATGTTGTCCAATTGCAGAATAGCTGCCCAGTTCCTGTGCATCAGCTGTGTCAGATTGTGCAGCAATGCTTTGCAGCATTTGACAATTGTGAGTCACTGGTCTGAAGGCAACTCAAAGATCATGAGAAGGATGTTGTAGACTTTGTTGACATGCTGTGTAGGCTAGACCTGGTTTTGGTGATGCCCCTCAGTCATCACAGAATCAGGGTCTCGCCATGTCTACCGAGAATGCCACCTCATCACATGCTCGTCAGCCATCTGGAGGTGCAATCTCGAAGTCTTCTTCAAAACGCTCTTGCCTGGCCAAGAGTCGCAGTCACAGCTCTATCAAAGCTGGCAGCAGCAACGCCACCAACAGCGCAAGCAGAGGGAGTGCCAAAGCTTCTGCTGGAGGGCCCGCCAAGTCTGCTACTACTCACAGCAGCAAGGCTGCTGGCCAGAATAGAGCTGAGGATGGTATCATTAGTGTGCCTTCGCTCAAGGGGTCCTGGGGTGGCACTGGTGTTCGCACAGCCGTCAGCAAGAAGCAGCGCACAGACAGGAGGCATGCCTGGGGCTTCTCCCTGGCTGACCATGCTGCCATTCCTGTAAGCAACAAGGCTCTGGCTCAAACTTGTATGGCAGGACCAACTGAGGTCCCGTCTTTACAGGACACAACTGCTGTTACCTGCATGGGTGATGAGCAACCACTGCAGCCTCCAGCAATGCGGCCTGCTGACCAAAGCATCAGTGGCAAAGCTCCGCCCCAAAGCGTGGTCACAAGGCAAGCAGCAGCACAAGCTGCTGGCAGAAGCTCAGCCAGTCAGGGAGGAAATGCACTGCCTAAACGCAGTACACACCGCCCAGCTTTCTATAAGGGTCTGCAGGATCTCTTGCACAGGTTGGATCCTCAGGAGGCACAGCAGCAGCTTCTTCCAAATGCGTACAGTCTGCAAGCTGATATCGCATCAATTGTGGGCATAGACGTGTCTATGGCACGTTGCCGTGCCTTGGTTACACTGAGTATGCTCCCTGCTTTCAGAGGCTGCGAGCGCCTACATGCTACCTCTCAGCAAGTAGAGCATGCCCAGCAAGCAGTCAGTGCTCAGCAAGCTGTGACTGGGCAGCAGGCAAGGCCAAGTCAGCAAGCTGTGACTGGGCAGCAGGCAAGGCCAAGTCAGCAAGCAGTCATGCCACGGGTTCCTTTGCCTTCAGTGCCTATGCTGACTCAGCAGCCCTCCAATGGTGTGATTCTCTTGCCAGCTCAGCAGGCAAACCCTGCCCAACACGCTGCTCTCACTCTCCCAGTTGCCAGAGCTCAGCACTTCACCCCAAGTTCACAAGCAATGCCAGCTCAACTGGTGGTTTCACTTCCGTCTCATGCGCTGCCAGCACCAACACAAGCCCCACCCCCAGCTCACCAACAAGCACATGCTGAGGCAGCTCAGCAAGTGGTTCAAGCTCTGCAAGTAGCATGCTCTGCTCAGCCTGCAAAGCATGGCCAGCATGCTGCGTCAGCATTTCCTGCCCAGAAAGCAAGGCTGTCCCCTCCTTGTGAGCAAAGGACAGCCCATGTCAGCATGCGAGCCCGGCTGGCCAGTGCGCGGGACATGTCACTGTCACCCACACGGCGGCAAGCTCATGCTGCCCTGCCACAGCATGCCAATCCAGTAACAACAGAATCTCCTCTCTTGCCAGCTCCCTCACCCAGTTCAGGCTTAACGGTCAGTGCTGCTCAGGAACAGGGCTTCCAAGCTACTGTGCCTGAGCAGTCCAGGTCAGCAGCAGTACCTGTTGCGCCTACGCTTCAACATGAGGCTGCTGGAAGGGCTATCCCTTTGCTTCCCCCAGTCCGGGAGCAGCAGTCAGGTCAAGCCCTGGCAGTGGCTAACAGGCAGCAGGCAGCCTGGCCAACAGCTCCTGCAAAGGGTTCAGCTCCTGTGACAGACGTTGCCACTCCTGCAACACTGCAAGTTGGCAAAGCTGTTGACTCCATGTCCCATGCCAATCAGTCAAGGCAGTCTGGCGTACCTGCCAACCTGACAGCAAACTTGCCAGGTGGGGGTGGCAGTAGCATCGTCAGTGTTGCTCCTGGTGCCTCTGGCACAGCAAGTGCAGCAAGTGGGGTCAGAGCGTCAGCTGCTGCTGGCACAAGTGCAGGAGCCGGCAAGAGCACAGCATCCATTGCGGTTGCGCCACAGGCTGCCACAGAGCTGAGCCAGAGTGTGGAGAGCAGCAGGGATGCAGAAGCAGCACAAGCTATGCCCCCTCCCCCCCAGCGCTCCTCACTCCAGCTGCCTCAGGTGAGATCATACTGTCTCCACACTGCTGCATGCAATGCCCTCTTGTTTCAATATAGCTTTTGACTGAACTGTTCTGACGTTGTTGCATGGCCCATTGTTTTTCACTTCCAGTGTCATGGTAGTGATCAACACATAACCCCTCAGCATGAAACATTTACTCTTTCCCCGCGTCCTTGGAAGCAGGTCTCACTGTTGCTTTGTATATAGCTTCATCAAGGCCTTCATCGTCTCGTTGTTACTGCAAGAAGCACATCAACGCATACATTTGCAGGTTCTGTCTTGCTGAGAAGCATCGACACAGTTACATGCTTGCTTTTGACTCCCATGTGCAGATGCATACATAGGCTTTGACAACTACAGCAAGGCTGACCAGTGCATATTCCAATACCTTGTAAAATCCATCTTGACTTGTCAGCCACCAGCATGCCATCTTATGAACTGCATCACGTGTGTTGTTGTCACAAGCATTGCCTGTGGTATGCGCAGGCGGCCGTGGCAAGGCAGCAAGGCATGGCAGCCCGCCCTTGTAGCTCCGACATGCCTCCTCCACCACCCAGGCCAAGCACTGCAGTGCAGCCCAGACCCACGCCTGTCGCAGCAGGCAGCTCCTCTGAGTCTGACATTGATGTGGACATTGACCTTGATGACTCCTATTCCCCAGAAACTGACCATGTCACCGCTGCCTGGATTGAAAGACAGCGTCGCTGCCCAGAGCCGTTTCTGTCTGCCGCTGACTATGCACGCCGGGCAGGCAGGAGGCCAAACAGGGCTGCTGCTCCTGTTGCTGCTGCTGCTCCTGTTCCTGTTGCTGCTCCTGCTGCTGCTCCTGTCGCTGCTGCTGCTGCTCCTGTTGCTGCTGATGCTGCTGCTGCTGCTACTGCTCCTGCACATTCTGGGCAAGCATCAGCACTCACTCAGGCCGCAGCAGCAGCTGGGCAGAATATGCTTGCACCTGCTCGGACCTCGCCATTAGCCAGACAATGTTTGCTAGCAGCAGCCGAGGGCTCAGCATTAGCAAGTCAGCGCTTGCCAGCAGCTACTCAGGGCATAGCAACAGCTACTCAGGGCTCATCTGCAGCAGCTGCTCAGCTCTCATCAGCAGCTGGTCAAGCACCAGTCCTGCCCAGAGCAGGCGTGAAGAACAGCAGGCATGGCGTGAAGCCCCCTCTGTACCCTGCCAAAAGGGTGAAGAGCCCAGATGGTGGAGGCAGCAGCACACTGCAGGCAAGCGCAGGGCATCCTGCTGGCACTGCAGCCTCCCCTACACCCTCCACAGTCAACACCGCCAGCTACACTGCTGAGCCTGGAATTGACAGGACTGCCCAGACCCAAGGTGCCCCTGACAAACCTGATGCCACTGTTGATGCCACACCTCCCAGCACTTCTGGGGCCACAGCTGAGGCAGCAGTCGCTTCCTGCACTGGCATGGATGAGGGCCTTGTGCCATATGCCCACCCTCATGCACCTATTCCTGTTACACCCGCTGCAACTCCTGCATCTTCTCACCCACGATGTGTTAATTGTCAGCCAAACCCTGTCAGATGTGATCTGTCATGTTGGCCTTTGATATTACTGGACAAGCCTTGGACTGCATTGCGCTGCCTTGTCAGGTGCTGCCGTGAAGGTGTTGAAGCTCGCATGCTAGTAGTTTGACTGCGTGCCAGTTGAGGTCCTCGGCTGTTCTGCCATGCACGCTTGTTTCGCATTGACAGCGCATACGCTATTGTTACCGTGTTGATGACAAGCTGCTGACTCAGCTTAAAATCAGCTTGTGCAGGCATACAGCAACACAACATAGCCTTGTTGCAGGTGTGATCTCCAACTCTGAGGCAGACGCTACAAGACACCAGTCGCTGGCTGGGCACCATTCCAACCGGCTGGGTGTTGTCTCCTTGGTGGATGACAGTGCCTCAGCAGAGGCTTCACATGCATCAAGACAAGAGCAAGCTCGCACTGCTGCAGAGGCAGAGAGGCAAGCTGAAATTAAGCGCCAGATGGTGGCGCTTTATGATGCCCATATATCAGCCTCCCTTAGCGAGCGCTCTGCACACGAGAGTGTCCCTCACCAAGTCAGACCTCAGGAGCAAAGTTGCGCACTAGCAGGCAGTGGGCCAGGGTCTCCCAGTGTGGTGGGGCACACCTCAGCTGCTGCTCCTACCGGTAGTGCAAGTCATGGCGCCACGCCACACGCACAGTCCCAAGCGCTTGTTACCGACCAAGCTGCTGCAGGTACTGCTACTCTGTGGGTGGCTGCTGCACAGAGTCACTTGGGTACTGGGCTTCTGGCATGCTTCCTGTTCTGTTTCCTATACTCTGGCTAAAAGCACCATTGTTGCTCAGCTGTAATAAACCACCAGTCAAAGCAAACAGTTGTGCTTCAGGGCATCTGCCACACTTATCTGCAGTCCCTTGATAGCATTGACATGTCTTCAACGCTGCATTGCACAAGGTCATTGCTGCATCACAATGTATTGCCATTGCGTGATGACTCTCTGTGGCAACGCATGTGCAGCCAGTGAGCAGGGTGCCAACACTGGATCACAAGGCCAGAAGAAGAAGCAGCGTAAACTCCTGATCAACCTGAACAGGGGTGCTGAACCCAAAGCTTCACACGTCACTTCTGACGCTGCGGTCAGCTTGATGCCAGATCCTACAGCATCAAGCCACCATGCTGCCAGGGCTCAGACAGGAGGTGTATTGTGCAACGCGGCGGTATTGGAACCTGCCCAAGGTAAAATATTTTGTAGCTGCTAATCACAGTTTGTAGTCACCAAGTGCTTGTCATCCTGGTGCGAGTGCCCTTTCCCGGGAGTGTGGATCATGCTGTGTGCACTGCGTCAGAGATGTTTCTTCCGGTCATGCACACCCGTCCTCACACTTACATAAGAAACTCTTGACAGACGTGTTGTGTTTTAATGCTGACAGATAATTGGTTACTGTTGTAAATCAACTATCTTTGTGCATGTGGACACAGGTCAGCTGGACAGGCATGAGGACCACGTCATCCAGACAGCCAGACTTTGAGTTGCTCATGTGTTGAATGATTGGTTGATGCAGGTGATTCTCAGAAGGCCAACTGTGAACAAGAAGCACACAAGAGCTCCCCACAGATGTCAATCAGGCGGGCAGGGCGAAGGGTTGATACCTTTGCCATCTTGGCTCATAAGCTCGAAGCTCAAGAGGCAGCCAAGAGTGCAGCTGCAGCACGGGATGCTGAGGCCCAGCTGAGCGCTGAGCGCCTGCAGGCTGTAGCAGAGCCAACTGTAGGCAGCGCAACGCGTGCCACTCGTGTGACAGAGGGGCACAGGCCCCACCATGCTTGCCTGCAGAAGCCACCCGGGTCTCGATTGGGCCAATCAGCTGAGCTGTCAACTGCAGCTGTGACAAAACAGCCTCAGAGAGCAGCTGCAGTGACAGCTGCCAAACCCACTGCTGATATCAACCTTGTCATGCGGCAGGGTGCCCTATCTCAGCCACAAGCAACTGCAGGTGCTTGCATATGTCAAGCTCCTGGATTTCAAAGTACACGAAACATTTCTTGCCCTGAGTGGCTCAGCACTACTTTGTTGAATCTTGTCAGGAAACCCTGCTGTTACAGAGACATCTTAGCCATTCTTGCAAGTGATGTAAGCAGGCTCTGACATGACTTTTGCAAATGGAAGGCACAGTGCGTGTTTCCTGCTGCTGTAACACATATCAAATTTCCACTCACTCTCTACTTTCAAGCTCTATATGTTGTTCTCAGATGCGAGGCACATCAAACTTGACTCTTGCAGGTGTGGGCAACGCACAGGCTGCTCAGCCTGGAACACATGGTCAAAAGAGGAAGCGTCGCTTGCTTCTGGCTCCCATGGACAAGGATATGGAGCGCACAATGCCACCTGTGTCTCTTCGGAGTGAAGGCGCTGTGCAGGCCCAGCCTGTACCATCAAGTCATGCTAATGCAGCAGCACAGCTTGAAGGTGAGGAAGGGGCACTGCTTGTCTGGATGATCGTCACTTATGCTCGTCTTAGGTGAAGATTCTGCCAAGTCATGATGTAATTGGAGTCAGTCATTGACATGCTGACTGCAATGCATGGTCAGGTCTTACTCTTGTCCTCCTGCTGTTCTTTTCACATGCACAGGCTTTTGCAAGTATGCATATTTGCTGCAGAATTCCATGAGCATGTTTGAGCCGTCATGCAAATCTTGAGAAGTATTTGTGTCCACCGTATGTGTGTCTGTGGCGTGTGTGATGAGTGTACTGCAGAGATGCTGCCCACAGCATGTTTGGCGCGCCTACATGTTCACCCACAGCTGGTTAGAGCGCCCAAACTGCTGCTTTGCATTTCATGCAGGCTTTCCACCACAGTCTGTCCCCCAAGCTGGTCCTGATGCAAGCATCCCTTCCACTCTGACTGAGCAGGTGACTCAGGGAGCCTCTTCACTGATGGCTGTGGGATCAGTCGCAGCAGCTGCAAGGCAGGATCAGGCACTGCTTACAGGTGAGTGTCAGCAGACCACAGCAGAGGCAACTGCATCACTCCCAAACCTAAGAAGAGGGGCAGACACGATGTTCCATGTGAAACGGATACAAAGCAAGAGCACACACCATCGCAGCAGTCAGCTGGGCTACTATCAATTCTGACACTGAGGCCTGCCAGACTATGCTTTGCATTTTGAATGCAGCGATTTGAAGTTTTGCATTTGGTCTTGTACCGAAGCAGGTGACAATGGCTGCAATGCTGCCAGCGTAAACTCTCTATTGTTCTGTAGGCACTGTGAATGACCAAGAGAGTGCACATGGTGAGCCTGCTTTTCAGAACTGCCAGCCAGATCTAACTTCACCCCCACCATCTGAGGTTGTAGACATTGATGGTGAGGACAGAGTGCCAATAGTGTTCTGTGAGGAGGAGGACAGCCTACCATGCACGTCACAAGCATTGGGTCAGGCTGCTGGCATGGCTGTGCCACAGCATGCAGGTGCAATAGATTGTCTGTTGTGCATTGAACAAGTGCTCCAGGCATTTGTTATGGCACGACCGCCAAGTAGTGCTGCATGATGCACCTGGTGCCATCCCACACCTGCTGCTCAGTGTCAATTTTTCACACAGCTCAGTGATTAGTGTCTCACGTCAAATTACACATGGTTGATACCTGTCTGCAGGTGCAGGTAGCCAACAAGGCTCCAAGCCTGTCAGCTTGCACGATCCAACTCTGGTTGAGCAGTCTGAGTCAGGGGTTCATCCTTTGGAGTTGATGTGTACGCAAGTGGCAGAGCGTAACCGCCTAGCCAGACTGTCTGCAGCTGCACATGTGGACGCTCATGCTGAGCTTGCTGACCTGTCAGTGCAAACACAAGCATCTCGCACAGGTAACCACTTGCATTATGCCCACAAACTGCAACTTGCCTTAGGCGTACAGACTGCTAATGTCAAACCACTGTAAACTTAGCTGAGCATCACATACTTGACAAAAAGGCCATGACTGACAGGTGAATTGGCAGAGATGATCTACAAGGAGGGTTGGATGCCACTTGTCTTATGCGACAATGAAGGTTCCCCGCTGGAAGTTGATGGTGATGATATCATGGCACATTGTCCAACTGAGCAGCAGGATAGCGGTGCACTCTTCACCACACCAGCTCACCTGAGTGGCAGTGGGATTGGCAACGAGACAATGACTGCCATTGCTGAGCAGGTAGAAAATGCTTCATTTCATGCCTCTTTGTCACATTGCGCAATGCTTCTGTACCGAAGATGGCAGTCTGCTTGATACTAGAATTGGTTTGATAAGCTTGATGATCTGTGTGCGGTGCAGGGGCTTCTGGACATTCATGCTGTGCGATGCACTCCCAGTGCGATAGGCTCTGGCCTTGATCAACCAAGTTCCATCCAGCTACAGCACTGGGCACTTACTGACAAGCCAGAGGGAATGCTGGTTGATGCATCAGGGCAAGAACAGGCGGCAAACTCTGGTCACAGTCTGGTTGCCAGCGCATCTGAATCAGCGGCATCAGGGATTCAGGATGCCGATCCTGCAAGACTGCATGACTACAGCACACAGCATTCACCTCCCCACGCTGCATCTTCTGCAGTCTTACATGTTGCGCCTACTGTCAGACAGCCTCAGCAAGAGACTGCTCTGACGTACAGCTCCACCTGGCGTCCTGGCCAGGATCCTTGGTTACCTCTTGTCCCGCATGCTCCAAAGCAGAACCTGAGGGCTTGGAAGACTGTGCCCAGCGCTTGCCCTCAAGATGACGAGGACCCCTGACTGTGTGTGTAATAGTATGCTATTTTGTCCAGCTGAGTCAGCATCACAGCATTTCGATGAAGCAGTGACCTTTGCTGGTAGATGAGCTGTGTCTTGAACTTGCCATTGGTCTTGGTTTCTTAGCAGGTACTGATAAGCAGCTGCAAGCAGTACTGTTCCTGATGAACATTGTGCAAGTCTAATATACAGCTTTTTTGTATACAAGCACAGTCTGGCATCAAGGTCGTGTATTGTAATCATATTGATAGTGTCACAAGGTGCATTTTGATTCACTCCTTGATTCTGTGTAGGGATACACTTGTTCTTGACACGTGTACATGTCTCATGACAAAGTCGTGGCCTGATCCTGCGAAAGACTCAGAAGCAAAACTACAGCCAACACTGTGTTTCAGGCTCCCTTACCATATCATATCAAATCATCATCATCATCATGTCCTGCACAGACAGCAGTCAGCCTTCATCTGAGTGGTTCATGGACTGAATTCAGTGCATAGTAGTCAATAATCTGAACACAGCAGCGAAAAATGGATGTAGTGTGCATTGCAGCAGTGGCACTAGCACATCAGTATATGTTCTGCACGCACAAAAAGACAGAGCCGAATATACGACACGAGAGCCAAATATACGAAGTGAGAAGCTGACTACAAGTGCTGAAATCCCTCTCGACCTGTTGGCCTTGAACTCCTGTCCTACATGCCTGTCAGCAACACAAAAAAACAATTCTGCACAAAAAAGAAAAATCTACTTCTATTTGCTGCCATACAGCACATCATCAGGGCCCTCGAACCCTCAGTGTATGCCAACCCAGCATCAGATGAGGTCCCCTTTTGCCATCATCAGTGCTCAGTACCAGTAGCAATCAAGGCATCTTCTGAGATGTTGCCTGCAGCTTGCTTATTTTTGCCTCATTACTGTTTCTGCAGCTGCAGTAGGCCTGCTTGACTGTAGTTGAGGTGAGGGTGGCAATCCTGTAGGTCTGTGGCCTACTTGTGGCTGAGCAGCAGATGAAGCTGCTGCTTCTGGGACTGTGTTTGCTGAAGCTTGTGTTGCTGATGATGCTTGTATTGAATTTGGTGCACCAGCACCTGTAGATCTGAGACGCTTTCTAGACGGGCCCTTGTTTTGCTCCCTGCAGCAAAGAAAGCCACAGTGACTTGTGTCCCAACATCTATCTGGTGTATTGGATTGTTTGCTTGCAATGGAGCAAATTGCAGAAGAGCAGTCTTGCGACTGTTTCTCTTGCAAAGGCATTGCACTGCAATTCAGAAGAGAAAAATTGCCTTCGAATCTTATGTTGTGAGCATAGCACATCAGTATTGGATACAAGCAAGATCTTGATGGATTCTTAAGTAATAAGATGCAAGGCATAGCGTGGCCCACTTTGAAACCATCTTGGTGTGCTGTCGAGCAACCTCATTGTCAGTTCTGCCAGGCAGCTGAGCTGCCACCGCTGCCCATTTGACGGAGCCATCCTCCCTGGTGTGCGCCACAACTGCTGCCTTCAACAGGGCTGCCTCCTCATCACCCCATGGACCTAAGATGCATCACCATGCGAGGCTTGAACACCTGGGTACATGAGCTGACCACACATGGTGGCATCAGCAAAAGATTCAAAGAGCTGGCCTGTGCACGTCCTGTCAAAACAAATCTGTACGATTGTATCACACGCTTGATCATGTGGTCATCAAGAGCATGCAAACGTACACCTTGGCCGCACTCCAGCTGGCCAAAAGGAACTTGCATTTGGTGAAAGTGGTTCTTATGCAGCCTTGCATAACTGTAAGTCAAGACGATGTAAGCTACCTGATTTCAGCTTGGGGTCCAACACATTACAGTAGCGCTCACGACACTGAATCTGGCCGCGGCTGCCAACCATTTCAGCAACAATGCTCCATCTGTTTATCTTTTTGTTGCCAACTACAGCCAAAGCCTGTAGCACATTGACATCAGACACAAGTCAATTTGACCTTAAACAATCTGCATCGTTCAAATCAGGCATTGTACCAGTGCTAGCACATACAAAATGCAAACACATCGGACAAAGCCTGCAGCAGCAGACAGGAGGTGCACTGTTGTCGTAAACTGGTGGGCCTGCAAGGCCTGCTTGTGGCACTGCACCCTTGCAGGGAGTGGTGCAGCGTGATATGCATGCATTACCAGTCAATCTGAATGGTAAGTACCTGCAAGAGCAGGTCATCCTCCTCAGGCAACCATTTACCCTTTCTGCTGGGTTTCATGGTGTTCTTGTAGTGGTGCATGACTTGCTGGCGGGTGCGGCCCCCACCACAGTGGGAGGCCACTTCCCCCCAATTGGGCCCATACAACCGCACAGCCTCTTCTATTCTCTGCTCCTCATCAGGTTGAAACCTGCCTTGACCTCGGCTGCGCTGCTCTATGACCTTGTAACGCATCATGCAGGCCACAGCTGGCCGGCCTGTGTCTAACTTGGCAGCCACCTGCTCCCACTGCATGTACACACACATGGTCAGGAGACTGCAACACAACTTTCTTTAAGCAGACTCATTTCACTGCATCACAATTTTCTGCAGTCAAAATTGCGCAGATACCTTACGCTAACGCAAGCTGACAGCAATGCTGGGTGCACTTATGTGACAGTCCTTCATGCACAAGATTTTCAGTCGTGTGGGCGTCTTGCATGGTCAGCCTTACATTCAGTTTCTTGTTTTGTTCCACTAGCTCTAGCAATTGTGCCTCTTCATCACTTGACCAAGGCGCGTGGTTAACAGCCGGGCAACAATGGTTGAACCAGTGAACACGGCATTCTGTGCCAGAGATACCATTGTTAGAGGTTATGCGTTTCTCCCAAAAGTCATCAGTCCAGCCCTTGATAGACTCCTGCACCTCTGCATAGCATTCCCATTGCCACTATTATGCAGGCCTTCATGCCTTGCAACTCTACAAGTGGCATTGCAGATATGGTGATGCATTCCTCTTGCCATGAATGTCGCAGTCTCCTGATGATGTGAACAACAAATGGCAAAAGATGCACAAGCCTGTCAATGCTGATCAGGTGCAGGGCAGTCACTTTAAACATGATGAGGCGGTGCTTGATCGACATACCTGGTGATGCAAGGGTCAGGGCGTCCACATCTGAGGCATTCATGTCTTGTTCCAGCAAGGTTTGGCCTGCTTCGTACTTCATTGTCTACACATAGCAAACATGCATTGTCAGATACAAAATGCACTCATACAGCGCTCTTGACAGGAGAAGACGGACGACAGCACCTCAATGATATGACCATACACTCCAAGGATACATACCTTGACTGCTGTAAGAATTGCTGCCTTGAGATTGTCACAGTCTGCTATTGTCCATCGCCGTGGGTGCTCAAAACGGTGGGGCAGATATGTATAGTAGGGCAGCAGAGCTGCAGTATCCACATTGTGAGTGGGCACGTTGCTGCCCTGCACCCAGAAGCGTGAGGGGCCCATAGTGCTGCTCCCAATGCCCTCAGGGTTCTCCCCTTTGCCTGCACCTGCACTCAACACCATTCCTTGTCTGCATGCTGGTTCTAGTCCTGTCAAGACGCATGCTGCACCTGTGGTGAAGCTTATACACAGCATGGGATAGCTGTAGTATGCCAGTGGTGTCCTGCATATTTGAGGGCATACTTGAAGATAAGCAGCTCTTTCTACGCATGTAGAAGCAGGTGCAGAGCAGGTTGGGTCATGATCAAGGCAAGATTGCTTCTATGAACGCATGCATGACTGCTCATGATGATATAGCTGTTGTGAGAGTTGGCACAGGCCAGAGGAACATACTGGGGTTGGTTCTAAGCTGTTTGATCGAAACAGCCTGTATGCCATTCTCGTGATGGAACTTCTCAATGTGCTCCTTGACTAACTGAAGCTGGTTTTGCAAAGCTCTGTTTGCATTCAGCGCAGCTTGCATGGCATCACGCTGAGACACCTGCACTGCAAACAAGTTGGTTTCAAGTTGCGTTGTCCCAGCTCTGCACAACAGTGATTAACTTTAAAGTGTACTTGGTAGAATTGCGAAATTGTTCAAATGCAAAGCAGATGCGATCTTGCCATTGTTGTAAATTCAGCTTTATGTGCCGGGCAGTGTTAGGCATAGACACACCAGCTCTGCAAGCTCAAGGGAATCTGCAGTAGATTCGTCCTGTCCAGGCGATGTGTCATTAGCCTCTGCTGCTTCCTGCAGCAATCACAGTGCAACTTCCAGTCATCCTAGCAACTATTGTCTTAAGGCATGCATCAAGTAAGACTCAAACGCGATTGCTGTGAGAAGCTGGAAATTGTCAGCACCTGCTCTTTGGCACGCGGTTGAACGCTTGCTGCTGGTTTGCTATGCTGAGTCCCAGGACCCTCAGTTGCTACCTGCGCCACAGGTTGCACATTGTCGCCAAAAACCTCATCTGAGACCATCGTGGCCGTAGCGCAGTGCACCCTCACAGTGCGATATGCGGACCCCAAGGCCCTCTTCAAGTAGAGCAGGTCTTGCTGCAGATGATCTTCTGATTCAGAGTCAGAGACGTACTCCATGCTGTACAGCTGTGTGCTGTTAGCTGGATAGCGTGTGCGTCTGTTTCGTCTGTGGGTGCTGGGTCTGGTCGTGACTGCAGCAAGTATTAGTCAAGGGGAGATCAAGCAAACTAAAGGAGCAGGCTTTGACAAAGAAATGCCCGTGAGAGCACGCCAACGTGAATTTTCTGCATGGTGGCCCATTTTGCAACGCAACCGAAGAAAACAGAGCAGATCAGAGCTGCAAAGCAAGAAAGTGGTGCATGTCTTTGAGCGCAATTAATAAAATTTCACAGCAGCATTTAAAGCGATGGCGGAACTTACGGCCCAGGTTACGGCCTTGCCAAGCCGTCAGCGGCGTAAAGAAGGTCAGGCTCGAGCTCGAAGGGGATGCAAAAACAGCGCTAAAAACTCACAATAACCACTTCACGTTTGCGCTGCTGATCTGCAAGGACACGGGGTTTGAGTCCGGGGACGTAGCAGGAGATCGCTTCTGCAGCAAGTTCACAATAATGACCGGAGCAGTGCAGATCCGCAGATCTTGAAGTTATAGTCGAAGCCGTTTTTCTCAGCAAATGAGCCTGCGGCAGCATAAGGGCCTTGTGCTGATCGCAGTCAGTTGCTTGTGTGTACATCTGTGCGCAAACGCCTCAGCAGCCCTCTCCTCCGAATTTGAGGCTGACCTCCAGAAAGCAGAGGCAGCACAAGAGGAGCGACGCGAGCCTTTGCAAGGGCTGGAATCAAGTATCATAGCTCTTTCGCCAAAGGCACTGCTTGCAAATGGTGACGGGGACATCTCTACTATAGGTGTGCCTGAGGTTCAGAATTTGAGCACAGGTAGACCTCTTTGGAAAAGGGTCGTTGTTGAAACTTGGTTCCTCGACTGCAGGAGACTGTGCCGGCGACATAGACACGTTCTGTGGTACTATTACAGCAGGCCGCAGACGACTGGCAGATTGCCTTCAGAATCAGGTGGCAGCACAAGAGACTGGAAATGTTCAAGGTAGGACAATTGTACAAAAGTGACGTACTCCAGCTGTAGTAAGGGTGATAGCCAACTGCTGAGGTGCCTGCTGCAGGCAAGGCTGTCAAGGAAGACTGCCTGATAGAGTTGGCAGCTTTTCAGGCCGATCTGACAACCAATGTCAACAAGGACATTCCCCTTGGTAGGTCGCACGGTGCTCTCTTAAGTACATGTACAATGACTGTGCATTGTCGTTCACACCTTCTCATAAGATGCTGATTGTGATGCAGCTTTGGCCTGTGAGCTTGATGCAGCCAATTTGTGCAACGACATGGCAGATGATACCTCTGAAGCAGCCATCTCCTCATGCTTGTGGTACGCCATGTTGAAAGCTGACTGTAGCATGATCTGACTCGCGGATTGATTAGTACCTTCGTCAATTGCTGTTGCGTGCTGGTGCTTGTTATGCAGCAGTTGCCTCCTTGTGCAGATCAAATTGGGAATGGTTGTACAAACTGCGACAGTGCACTGGTGCATGCCACTCTGTCAAAACGTGATGTGTTGCAGGTCACAGCGTGAGCACCTCTCTGCAAATTGTTCTGCAGAAGTTATGAATAAGCAACAGCTGGTAAGACTGCTGTTGTGCGTTGAGTTAACTTTTAATTTCTAATGCTGTACGAACAATTAAAAAGAGCTTTGTGCACTGTATTGCAAGGAGTTCTGCTGCAGCGTGACAGTAATCTGAGCACATGCTGACTGGATGTTGTTGCAATGGTAGCAAAAAAGCAGCTCACAAAAAAAAACAGCATTATGACTTACTTTCTGCATATGTCTCAGCCTAGACGCTTGATCTCATTGACACGGCATCTTGCAAAACTGTTAGGCATGATTCATTGTGATGATGCGCACCTGCATTGCGCAAGCGCAGCAGCAATGCTGATCTCGAATGCAGGCTGCCAAGGATTACAGAATTGATCCTTACCTTCATGAAGCCTGTCAAGCTGATGCAGAATCATATTGCAAGGGTACCAAAGCTGAGAAGGGACAAGTCCAGGCATGTTTGGTGAGTGCATTGGCTGCGTCAATATGCAGTGTGGCCCTCTGAAGACAACCCTACTTGTACTGTTACTGTCTTAACACGTTCTTTGTCCTGAAAAGATCATATGTGAGGTTGAAGCTAATATAAGGCCAGCATTGTGACTGGTGGACCATCATTGCTTATCCAGGCTTCTTCACAAGTGGAGATCCCTCTGCTTATGCCAGGACTACGTGCAACCAAGCGTTTGCATTCACCATCATGTCTCATACCTGGAAACAATTGCAACACAAAGTACTGTTGTCGATTGATACTGTCCTGCATCAAACAGCTCTCAGGTGACTGACTCAGGTCTACTGAGTCCTGTGGCATGTAAGCAACAAAGCAATTCTGACTGAGCACTGAATGAGTTTGTGGGCCTGCTGCAGCTGAGACAACAAGGCCGGCTGACTTGGGAGTGTCAGAACGAGCTGTTTCGGCAGGAGGTGGAAGGGGCAGATGATATCAGACTCAATGCACTATTGGTCAGCAAATGCATGAGCGACAAGCGTACATTCTGCAATGATGTTGCACCAGGTATGACTCAAATTGTTTCACTTTTGGCTCATGGCTGTATGTATGCGCAAACTCCCTGTCGCTTGTTGAAATTCACAAGACATGATGATTTTGTTCTGTAAGTTGGCACTGTATGCAAGCAGCTCAGGCCTCCCCATGCTGCTGTTCTGTGTGTGTTGTAAAGCTGCAAAGGGTGTCAGCTTCTTGGTAAAGGCTGGAAGCTTCTACACCTGCTACCTTTGATCCATCTTGTCTGTATACCTTCTGCACACTCTAGTTGTGCATAAAGTCTCTTGGTGCATGCTGCTGCAGGTAGTGCCAGGGTGAAAGACTGTCTCGAGCAGCATCGTCAAGATGATGGGTTTTCCAGTGAGTGTCGTGATGAACTAGAGAACGTGATGCAGGAGCGTGCCACAGATTTCAGGCTTGACAGCTCCTTGCGAGATGCATGTGAAGAGGACATCATGTACACGTGTGGCTGGGATGATGTACGTCCCCGTGCTCATGCTGCAGATTACTCTGTTATCTTTCATGCAGCGCTAGGTTAGCGCGTTTGTCTTTCCATACAACCTTTCTATGACCAATACTGGTCCAAAGACTGCAGCTGCATTTCTGCATAGCATGCTCCATGTCTGTGCACAAGCATGCAAAGTTGGGTCAAGTTATGGGTGGCCTTACAGGAGCTGGATGAGAGCGAGGGGCAGATTGTGGCATGCCTGCAAGACTCGCGGGATATGCTGATGAACATGCAGTGCCGAGAGCAGGTGCACAAAGTCATGGCCAGGGCCTCTGAGGACATCAGGTTCAACCAAATGCTGGCAGATGCCTGTTTCAATGACAGAGAGCAGTTTTGCAGCACTACCCAGCAGGTCAGCATTGGCGCTTATGCTGCCGCTGCTTCACTTATTTACTTGTCAAGCTGCTCATTTGTTGCTTCTCTGTTTGCAAAGCTGCACCTTTGATGAGATTTTGTTAGTTTATGACCTTGCCTGTAAATGTCAGGTGCATGTGGTGTATTGAACTGAGCAGGGTGCATTGCAAAGAAAACGTAATTTGGCTGTGTGCTTGTTTCTCCCCACATGACCAGCTGGGGTTTGGATTCATTTGTTTGGCACAGTAGGCTAGGCAGCCACCGCGAAGCATGCAGTGAATGTTGCAGGGCTCTGCGCGGGTCATTCGCTGTCTGCAAGATGCACGCAGCAGCCTGTCCAAGGAGTGTCAGGCATCTCTGTTTGATCAAGAGGTGAAGATGGCTGAGGACATTGACTTCAAGTTTCCATTGAAGCAAGCGTGCACCTTTGAGATCCAGACTTACTGTGCTGATGTCGATCATGGTCATGCAAATGTGATCAGGTGAGTCCAATTCAGCATGCACTTTCACTGAGGTAGTCTGAGGTGGTTCAGCAGCCTCTTATCATCAGAGAGGTTAAAGGACTGGCCAAGATGCACACGCACAACCCCATTCATTGGTCAACCTTTCCTGGACATGCCAGCAGTGATGCTTGTGGTTTGTGTTCAACCATCTGCATTGTATGCATCCTTGCACCTTAGGCGCTCTTCTGCACTGAGCTGTGATGCACCTGAGTTGGGTCTGCAGGTGCCTGCAAAACAACACAGAGGCAGCAGACATGTCCACCGAGTGCAAGGAGGCGATACAGGGAGATCAGGCCAGGTCCAGCCAGGACTACCGCCTCAACTTCAAGCTTGCTGAAGCATGCAAAAGAGACACGGACAGCCTGTGTCCCAACATGTGTCAAGCTCACCAGACCTGTGGCGGCCAAGTGCTGCGCTGCTTGACTGAGAAGAGCGATCAGATTGAAGCCAAGAAATGCAGAGATGAGGTGTTCTACTTCAAACAGATGGAGGTCTCTGATTTCAGGAATGATGTGCTGCTGGCAGAAGCTTGCAGGGACGATGTTGATGAGCTCTGCAGCAAAGTCAAGCCAGGTACAAGACAGTTGCTGCCTGAAGATTTTTGACCATGGCAAGATTGGCTGCTCTTCCTTGCGCCTGAAGCAATGCCACAATGCCTTTGTGGAATTGCACTGAACTGTGCAAACCTTGCTGTACTGGTTTGTTGTTCTGGGCATTATCAGATTGTACAGTTGTTAACATATGCTCTGCAGGTGCTGTGCTGCAGTGCTTACGCTCTCACAGGACGTCTTTGAGCTCCGAATGTCGGAAGGAAGAGTTGAAGCTAGGCATCATCCAGTCCCAGGACATCAGACTGCAGCCCACCTTGCACAAGCAGTGCTCTGAGGAAATTGCGGTCTTCTGCCCCAATGTAGAGCCAGGTAGCACAGCCAGCCATTCTTCTGTCAAGTGTAATGCTTTGACAGTTGTCTTGGAACACAATTATATGTGAGCATTTTCATGCATGACTGTGTAGCTGCTATTGCTGATGACGTCAGCCACAGAATGCAAATCTGACCTTGAGTACCTTATGTGGTATATTTAGCATTCGGAGATGTGATTGCAGGTCAAGCCCGAGTCTTTGGGTGCTTGCAAGAGAATATTGCCAAGTCTGGTTTTGGTGATCAGTGCAAGCAGCAGGTGCAGGACAGAGAGGCTCGTATGCAAGAGGACTACCGCCTAGACTATGGTGTAGCCAGTCAGTGTGAAGCTGATGTCAACCACTACTGCAGTGTTGAAAAGGTATGCATGCAAGGCTGTGTCAGTCCTTTGCAAGGCTTGCATTGGCAGCATAGTCTCCATTTTGAGTGCAAAATAGACGCTGTGGCGTGTTTCCCCCCTTTCGTTATGCGTGTTGTCACCAGTGCAATATGGATTGTTGCAGGGCAAAGCACATGGAGAGACTCAGGTCATAGCTTGTCTTGTGAACAACTATCAGAGCATCGTATCTGACTGCCAGAGAGAGGTTTCCAGGGCTGTCAGAATGGCCTTGTGGGAGTATCAGCCACAACTTGCTCTCACAAGTAATCAACCTGATCTTGCGCTGCACTTATTACACAGTAGGCTGCATGTGTCGCTGCAGTCACTGTAGCAGCAGCTTGTGTTTGAACTTTGATTGCATTACACAATTGTCCAGCTACAGACAACAAGCATCATCACAAAACAGCATGCTATGTTTTGCCACTGTTGCGCACAATCTGCTTTGCTACAGATCGGCTATTCCAGGCAATAGTTTGTGGCATGATGCATATTCCATGGTTTTGTTTGTTTTCTGTTCTCCATCAGCATCAGACTTTGCTACCTGCTGTGCAAAGTGTAGTGTTGACAGTGCGCATGTTGCAGAGGAGTGTGATGAAGATGTGCAGCAGTACTGCCAACAAGCCTTGACAGCACCCAGGGCTGGAGTGTGGGGTATTGGAACTGCTGGACGCTGCTTGTCCAAATCCTTGGCTGAAGGACAGTATATGGCCCAGGGTTGCAAAAATCTGGTCATTGCTGCTGCACCCAAGGTCAGTTGCTGTCCTTAGCCTGCCTGTTTTTGAAAGTGCTGTCAGGCTTCATTGAAGCAGTTTGGCAGTTTTGTCATTTGTCCATTTAGCTGAGGCACTTGCCTTATGCATTGTACAGCGTATACAGCATGCACTGGCTTGTGAGGCAGAGACAGAACCAAAGGCATTGCGCACTCAGAGCTGTCTGTGTGTGACTTTCAGGATGTGCAAGCCCTTTTTGTGTCCGACATGAGCTCCTCAGCGATGGCGGACAAGTTCATGGCATTGCAAAATGCAGCAGGCATAAAGACACCACTAGTGAACCCTAGAGGCTCTGGCATCAA
>JAABUK010002874.1_pt1 | contig 30152 bp, 24 predicted proteins | sample 5559141 | NCBI WGS metagenome assembly JAABUK01 (sample SAMN10711869, study PRJNA513367) | rock metagenome | isolation source: Antarctica rocks | place: Antarctica: Victoria Land, Pudding Butte nord | collected 2016-01-03
GATCTAAAACCTTGAACGACTTTTAAACGCTTTTTCCACGAAAGCGTGCGTGGTTCTAATCGGCTGTCAATAATGTCCTCAGTGCTCAGCGAAAGCGTCGCTCAGTCTGGTGCGGCATCACTTCTCCCGCGATAGGTGAGTACTGGCCATGGATGAAAGAGATGCAAGGGAATACCTATCCCTTTTAAGTCAAGTTTTGCAAATCGGGAGTTCTTGTCGTCCGCACAGTTGTCTCAAATGATGGGTGGGTAGAACGTTATGTACAACAGGTTCGTTTTGGAGCAGTTCAATGCACCCTATCATCAGGGCAAACCGGAGCACGTCGCTGTAGCGGGTCAAGATGGGATTCCTGGTGAAGGGCCGTGTATGATGCTCTATTTGTGTATGACTCTCGAGCAATCGGATCGCATTAATGAAGCCTGGTTTGAGACGTACGGTTGTCCGGCGGCTATCGCCTGTGGAAGTTGGCTTGCCAAGTGGTTGCAGGGCAGAACGGTGAGTGAAGCCGGCAAGATTGAACCGCAAGACCTCATGGTTGTTCTGGGTGGATTGCCATTGGGCAAAGAGCACTGTGCGCACATGACGATCAAGGCCCTGCGACGTGGGTTGTCTCAGGTACAGACAACCTAATTATCGAGATTCGAGTACTCGCTTCGCAGCAAAGTCCTGCAACGGGCGAGTACTCGAATTGATCCTGTGCAACAGCGCACAGAAGGTTAAAAGAATGATTCCGAAACAGTTTCACTGGGTATGGATTGGTCCCAACATTCTGCCGGAGAAAGATCGGGAATGGATGCAGACGTGGCAAACTCGGCATCCTTACTGGAAGTGCACGATCTGGGCAGAGTATCCCGATCAGGTGGCTCTGGAAGGTTTTGAAACGCGACCTTTGCCTCCGCTTATTAATCAACGTTTCTACGACGGCATCGAGCAGTGGGTAACAGGAAAGGCTGTTCTGGCGGCGCGCTCCGACATCGTACGCTACGAGGTCATAGCCCGTTATGGTGGCATTTACCTCGATACAGATGTGGAGTGCTTTCACTACGTTGATGAACTGCTCGAAAACGTGCAATTGTTTGTTTCCGATGAATGGGGACCGACACCGGGCAATTATATGTTTGGCGCGTTGCCCAACCATCCGGCTCTCTGGACAACAGTGCGCGAATTGGGACCACATTTGGCATCACACGAAGGAGCATTGAATGCTCTGCAGGCGACAGGCCCAGATTATTTAAATGAGCGGCTCCGCCCTTATGGGGAGTTGGTGATCTTCCCACATATGTTGTTCAACCCGCTGTGCGCTTTTGATGATCCGGCTCAGGTCACCAATTGGCCCGCATGCAGCTACGGCAATCATCATTTCGACGGCAAATGGTATGACCGTGTAAAAAACGTTCCGCCGCCGCAATTTAGCACGTAAAGCAGGATGGGATGCGTTAGAAAGGTGAGGGCAAAATGATTTCGAGAATTCCCCGGCAGTTTCATTGGGTATGGTTAGGAAAAGAGCCTTTGCCGCAAAAAGACCAAGCGTGGATGTTGTCGTGGCGGAAACATCATCCTTCTTGGCGCTGCACGATCTGGGCAGAGTATCCCGATCAGGTGGCTCTGGAAGGTTTTGAGACGCGTGCCTTGCCTCCACTCGTTAACCAGCACCTTTACGACGGCATCGAGCGGTGGGTGACGGGCAAAGCTGTCCTGGCGGCGCGTTCGGACATTGTACGCTACGAGATCGTGGCCTGTTATGGCGGCGTTTATCTTGATACCGATGTGGAATGTTTTCGCAATATCGATGAACTGCTGGAGTACGTAACACTATTTGTGTCGGACGGTTGGGGTGGAGGTGAGTGCAACTACATGTTTGGTGCTTTTGCCAATCATCCCGCTTTGTGGACGACGGTGCGCGACTTGGGACCGCACCTTTCTGCTTGTCACCACCAGCTTAATCCGGTGCAGGCGACCGGACCAGATTATCTCAACCCCAAGCTGTATTTGTCACAAGATTTGGTCATTTTTCCGGATCAGTTGTTTAATCCGCTGGATGCCCGCGACGATCCACGCTGGGTTAGAAGTTGGCCGCAGTGCAGCTATGGTAATCACCATTTCGATGGCAAGTGGCTCGAATACACCGCATGGAAGAATCTGCCACCCCCGGAGTTCATGAATGCTCGGTCAATTGTCAAACATGGCACTTCTAACGCTGAATGGAATGCAAAGGGAGTCCGTTGATCATGGCGTAAAGTTTTGGTTACTAATTGGCATTCGCAGTGGCTCTAATTATAAGTGTGGTGGCGTCCGACGTTTGTTACTTTCACACGTTGGTGAGATCGCTGCATCAGGTGCAGTTTAACACACGTGCACGTGACTGAAATGGGAAAAGCGCATTATCAAAGACTGCTCAGAAAAGAGTGCGATCTTGTTTACTTATTCCGCCAGGTTACCATGTTCGTAGAAAGGCTTTTAAAGGCTATAAAACAAATGGGATAAGGTTACTATGGATATTCCAAAAATCTTTCATTTTGTTTGGGTTGGAAATTCCCCTATTTCTGAAGAGAACTTGCGCTGGATGCGTTCTTGGACTCACTTTAATTCAGATTGGAAAAGTATCCTATGGATGGAAAATCCTCAGCACTATGACGGTTTCGAGATAAGAGCATTCCCTACCTTAGTCAATCAACGTTTCTATAACGAAATAGAAACTTGGGTGGCCGGTCGAGCAGCTATAGCAAGTCGGTCAGATATCGTGCGCATGGAAGTTATAGCGCGTTTTGGAGGCTTATATTTGGATACCGACGTGGAGTGTTTCAAGCCTTTGGAAACTCTTTTGAATAACGCCAAGTTGGCTTACTTTGATGAGTGGGGACCACGCAACGGCAACTACGCTTTTTGTGCCGTTCCCAACCATCCCGCAACGTGGACTGCAGTTCGAGAACTTGGTCTATGGTTAGCTTCGCATGAAAAACCATTTTGTGCGCTTGATGCGACCGGCCCAAACTATCTTGCACCACGACTTCGCGCGCATCCAGACTGCGTGATTTTCCCTCATATGATTTTCAACCCGCTTACGGCTCGCGCCGACCATAACAAAGTGACGAGTTGGCCGGAAGTGTCAATAGCGAATCATCACTATCAAGGCACTTGGTATGACCAGACTTTGGTAGCGCCGCCGGAAGAGTTTTTGCAGGGCGACAAGTAATGCCTGAAAATCCAAAAATCTCACGCGGCAAGACAGGAGAAGCTCTTATTATCTCAAGAGTAGAGCGTCCTGGCCTTGGTCCATTTTATTAAGTCAACTTGGTGATGTGGGTAAAAGTTAACTTGGAGTATTCGTTCCCCATATGGTGGGGACACAGGTGGTGTTGGTCAGACTAATGAAGGCTGGCTTGTGGAAGGCGATAGCAAAGTAACTGCTTCTACAAACGCTGTCTTAGGAAATTACTCAGGTAGTTCCGGTAAGGTTACACGTTACCCTAATGGAGACGACGAAGGTGTTTATGAATTTGTCTCCTTCTCCTTTGAGGTTGTCTGCTTAATCTTAAGTGTGAATGTAGGCGAGCCGGAATGGGACGCGGTGCGTGGAAAGTATGAGTTTGTCGTCACGGCACCAATTCAGTATCGTTTCGAGACGCCCGGCGAAGTCAGTGTTATTAATCTCGATGGCACTCTCAATTATCATGTCGCTCCGGGAAAAAGTCTCAATGTTATGGTTATAGCGACCGATGCCGAAGCCGCGCCTTGCAGCGATACCGAAACTGTTACCCTGACTGCTTCCGGATCAGGTGGCAGTGGCTCTGGCAGCGCCATCAACTTTTCACACCAGGTCACGCTGCAAGTCGCTAACGTCAACCTGCCGGGTGTCACGGATGCTCCGGGCTTCACAAAAAGCCTCAACCAAATGGCGGATAACTCGTCGCGCGGCGAAGTGGATAAAATGCTGGCGCAGCACGGCAACAACGACCAGGGCATGATGTAACTGGAGAAATTTTTATGCTTGGTAATTTAACGATTGATGTAAATGACGGCAACACAATAGTCGCGTCTTTTCAGCCTGACCCTGCGTGGCGCATTGACGACCACGACGGCACCATTGGCTTTGTAGGCTACAACATACTGGTGAACGATGAATATGGGCAACGCATTGGTTCAGCAGCCGGGCCACAGGGCGGCAAGGAGATTACGGATTTTTCAAAACGGATTTCTGATGGCATAAATTACAGAAGTGCGCTCTATGACGGCGTGCCGTTAAGCGGTCGCAAGATGCGTGTTGTGCTTTTAATTCTTTTGCCACAGGCACCAGGTAACAAGCAGGATTTCATAGATATTTGCGGTGGAAACTACGATTTAGTGAATGGTGTTTGCGTAGTTTCCGGCAGTGGCAGTGGCTCCGGCAGTGGCAGTGGCTCCGGCAGTGGCAGTGGCTCCGGCAGTGGTAGCGGCAGTGGTAGCGGTAGCGGCTCTGGTAGCGGTAGCGGCTCCGGCAGCGGCTCCGGTCGAGGCAGCGGTTCTGGCAACGGTAGTGGTAGTGGTAGTGGTAGCGGCAGTGGTCGAGGCCCTGGCAGCGGCGTCGGCTCTGGCGGTAGCGGTGGCGGTGGTCGAGGCTCTGGCAGTGGCTCTGGCGGTGGCAGCGGCTCTGGCAGCGGCAGAGGTGGAGTGTGCAAGCCTGACAACGATTCTTGTACTCGTTCACCCAACACCAGCAAGTGATTCATACCCTTATGCAGAGGAACGGTTCTGTGCCGGAAAGGGTGTCCGTAAGTGGCGTGACTTTCCGGCATAGAAAGAAAATAGGAATAAAAAGGAGCAAAACCATGGCATTAGGACCCGAACCCAATTTGAATCGCGCGACTGGAATTGTCGCCAAAGGCAACCTCACGGTGGGAGCGCCCTGCGCCAGCTGCAGCGGGCAGGGCACGCAGGGCAGCAACCTGCAACAGCACCAGAACTACGGAGCCTCCAATTCGAGTACTCGTGCCTCATAAGGCGTTTCGAGAAACTCTTAATTGTGCGATTTCACAACAAATCTTGAGGAACTTTACATCCATTTTTATTCAGAGGCGGCTGCTAAACCGGCCGCCTCTGAATGATTTTAAAACTCTAAGCGCCCTTGTTTAGGTAATTTAGACCATTGATACGCGCAGAGGTGGAGCAGAAACTTTATGGCCGGTAACAACACTTTTTCACAATACGATGATGTAATAGAGAGTACCCCTAATAATCGAGGCGGCGTCGTGAGTGGCACTGCCACATCCGCAACGCCGGACGCCAGAGAGTGCGCGGGCTGTGTTGCCTATCGTGTGGATCCGCAATTGGAAGGCGGAGAGCGCGGTAACTTGCGTGTCGACCCGGAGATTCACCTGCCGAGCCCGGGCATGGATGTGGAAGTCGCCTATTTCTACAACTCCAGCTCCTCTTACAATGGTCCCTTTGGCTATGGGCGCACCATCAATCTCAACCTGACGGCACAAGCCTCCGGCACGCCAACCGTTGTAACGCTGACGCGCGGCAACGGCGACGCGGTGGCGTATCAGGACAATGGCAGCGGCAGTTTTGTGCCCAAGACGCAGGGGCTGCTTAACAGCCTGCAAAAGGACACGACCAATAACCTGTGGAAAGAGACCACTCTGGATGGCCGCGTCACGGCTTATCCACTGGACACAACAGGGCAAATCACCAGCATCACCTACGCGGAAGACTCTGTCGGCAACCGGCACACCTTCTTGTATTCTGCGGGACAGCTACAGACGCTGCAGGACGCGGTGGGACGCCAGGTGAGCTTTGCTTATGACAACGGTTTGCTGAGCACCATCCAAGACTGGGCGGGCCGCGTCACAACTTTTTCCTATGACCGCAGCAGCATAGCGGGCAAGCCTGTCTTGACTACGGTGACTGGCCCCAGCGGCTGCCAGACCGGGTATGGCTACAATAGCGCGGCGCAGATGGTGCGCATCACCGACCCTAACGGCTACGTGACGACGTATGCCTATGACGCGCAGGGGCGAGTGACGCAGCGCAGCGTCGCCGGTGCTGGAGTGACGCAATATGACTATCTTCCCGACGCCTCGGTGGTAACTGATGCGCTGGGTGGCGTGACGGTTCATAAACTGGATGGCTATGGTAACTTGACCGGAACCATCGACAGCACGGGGCAGGCCACGCGTCTTTACGGCAACGAGAAGGGGCAGCAGGTGCAAAAGGTGGATGCCGCCGGTGCCGTCACCACCACACTTTATGACGCGACGGGCAAGCAGGTGGGCATGGTGGACCCGACCGGCGTCACGACCACGACGCTGCGCGATGCTTACAACAACATCACGACCACGATCTATCCGAATGGCACAACCAATCAGCAGATTTGGGGCTATCCCAGCAGTTTGTTCGATACCACGGGCGCCAAGCGCCGCCTGCAGGTCAGTGTCGACACACTGGGCAATCGCACCAGCTATTCATACAATGCGCGCGGCCAGATGACTGGAGTACTCGATCCGCAGGGGAGTCTCACGACTTATCTATATGACGCAGTAGGTAACCTGACCGGCACAGTCGATGCGTTGGGCAACCGCACAACACTCGCCTACGACTTGGCGGGCAACGTGACGAGTAGAGTCGATGCGCTGGGCAATCGTTCGGCTTATCTTTACGATGCGCAGAACAGGGTCGTGGAGAGTACCGATCCGTACGGTCATACTACGACCATGGCGTATGATGGCGTGGGCAACCTGCTGGTGCGCGTGGATGCACTGGGCAATCGCACCAGCACCACCTACAACGTCTTTGACCTGCCAGTGAGAACACAGGATGCCCGAGGCGCTGTCAGCACTGCGGTGTATGATGTGCTGGGTCGTCCCGTTGCTTCGGTTGATGCACTGGGCAACGCCAGCACCACAACTTATGATGCGGCGGGACGTGTGATTGGAAGCGTTGATGCGCTAGGACACATTACAACTTCGGTGTATGATGTGGCCGGTCGACCGGTGGCTACGGTTGATCCCGCTGGTGCCGTCACCACGACAATCTATGACCTGGCGGGACGCGGAATAGCCGGCGTGGACGCGCTGGGCCGCATCACGAGCAGCGTCTACAATGCCGTTGGGCAGTTGGTGGCCACCGTCGATGCAGCGGGTGCTGTCACCACCACGATCTATGATGCACAGGGACGACCGGAGCAGACGGTGGATGCGCTGGGCCGCGTCTCGACCACGATTTACGATGCATTGGGACGCACGAGTGCGCGGGTAGATGCCTTGGGTTATCGTACTACCTTCAATTATGATGCGCTGGGGCGTCAAGTGAGCACACAGGATGCGCGTGGTGCCTTCACTACCACGATCTATGACGCTTATGGACGGGTGCAGGCGATGCAGTCACCCCTGGGCTATCACACGACTACGATTTATGACAGCACGGGACGACAAGTCGCTACACAGAACGCGTTGGGTCAGTTGACGACCAGTGTGTATGATGCGCTGGGTCGAGTCGAAGCCACTATTGATCCGTTGGGACATCGTACCACGATTGTCTACGATGCAGTTGGGCAACATGTGGCAATGGTGGATGCTTTGGGAAACATCAGCACCACCATCTATAACTTAGCGGGGCGAGCCATCGCCGTGCAGGATGCGCGCGGCTTCCGCACCAGCTTTAGTTATGACGCAGCCGGTCAGCAATTGGCAGTGGTGGACGCCAACGGCAACCGCACCAGCAGCGTCTATGATAAACGCGGCAGCATTCTGAGCACTCAAGATCCGTTGGGTGCCTTGACTTCTTATGCGTATGACGCGGTCGGCAATCCGGTGCAGCGTGTGGACGCGCGGGGCCAGATCACAACTTACTCTGTTAATGCCTTAAATCGTGTAACGGGCGTGGCGTACCAGAACGGCCATCGCGTGACGCATACCTTCGATGCTGTCAGCCAGCAGATGACGATGCAAGACAGCACCGGCATCACTTCCTACTCCTACGATGCTCTGGGTCAGCAGAAGAGCGTGACCTATCCCACCGGCAAAACGTTGACCTATTCTTATGACGGTATGGGCCAGCGCGTGCGTTTGATCGATCCCGATGGGAGTCTGACGACTTATTCCTACGATGCGCAGGGTCATTTGAGCGGCTTCGTCAATCCATGGAATGAAGTCACTACTATCACGTACGACGCGCTGGATCGTGAGCAGCACAAAGTGTTAGGCAACGGCACAAGCGTAAACCACACCTATGATGCGGCAGGCCGGAGAACGCTGCTGGAGAACCGCGATGCGCAGGGCACGGCTTTGGCGGTCTTTACCGCGACCTATGATGCAACAGGTAATCGGCTGAATGTGCAGGAGTTGGACGGTGCCGTTGTCAGCTTTTCTTATGACGCGACTTACCAGTTGGTGAACGAGCAGCGCAGCGGCGTATCCGGCTACAACACGACGTACACCTATGACCCACTGGGCAATCGTTTGTCGAAGAACGACAGCGGGCAAATCACCACCTACAACTACGGCAGCGGCAATCGCTTGCTGACCGAAGCCAGTGGCGGTGCTCTCACGACCTACAGCTATGATGCCAACGGCAACCAGAACGGGGTCAATGTGGCAGGTGTTGCGACCACCTACGTCTGGGAAGAGAATAATCGCCTGGCGCAAGTGTCTTCGCCGAGTGGCGTAGAGAATTACGAGTACTCAGCTAATGGCAAGCGACGGCAGAAACAGGACAGCAGCGGCACCACCATCTACGTGTGGGATGGAGAGAATGTGCTGCAGGAAGCCGATTCCAGTTTGATTACCAAGGTGCAATACGGCGACTTCCCCGGCTACTGGGGCGGCTTGGTATCGCAGCATCGAGCGGGAAGCAGCCGCTTCTATGGCTTTGATCTGGGTAGCAATACGAGGGTTTTGGCGGATGCAGCGGGCTTGATTGTTGATAATTACTCTTACAAAGCCTTCGGCGAAGAATTGCAACAAGCGAGTGCCGTGACGGGAAACCGCTTGCGCTTTGGCGGGCAGTATGGTTATATCAAAGATGCCTCAGATCGTCTTGGTGTCAGAGCACGTAGCTATCAACCGAGTATTGGCAGATGGATGAGCACTGACCCACTTGGTTTTGATGCAGAGGACTACAACCTGTACAGGTATGTCGGAAATGATCCGGTAGGAAGTGTTGATCCAAGTGGATTGTTAGGACCTTGTAGGTTGCATCGGGATAAATGCTCTCCCCGTTGTGTGGCCAACACGAACTACTATGCAGATCGTGCTGCTACAGGCTATAACCCGCTCGATTCTTGTGCTTCTTGTGTATCAGCTGCCTTTTGCGAATTAGTTATAGCTCTTCGATCACCGTATAATAATCTTCCTTTCCCAGGAGCCGTGCAATTGGAAAGAAGGTTCAGAGAGGAATTCGCAGACGGTATAGAGAAGCAAAATGACTGTATGTTAGAGCAACGGAAGGCCGCTGGGGGTGGGGTACCTTTTTCTCCTCCAAGTATAGCTTTTTTATGGAGACGAGCGCAGAAAACATGCGCTGGCAACTCTGGTAGTTGGGCGTGTTGTGCGGCATCTGTAGCGGCTGAACAGACAGGTTACTCTTTCTGCACAGGTAAAAGTGGCATGACAGGAGCTATGTTGGCGTTGTTTCCTCTTGCTTTTAGAAATGGATTCGGCACGAATTTGTGCTGCAAGCCAGGACCCAAGCTGCCTGAGCTGCCCAAGCTGCCTTGGCCGTAAAAGGCAAACCATAGAAGCCATCTCATGCATTACTTGATGTGGAGGAACTCTATACTACAATTAGGGTGATGGTTCATTACAGGTATTCGTGAGATGGATTCTGTTTCTGCAAAAGGAGATTGTTTTATGTCAACACGTTTGATCGCTCTGGCTCTACTTGGCGTCGTGGCTGCAACCGTTGGTTCTGAATGCCTGGTTTCGGCAAAAACGCAGTTAAATCCACCAATCAAGAAGCTGCCTACTCGCACCAACTCGATTGGGATGGAGTTGGTGCGTCTTCCCGGAGGGACTTTCCTGATGGGCGCCAAAGACATCCCGGATGCAAGACCGGTTCATCGGGTCAAGCTGTCCCCGTTCTGGATCGGTCAGTTTGAAGTCACCAACCAGCAGTATGAATTGTTCAAAAAACGGAAGCGCACGCAAGAGTCGTTGGGCAATCAGCAGCCTGCAATCGATCTCTCCTATTCTGACGCGGCAGCATTCTGTCAATGGCTCAGTAAAAAGGAGAAGCGTCTTTACCGCTTGCCCACTGAAGCGGAATGGGAATATGCAGCGCGGGGCGGCTTGGTGCAAAAGGCTTTCCCCTGGGGCAATGAGGATCCTCATGGACGCGCCACAGTTGATCAAACCACGACAACACCTGTCGGAACTCATGCCCCAAACAACTTTGGTTTATACGATACGGCAGGTAATGCGGCGGAACTGGTGTCAGATTGGTACGGGGAAGATTATTACGCCCGAAGTCCGAAGGTGAATCCAAAAGGACCTTCAAGAAGTTACTGGGTGATGAAGCCAGCTCCTAAAGGGCAGTGGAGGATACTACGTGGTGGCGATCACTGGACACATGAAGTTGACAATGCTCAACGCCAACCCTGGCCCTTAGGTGAAAAGCCTTATGGCATTGGGCTTCGAGTTGTTATGGAGATAGGTCAAGGAGATTTGTTGAAGCGCCCATAGTTTGATGGCGGAGCACGGTAGAAAGACAGCGACTTTCTTGGTTACTAGGGCGGGTTGGTGTCGCAGCATCAAGAGAGGAGCAGTCGTTTCTACGGCTTTGATTTAAGTGGCGATACGAGGGTTTTGGCGGATGCAGCGGGCTTGATTGTTGATAATTACTCTTACAAAGCCTTCGGAGAAGAGTTGCAACAAGCGAGTGCCGTGACGGAAAACCGCTTGCGTTTTGGTGGGCAGTATGGTTACATCAAAGATGCCTCAGATCGGCTTGGTGTCAGAGCACGCATCTATCGACCGAGTGGCGGCAAATGGCTCAGCAATGATCCGCTTGGTTTTGATGCAAGAGATTACAATCTCTACAGATATGTCCAAAACAATCCAGTCAACCGAATTGACGCAAGTGGTCTCATGGGATCTCATCCATGTCTCGCCCGGGCAACCGCATACTGTGACAGCGCCGAAGCAGAGAATTGGTGCAATCGTGCTAAGAATGGCTTCTGCTATGTAGCCACAGAATTGTGTATCTACATTATGGACAATTCTTTTTATGATCTTTGGCCATTTGGAGGATCAGACACACGAAGACATCTTGACTGCCTGAGTAGGTGTATGTTTAGCCATTGGCAGAATCATGACACGCCTCAGTGGAAGGCTGCGGAGAAGGAATGTTCTAAATGTGGAAAAGAGAGCCAATGTAGTAGGGGCTGTTGTCAAAAGTCCATCAGGGCTGAGCAAAATGGGCTGACCAGGTGTGACAAGATTTGTCGAAGTCGTTATGGATATGGCAACCTTCAGATTCCTAATGATTTTCCGTTCAATGGAAGCGAGGCAGCACGAGTTCAAGCTGGTATAACGCAAGTGTGCTATGGAGAAGTTGGCTCCGCTGATTCTGCTCGAACAGCGCGTTCTGAGTTGCGTTCTGAGTTGTTTTTTAAAGGTCCTTACAAAGGTCCTTACGTAGTGATCGCCTGATGCATGCAGTGATTGTGCCAGAAACTGCACCCTATATGTAACTACCTAATGATAAATGTAAAGAGGCAAGATATGCTTAGCAGAGCGATAAAACGCGCGTTTTTACCCGTAATAGGGATTATGGGTGTAATTGTATTCACTAGCTGCTTGCCTCCGCTGGGAAGATCATGTGTAAACAACAAGCCTCTACGCACGCTTAATGCGCATGGCTTGGAGGTCACTGCGGTCGCATTTTCACCGAACGGCAAAATACTGGCTTCAGGCGGGCAAAGTGACAAAGTAGTGATAGTGCGGGAGGGGTCTGTCATAAGGAAGTTGCAGGATACAGATTACACGGTAAAGCTCTGGAGCACTTCCACATGGAGGCCCCTTCATATTCTTCATCATGTTGAGCTTATTGACTGTTTAGCGTTTTCACCCAGTGGTGAGTTCTTAGCTGTAGGAGTCGGAGGAATTGATACAGGGACTGTAAAGGTGTGGAGGACAGCTACCGCACAACTAGCACACAGTCTGCGAATATACACTCACTCGCCTCTTCCGGGCGTTAATGCCATTGTGTTCTCGCCTGATGGCAAGTGGCTAGCTACAGGCAGTGCTGACTCGAAGGTAAGGTTATGGAGTACAACCACTTGGAGACCACTCCGTATCATCAGCTTATCAGGCGTTGCCACTTCGATATCTTTCTCTCCCGACGGTAAGCTGTTAGCTACAGCAAGCTGGGATCATGCTATAAGAATATGGAGTACTACGATAAGCAAAGAAGTAAAGCTATTACAGCAACCATATAGTAGACAACTTTCGGACATTACAACTGTCGTAACATTTTCACCTGACGGGAAAATGTTAGCTACAGCAACTGATAACCAACCTGTGAAGTTGTGGAACGCGGCTACTGGAAAGGAAGTCAATGTTTTTAGAGGGCATTCTGATAGTATTAGTGCCGTTACCTTTTCCCCAGATGGGAAGACACTAGCAACAGCAAGTTTGGACACTACTGTAAAGCTATGGAGTGTGACGACAGGGAGAGAATTACTAACTCTTAAAGGACATACAGCCCCAGTTTACTCCGTTGATTTCTCACCGGATGGGAAGACGTTGGCGACAGCAAGCCGTGACGGCACCGTAAAAATATGGAATGTCCTCTAGTGATGCCTCTGGATGAATCTCCTGTTTATGCCTTGAGTCATGGTGCGCCGTTATAAAGGGAACAATGATGTTTCTCATACGGCTTTGTCGAAAGGAGGCAGTTCTGTATACAGAACTGCCTCCTTTCTGCTTTAATGATGGAAAAGCTGCATACAGGTGTATCTTCCACTCACGCCACCCAGTAAAATTAGCCCCGTTTTAGACGATATTTAGACGTTTGGTTGAGGCAGCCTACGCTGCACCACATACTCCATTTTGAGAGGTGCCAGCTATTGCTGCGTCACTCTTGATGTGCTGAATCTCCTGTGACAGCACTCAATCGCCTTGCTACTTGATCCTCCACTTGTAGCCAGAGCAGAAGAACGTACTCCGGTATGTACAGCGCTCTGCGCGCCATGCCTATCATGTGCAATTGGCGCAGTAGCGTGCTCACATTACGGTACAAGTAGAGGATGTTAGGCGAGTTGTATTCCGATCGTCCTACAGCATATGGACTGACAAAAAATTTCTGTGAGTTCGCTTGCAACGCATGCATCTCATGCATGTGTAGCAAGGGTGCAGGTCCACGGCCTATTACTCGACCAATTCCACGAAGAACGCCAGGAGGAAAGCCGACAAGAGGAAATCCAACAGATCGACCAAATGGTAGACCTCGTACAGGGCCTCCTCGGAGACCAAAGCGTCCTAAAAAAGTGCAGTGACGCAGAATTTTGGACGTGGAAACAAGGGACAGGGGATGTGGAACTACTGACTAGGGCCATTAGGAGTCATGTAATGGCGTATTAGCGCGACACAATCGGTGTATTAGGATGTTTCAACAGTCTAATTGTGGAACGCCTCGCAATGTGCCACCGCCGTTCTGACCAGAGGATGATAAATGCTTTCTGAATATACACCGGAACTAATTGAACAGCAAATTAAGCAGGCGTTTGCTGATACTCGATACCCAGGTGACGACAAAATCGTCCTTGGAGGATACGATGATGAATATGAGATAGAGGGGATCAAGACAACATTTCTGGGTCAGAACTGGCAAGATATGACTTCAGAAATGTTGCACCGCTATAGTGCGACTTTCGCCTTTCTCACTGAGAAGGCTTATCGTTACTATTTACCTGCCTATTTGTTAGAGCTTCTTGACTGGACAGAGGGTAAGGGCATGCATCCCAGGAATGTGGACGTTATACACCATCTCAGGCCACCATACGACACACCGGGTGATACTTCGCAACGAGCACGGGATATAATGTTATCTCGCTACTCTGGTTTTACGTTTGCACAGTGTGAGGCGATTAGAAAGTTTCTCGAATATTTGAGCAAACGACTTCCAGAGCATTATAGGGAAGAAAAGGAAGATGTATATCACGCTCTAAATGATTTTTGGAATGATGCTTCAAGGCATCTCTGTAGCTCACCGGAAAGCCCACATACTTAAGTACAATATCATCTGGATATGCCACAAAGACACATCCAGATGATATTGCTGTGCTCCGAACTACGTTTGAGGTTCTATCGCGTAATCGGCAATTAATGGAATGAATGCTCTGCTTCCAAGGAGCAGAGCAATAGCCCAAGTGCGTAACACGCTCTGGTTACGCAAAAGTGCAGGGGCAATTTAGTTAATTGCCCCTGCACTTTTTCTTTGCACTCCGCTGCTCCGCTCCATAAAATCTTGGTCTATTTTTAGACGATATTTAAACGTTTGGTTGAGGCGGCTTACGCTGCACCACATACTCTATTTTTGAGAGGTGCCAGCTCTTGCTGCGTCCCTCCTGATGTGCTGAATCCCCCTGCGACAGCACTCAATAGCTTTGCTACTTGATCATCCCCTTTGTAGCTGGAGCTCGGAATTGGAGCCCTCAACCAATCATGTCAAATACACCTTCCCAACGATGGGAACAGATGTACAACCAGACACCGTTGTGCGATGTACCGCGCCACTTCACCAATCTCAGCCAGTCACCCTTCCTGCAAAAATATTTGGCTACCGTGCTGCAGCTTTGTCCCTTGGAGGGCCGCACACTCGAAACTGGCATCGGTTCCGGTTACGGCGCGATTTGGTTGTCGTTGTGCGGCATCAAGGCCGCAGGCATCGACTACGCTCCCGGCATTGTGGAGCGAGCGCGGCAGATCAACAACATCCTTTCGGGTCGTGCTCGTTTTGAGACCGGTGATCTGTTCTCCCTATACAATCCGAACACCGATGCTTTGCGCGCACGCTATAACGTGATTCACCATCAGGGAGTACTCGAACACTTCACCGTGCCGCAGATCCACGCGGCTCTGGCGCAGCAGGTCGTCTCAGCCGACTGGGTTGTCTTCAGCGTGCCTTCGGTCTACTATCCTTTCGATCCCGAATTTGGTGACGAACGCCTGTTGCCATTGGACGAGTGGCTTCATATTCTGCGACCCTTCCAGATTAGTGAACTCAAATACTATGGCGATTCGCGGCTGGGCGAGCAAGAGCACTTGCTTTGTGTGCTGCGCGGCCAGGAAGTCAATGACGATCTACGCGCCCTGATGACGGTTCCAGCGGAGCCGTATCCGCAGGGCATTTCCGCCATCGTGCACACGCGGGACGAAGCGCGCCACCTCGAAGCCTGCCTGCAAACGCTGCAGGGTTGGACGGATGAGATCATCGTCTGCGACATGGAAAGCCGCGACGAGACGGTGGAAATTGCGCGCCGCTACACCGACCAGATCATTATGCACCCGCATATCGCCAACTTCGACCGCGCCCGCAACGTGTCGGCCATGCGTGCGCGCTATCGCTGGGTCTTCTATCTCGATGCCGACGAGCGAGTGCCGCCTGAATTGAGTACTCGATTACGCCATTTTATCGAAAAGAGGGGCAATGAGTTTGAGGGCTTGCTGCTGCCCTTTCGCCATCATTTTGCTGGGCGCTGGATGCAGAGCCTTTATCCCGGCTACACGGCGCCACGCCTTTTAAGAAATGGCAAGTTCTTTTTCAACGCGCGTTTGCACGGAGGCGCGCAGGTCGATGGTCGCATCCTCCATTTTCCAGCCGACAATCCCGATCTGGCGCTGGTGCATTACTCTTACGACAGCCTGGCGCATTATCTGGACAAGCTCAACCGTTACACCGATGGGGAAGCAGCCAATATGCAGCGCGACGGCAAAACCTTCCACTGGCAGCACGCTGTCCGCCATTTCGTGCAGGACTTCAAGAGCTATTACGATCAGGGCGCTGCCGGAGCCAAAGACGGCGTACATGGCTTTTTCTATTCTTTCCTGTCCGCTTTTTACCGCTTTGAGCAGCACGCCAAACTCTACGAACGCCGGTACCATAGCGGGCAACTGCAAGCAAGGGAAACTCAGGTGCCGCAAAGCGTAGAAGAAGTTCTCGAGTATGCGCTAAGCGTGCTGCGCGAGAATCCGCTGCCACAGGTATCCGCTTTACGCATTGAAACTCCAAAACTCACTGCATCCGATACCTCAGGGACAGAACGAGCCGTAGAAGGACAGGACCAGGAACAAGGCATTGAGGAACGGCTTACTCAGGCGGCCCAAGTCGTGTGGAGCGGCCCCTTGCACGATCCCAGTGGTTACGGAGAAGAAAGCCGCAACTTCCTGTTCGCTCTGCAAGATGCCGGCGTCAAGGTAGCAGCGCAGCCCTTGCCGTGGAGTCACACGGACGTGCAACTGGATGAGGCGGAACAAACCCTCCTGGATGCAGCGACAGAGCAAACAGTGCAACCCGGTTTCGTCCAGATTGTGCAGAACTTTCCACCCGCCTTCACGCGGCATCCTGCAGCCGCTGCCGTCGTTGGCCGCACCATGTTCGAGACCGACCGCTTGCCGCCGGATTGGGTGAAGGCCTGCAATCGCATGGATTACATCTGGGTGCCCAGCGAGTTCAATCGCCAAACCTTCGCCGATGCCGGCGTTGAGGCCAAAAAGCTGGTCGTCGTTCCCGGCTGCTTCGACCCGCAACCCTTCTTAAATCCAGCGCCGCCACTGGCACTGGCGGATGAAATCAAAAGTCGTAACTGCTTCACATTTCTTTCTGTCTTCGACTGGACGCTGCACAAAGGTTGGGACACATTGCTGCGCGCCTTCGTGCGGGCTTTTGAAGGGCGCGACGATGTGGGCCTGGTACTCAAAGTCTGGTCAACCATGGGATACAAGCCGGAGCAAATAATCAAACAGGCTTCTGATCTTCTGCGTGATGAGTTGGGACACGATCTGCTGACGGATAATCGCATTCGCTTTGTTACTGATACGCTGAGCCGCGAAGAACTGCCGGCACTTTACCAGGCCGCCGATGCCTTTGTGCTGCCAAGTCGTGGCGAAGGGTGGGGAAGGCCTTACATGGAAGCGATGGCCTGTAGCCTGCCGGTCATCGGCACCAACTGGAGCGGCAATACAGCTTTCATGACGGCGGACAATTCATTTCTCCTCGACTACACGGTGCGAGATGTTCCCAAAGCCGGCTGGCTCGAAATTCCCACTTATCGCGGCCACCGTTGGGCCGAACCGAGCTGCGAGCATCTGCAAAAGTTGATGCGTCATGTCTTCGAGAATCGCGAAGAAGCTGCAATGATGGGTCAGCGGGCGCAGCACGATGTAACAACCCGTTTCAGTCGCCAGGCCGTCGGCGCGATGATGCGCCAGGAACTGGAGCGCGTGCGCGAGGAATTGTCGTCTCAGCAAGCAACGAGGACAGTTGCCATTGGGCATCAGCCAACGGAACAGCAGGATGAGGACGAGTTCTCGCATTCAGATGCAGGACAAGTCCCCCAAGAAAGCCGTTCTGTTGCCGTGCGCTGGGAAGGCGCGCAGTTCGCGTGGCACAGCCTGGGTCATGTCAACCGCGAGCTCTGCCTGAACCTGCTCGAAAATGGAAAAGATAAAGGAGAGAATGAAAGCGCTATTGCTTCTCCCGTAGAACTTTCATTGATTCCTACTGAACCCAGCGCGTTTACACCGGGTGAGGAACCGCGCTTCCAAGCTCTATCGGAACGCTGTTTCGCACCACTATCGAAGGCGGCAAATGTGCATGTTCGCCACTTCTTCCCCCCACGTTTTGAAAAACCCGAGGAAGGTCATTTTGTGCTGATGCAGCCCTGGGAGTACGGATATTTGCCGGCTCGCTGGATCGAGCCCATCCTTCATAATGTCAGCGAGGTGTGGTGCAACAGCAATTACGTGCGCGAGGTATACCGAGCCAGCGGCATTCCCGAAGAAATGTTGCACCTGATCCCGCTCGGCGTGGATACGGAAGTCTTTCGACCCGGCGCACCACCCTATGTCTTCACCACTGAACCGGGCGCTCATCGCTTAGGTAGTGGTTCCGATGAGCCCTTCACTTTCCTTTTTGTCGGTGGCACGTTGCATCGCAAAGGAATTGATATTCTGCTTGCCGCTTATAAAAAAGCTTTTTCATTTCAGGACGATGTCTGCCTGATCATCAAAGACACTGGCACGCAGACAGTTTACCGTGGGCAGAACGAACAAGAGCGCATTTTAAGGCTGACTCAGAACGCCGCTTGCGCTCCGGTCATTTACCTCGATAGCGATCTATCGACTCATCAGTTGGCCGGTGTCTACACCGCAGCCGATTGTCTGGTGCAGCCGTATCGGGGAGAAGGATTTTGTCTGCCGGTCTTGGAAGCGATGGCGTGTGGCCTTCCTGTTATTGTGCCTGAGGGCGGCCCAACTGATGACTTCGTGGATGAAGCGGTCGGTTGGCGTGTCGCAGCCGAGCGCAAGCCCTTTGGCATTACAGCTTCCGGAAATGGCCGTGTCGGAGCATTTGACTGCACCGGCCCGACTTGGATGTTTGAAGTCGATGTGGATGATTTAGTTCTTCTCCTGCGACACGTTTATGAGCAGCGTGACGAAGCGGCACGGCGTGGCACTGCAGCCGCGAAGCGCGTGCAGGAAAGCTGGACTTGGCAAAATGCAGCTGATACCGTTTTGCAACGACTTCATGCGCTCGCTAAAAAGCCCCTGCTTACACTTGAAGAAAGCGAAATGCAACGGAACCTCGCCACAGACGAAGGTCCAATCCTTGTGTCGAAATCCACGCAGATGAATGAAGGTCTTTCGCAAGCCATGTCTCCGTTGACGTCGTCAAATTCGGCGGCACGGCAGACCTCAAAGCGCCAGATGCCCACCATCTCACTCTGCATGATCGTCAAGAATGAGGAACGAGTACTCGATGATTGTCTGCAAAGCGTAAAACCTTATGTAGATGAGATCATCATCGTCGATACCGGTTCAACGGATCGCACAGTCGAAATCGCGCAATCGCATAACGCCCGTGTCTTTCATTTCCCTTGGTGCGATAGTTTCTCTGCAGCCCGCAACGAATCGCTGGAGCACGCCACAGGAGACTGGATTTTCTGGATGGACGCTGATGACACCCTTCCCGCAGAGTGCGGCGAAAGGCTGCATGACTTGGTGGCGCTGGCCCAAGCGCATACCACCGGCTTTCTGATGCAGGTGCATATTCCTCCGGCACCGGGCGAGAGCGGCTTTACGGTTGTCGATCACGTCAAGCTGTTTCGTAACCGACCTGAATTGCGCTTTGAAGGGCGCATCCATGAACAGATTCTGGAATCGATTCATCGCTCCGGAGGCTCTGTGGAGCGCAGTGATCTTTATGTCGTGCATTCCGGCTACGATTACAGCCCAAAAGGCCAGCAGCTTAAGCGAGAACGGGATCTGCTGCTGCTTGCCAAGGACTTGGAAGAGCGACCGGATCATCCCTTTGTGCTTTTCAACATCGGCATGACGGCTTATCATCTGAAGGACTACGCGCAGAGCATTCCCGCTTTAGAGCGTTGCCTGTCGTTGTGCAAGCCGCGGGAATCCATTGTTCGCAAAGTGTATGCGATGCTGGCGGGATCTCACTTAGGTAGCGGCGATATGAACCAAGCCAAAGCCTTTGTGGAACAGGGACTCGGTCTGTTCCCACACGATCCAGAATTGCTGTTTCGCGCCGGCATCATTTATCGTGAGTTGGGGGATCTCAAAGCAGCTGAACACAGCTATCTCAAGCTGCTGACGGCGCGTGAAGTGGGGCACATCGATAGTTTGGATATATCGATAACCGGTTTCAAAGCGCACCACAATCTGGCGCTTATATACCGCGATATGAGCCAGTGGAACCAAGCCGAAGCTCAGTGGCAAGCCGCGATTAAGGACAACCCGGAGTTTGTACTCTCCTGGCTGGGGTTGGGAGAATTGTATCTACAGACCGGACGTTTCGAGGACGCCCGTGCGATTGTGCCACAGCTGCGGCAAATTGCACCTCAAGAAGCCGAGCGATTGCAACAGCATATTCCTTTGAGCATATCTGTGGCTCGTCCTCAGGCCTTGGCGCTCACGTAAGGCACGAGAACCTGCCCAATAAAAGCCGTTCAAAACCCTGCAAAGAAATCTGCGACGGGTTTTGAACGGCTTTTGCACGATAATCACATCACTGACTTTCCTTCGCCCATACTTTTTACGTATCCCAATTACGCAGTTGTTCTAAAGAGTTGCTTCGTGGTCCATCAAGCGAGGCCCTTACATTACAGAAGAAAACAACTGACGTGTTTTGAGTGCTCGGTGTGCCGCGCGATGACCGCACCGGCGTTTACGGAGTGAAGCCTTCATCATGGCTAAGATTGAGTTTGAAGTGCCACTTCCACTATATGTCACTGTACGGTGACACTGCTTTCTTAACCGAACTTTGGTGTTTGGACATGTAGTGAGATGTTTTTCTATAAACCGTCTCTTCTCAAACTTCCTTTCCTCCATCGTTGACACCTCGTCCCGCCTGCTTTTTAGAGGTGAGAAAGGCTTACGCAACAATCCAACACACAACAAGCGAGCACTCCGACTGCGAGGTGTCTATGAATCCCGAAGCCTGGCGTGAAATCAGGCCGTTCCTCATTCTACTTAGCATTGTTGCCTTCGCGTTGATACTGGGTGACCGCGAGCAGCAATGCGGCAACGTTTCGACAATCCGGCAAACACTTCTACCTAATCCGCCAACGAGTACTCGATTCCCAACGCCGCTTCCCGTGTCACGTTCGACGCTAACTCTTCACACTACGCGCATTCCACCACGCCGGAGGGCTTTGGTTGGTGTTGTAAGAACGACGTTGGACGGCTTGCTGGCGGCGCCGGGTGCCATTGTTGAGAACGATAAAACGCCGCAACACGAGCTCGTTTCACCGATTCGCCGCCTGTGCGGGCACAGTTTTTCATGCATTGGAACCGACCTTTGCGCGCAGTCTTTTTACGTGATAGGTCGAATCATTGGCGTGAGGTTCCCAGACCGTTGGTTTTGATCGATAAGTGGGCAACAGAGAATGACACCGAGGGCCTTGTTGGGCAAGAAGCGTATGTGACGCCGCGCGATCAGCGCTGCGACGAACTGGGGCGCTCAGGTGATGTGGGATGACGGGGCGGAACATCCGGAAACCGAGTACTCGAAATAAGCGAACCTTTTTGAAGTTCGCACTGAATTGGCGAACGAGAGCCGAAAGGCAAGGAAGAATTATGAGCGAACAAGCAGCAACAGGCACACAACAGCAACCGGCTCTCCCAAAACTCTCGTTTTGGGACACTCTGGCGCAATCCATTTTGACCGGTCTGGTTGGACATTACGCGCAAAAAGAAGCGAGTTCGGATAAGTTCGGTGGGATGTTGCCGGTGATCGTCCCGCTTGCCGAGCAGCCGCTTTTACAGAGTATTCAACAGCTACATGTCCATGTTCACCACCACAGCCACCATGCGCCGCAAATCGTCGCACCAGCGGCAACTTCTGTATTGGGGCAATCCCCGGCACTGAGCTCTGTGGTCCTTCCACCAACCGCGCCAGTGCCACAATCCGGAGCACCAACTGAGAGCGGCACAGTGTTGAGCGCAAACCCTACCGGTTCGATGGCGGACGAAATCAACGCGCATTGAGCGAATTCGACGGGAGTGCGATCAACGCGCAACGGAGAAAAAAATGATCACGAAAGGCTACAAAACGACTGAATTCTGGGTCACGGCCTTCATTCAGTTCGCGTCGGCAGTCGGCATGGTTAGCCACTTCTTGCCGTCTAAGTATGGCTTTATCGCCATGGCTGCTTCAACTAGCGCCTACGCCATTTCGCGTGGCTTGGCTAAGCAGGGTAAAGCCGACACCAATCCCAATATCAGCTTGCCTGATGTGCTGGCCGGGTTCGATTCGCTGCTACAGCAGATTATGTCGATGTTGTCTACAGGTGGAGCGTTGTCGTCTCCGGTTGCTCCTCTAGCTTCTTCGAGCGTTGCGCCGTCTCCCATCACACTCAACTTAAGTCATGTTCAGGATGCGCTCGTTGATGCTCCTGTAAATCCAAGCGTTGCTCCAAGCACTGTGACAACGACGGACTTTGCTCCAGTGGAGGGAAACATCTTGGACGAGACGCCGGTTTCCGAAACACTGCCTTTGTCAACGGCCAACGCACCCGTCACATTGTCCGATTCAACGCTGTCTGAACTGAAGGCGCTTTTAGCAACACAGCCTCCAGCGATCCAGCCTCCAAAGGACGGTGCATCGCAATGAAGACCTTGGTTGAAAGAACCCTCGAAGTTGCGCGTTCGCGTATTGGTACGCGAGAAATCGGGCACAGTAATACCGGGCCAGAGGTTTCAAAGTGGCTGCGTCGTGTGGGCGCAGAAGAGGGTTCGCCGTGGTGCGCGGCTTTCCTGTTCTGCGCCATTGACGACGCGGCTTTGTCTGTGCCCACCTTGAACCCATTTCTGCGCTCGGCTTACACGCCCAACGTCGGCAACTGGGCCGAAGAGCGTAAAATTTTGATTCCCTGTCATGGAAGAAATGGCATCAATTTGCCGGAAGTGGGCGATGCATTTCTCGTGCGCGGCGCCGTGCGCTTTCATCACATTGGAATGGTGCGCACTGTCATGCGGCGGAGTTGGAGCAGCATCGAAGGCAACTCCAATAGCGATGGCTCACGCGAAGGATATGAGGTCGCAGCGAACGACGACAAACCGTTTGCTTCGCGTTTCTGGTGGGTTAAGTGGGGAGCACTATGCGCCGATGCTGTGCCTGTCGCCAAACCGCAAACGAGAGAACTGTATCTGGGCGGCCACAAGGTTTTTGATTTACCGGTTGCGGCCAATGTCTCTCTTTGTCCGGTTCGTAAATGGTGTGCGTGGATGCGCTGGAACCTGCAATGGGTGAACAGCAGCGAAACGGCAATTTGGATCAACGAGCACGCGCTGGAGAGCGATATTTCGATCATCGACAATGAAGCGTATGTGCCAGTGCGCGATTTAGTCGCACTCAATTCGATGTTAACCGTGCGTTTCGATGCGGTGAATCAACGCGTGTTCGTCGATCTCAAGGCAGTGCTCCACGATTAGCTCTTCTTCGCAGAAGGAAAGGATTTATGTCAAACAATTCCGCCGTTGAGCGCCGCACTCAGACACCTGCATTTTGCACCAATTATAAAAATATCGAATACATGCTCTGTGTAGCCAGTGCGTGGGTGGGTATCACGTTGATGCTGACACCGACCTTGCTGAAACAGAAACCACCATTTTACCGCGCATTGCAAGGCACTCACTACGACTGGAAATTGGGTGCGCTATTTTTGTTGATCGTGTTGCTGCATCTTGTTGCCTTGCGTTTCGCGCCCTGCCGCCCAGATGTTGAACCATGCTCCCGCTGCGCGCGAGTTCGCCATGCGTGTGCTTTAGTGCGCTCCTGTTCGCTTATGTTTGAGGTTCTGGTTTGGTTCTTTATGACGGCGTGCTATGGAATCCTTGCTTTGTCCGGGGAGATTACTATCGCATCGGGGCTATGTCCGATCTTCGCGGTCTGCGCTTCCATAGCAAGCTTTTGTCTGTCGCGTGAGCGATCACGACACCAAGTTTATCTGGAACAAAGTGTTGTGGATCAAGATAGAAGCAAAAGCGCATTAGGTTTGAGTGAGGTGTAGCGGGAGAAACAATCAAATGAAAGATTCCGCTATGTTTATCGCTTTCTTTACGTTTTCCGGCGTGTTCTGTCAGGCGTTTTTTAATTATTTAGGCTCTCAGAAGGCACGCCAACACGAAATCAATCTTTTGCGCCTCAAAAAGGAATTGGAAGACGATCAGGAAGCACATCGTGAAAGCGAGGCGAACAAAGAGTGATATGTGGTCAAATGACGACTCTTTTGGTGCCTACGATGTTCTTTGCATGCAGCTTTCGTGTGAAGTTTGTGAATAGTGTTGAAAACAAGGGTTAAATGCCCGAACATGAAACTTATGGATAACGTCAAAAGATAAAGATTAAGTACTCGAACATCGCTAAAAAGATCAAACACATCGTCACCGCAGAACTCTGTCTTGAGCCGGGTTTGGTGATGCCGATGGCATGACTCAAGGAGGACGTGAGCATTGAAAACTAGTTCAGTGTGGAACTGCTGAGTCATGCCATTTAAAATGATCTTGGGCTGAAAAGTCGTGAATAAAAAAACTGCTGCTCATCGAGACTTACAACCGAACGCCAAACAACATTCAAATATCGAGCCGTGGATCATTCAGGCGAACCAGTGCGCGGCCTATCTTCGCCTTCTGGCTAACAAGATGGCGCTTTGCGACTGGTCATTCATTGTGTCGCCTGAGCCGCCTCGCATGTCTGGGCGCGCGGCGGAGATTATGCTGATCCAAGGACGGCGGCTGGCCGAATTACGTGTATCTCACTTGTTTTCACAGATGTCGCTGGAAGCAAAGCGTCATTTGCTGGTGCACGAACTCATTCACTGCCATTTTGCTACAGCGCACCTGTATGCGGATGAAGTGCTAGAAATCGTGTCTATGCTGGCGCGGCGCGCCTTTGATCTGAATATGGAAATGGGGATCGACGGCATGGCCGACGCAATTGCGCCCTTTATGCCGCTCCCTGATTTTTAGTATCGATATCAAAAGCACTATTAAATGAACGAATCAACAGTGCAGCCATCGTGATTCTGAATGTGACTGGTATGGCTCAGCACAACATGAGCGGCACACGCAGCCAAATTTGCCGACTGGCAGCGCGCTACATGACAAGAAAAAAGAATGACTGAGCTAATCGAGTACTCGATATGACACCTGTTACAGCAAAAGTAATTATTTGATGACTATCAGTTGTGGAAAAGGGATGGCGCATCCTGTCGCAACAAAATCACTGTGCCACAAAAAGGAACATCATGAAGAAACTCCACCCTCGTTTTCCTGTTGTAATAACAGCGCTTTGCACGCTGTTATTCTGTCAACGCACAGTGCGCGCCGGTTACATCGATGGCAAGCCCCCTGTGTTCGTCCACGTCACATCTGACAAACCTCACAACGTTTTCTACTCGGGCCAAACCGTCGCGCTTCGAGTACTCGATAAAGGTGCTTCTCGTTACGAAATCCGCAACTATCAAGGCGACTTGGTTGATTCCGGCACGGTCACAAGCGACACCATCGTGCCCAAAGTTTCGGCATTGGGTTGGTTCAAGCTGTATTTGTTTGGCGCAGATGCAGGCGGAATTTGGAAAGATGCCGTTGGTTCGACAACGTTTTGCATCTTCCGCCGCGACAGCCGTTTCCCCGACTTCCCAACGACCTTCAAGGCACTCACGCGAAACGATGCAGTGATTGACTTCAAGTGGAACGGAACTTCGCCCGCGCCAGGCTTGCCCGCGCATGGTTTTCGTGTGAATTGGTCAGGCGAAATCACGCCGCTTTACAGCGAAAATTACGACATTTACACCAGCACTGACTATGGATGCCGCATCTGGCTGGACGACAAGTTGATTGTCGATCACAGCGTGCCCAATCGCGGCTTGTACTGGGCACATGTCGATCTGGTGAAAGGTCAAAAGTATCGCATTCGGATGGAGTACGTCGAAAACAAAAACGTCGGCGGTGAAGTCCACTTGTTGTGGCATAGCCCGTCACAAGCCTGGCAACCGCTGCCCGGCCCGTTCTCTGCCGACTATTACGACGACACGCATTATGTCTCAGCGGACGGCGCGCATGACGACGTGCTACACGGCGTTATCGGCGCCGGTTTGCAGCGTTTAACGGCTTGGAACGCAGATGGCGGTGAAAGTCTGGGCGACGCGATGACGCGGCTGGCACACGATATTGCCATTGCCAAAGAGTTCAACGAGCCGGTGCTGATTGCCTTTAGCGATGGCACCACAACGAAGAAAGACGGCAAAGCTCTTTCCGACGCTGACCGCGCCGCGCAAATGGACAAAGTTCGCGCCATCGTCACGAAATTCAAGGGCGATGTCCATGTCTGGGAAGGCCGCAACGAACCCAACTTCGGGGCCAGCGCGCGCGACTTCGCCGTGAATGAAGCCAAGCCCTTCTACGACCTGGCTCACTCTATCGACCCATCTGCCAAAGTCATCGGCCCGGGCACGGTCGAGATCAACAAGCGCGATTCGTCCGCCTACTGGATCGAGGACTTTCTGAAGAATGGCGGTGGCAAGTCCATCGATGCATTCAGTTTTCACGCCTACAACAGCGTCAACGGCGATGCGAACCTGGCACGCCGCTCGATGGCGGCTCTTAACGTGCTGCTGGCCAAGTATGATCTGGTGAACATCGAGAAGTGGCAGACCGAGCAAGGACAGTTCGCGGCGAGATATGGCGCTTACACACCACGACATCAAGGCGCCTGGACGATGCTGCAGCGCATGGTCTACGATCAGGACGGCATTCCCAAAGAACATGACCACCTGTGGTACGACAAAAGTCACGGCTTCTGGGATCAACCGACCTGGCTGGAAAACGACGACGGCAGCCTGAACCCCGCCGCGCCGCTGATGCGTGTCTATTCCGAGGAAACGAGCGGTACGACGTTCAATCGAGTACTCGACTTCGGCGCGGCAGGAAACAATCTCGTTTTAGGAAGTGTCTTTCAAAGCGCGACAAGAAACGTTGCCGCGCTCACAACGACCGGCGCGCTGAATGTTCCGGTCACGTTGCAGTTCTCCAACAACACGCCGGTCAAAGTCGTGGATGCGTGGGGCGCATCGAGTACTCAAACGCCGGTCAATGGCCGCCTGACGATTACGGTTTCCGAACTGCCGACTTATGTCGAAGCGGCCAGCAGCCAGAGCATTGATGTGGTGCCCTTCAACTGGGGCACCAACCTCGCGCGCGCTGCGAAATTCAGCTACACAAGCGGGAGTGCGGCTGCGCCTTACGACGATCAGAACGCCACCAATGACATAAACAAGTTGGGCGATGGTCTACTGGAAAGCTGGTATCTGGACGGCAAAGAGCGTCCCTGGGCAAGCAATCAGAGCGAAATTTCTGAATCGAAGCCGGTCAACATCGAAGTGCAGTTGAGTGGAGTTCAAACCGTCAACCATGCCGTCGTCTACGCATGCGTGCCGTGGTCATGGCAAGGCAGTTTGCTGGATTATGAACTGTTCTATGATGCCGCCGGCAGCTGGAAGTCTTTAGGTCGCGTGACGGAACCGGAAAAGACCTTGCTGTTCGCGGACGCTTTGTCGCGCTCTTCGCTGGATAGTTTTTACAGCGAACGTAGCATCTTCCCAATGTCGTTTACCTCGGTCACAACGGGCAAGCTAAAGCTCGCCATCTATAAGACGACCAAAGGCGGTGCTGTCAATGCAGCATTCGAGACTGCAGGCGGACAGACAACGGGGTTTGAGCAAGTGACATTAAGAGAAATCGAGGTTTATAACGAACCCGGCAATGGCGGCGATATACCGGCAGTAACGCCGTCGAACGCGACGTTATCGTCTGTCTCGCTGCCGCTCTGGGCGCAGCAGCTCACAAACGAAGTGCGCACACTGCGTCAGGAAGTTCAAATCCTGTCAGCGCGAGTGCGTTGAATTAGGTCGTGGAGAACAAAACAAGACAAGGAGTACTAATTATCAAGTATTCGTTGTTTTGTTCTGGTCAACTATAAGCGATTACTAAGTTGTGCTCAGAAATTTCCATAGACAGATCCAGATCGACTCCCGGTTTCTCTATACCTTCATAAAAGATAGTATTCATATAGAGCGTCTCCCATAATAGATGAACCAGAAGCCACAAACACGGGCTTAAACACCGAGCTCGATAGTGCATACAATTTTAGTGATGGCGATGCCCCGCTAAAGTAAGAATATGCGGAAAGAGAAGCATAGTTGTTTTAGGACGTGGATGGTTTTCTCTATCTGTCTTAGAGTGACAGACCAGAGCGGTTGAACAACCGTCCTCACTATCATTAGAAATTAATGGGTCTTGGATGTGCTTGCGTCCAATGAATTTGGGCGCAGAGCTTCTTTGTATGCGACATGTATATAAAAGGAGGAAAGAGCAAAGATTCAGCATTAGTGCTGCAAGAAGTCAAATTCATCGTGTAACTCCGCCTTTATTGACTTGCTGGCGCCTTGTTCATCAAGTCAAGCAACATAACGTCCTTTATGTTGCACGCATGACACACGTTGGGGGATACTCGAAAATATGACTGAAGAGCTTCGTGAACAACAAACACAGTATCAAAGCGAACTGCTGCCGGCCATCATCGAGCGCGGCCAAGCTCGCGGTATGGCGACGAGCAGCGGCGCAACTTTTCTTCCAGCGCAGATCGTGCGCGCCGATGAAAAAACGCAGCGCCGCTTTCTGGAATTCTTCGCAGCGACAATTCGCAACAAAAACACACGCGAGGCTTATTATCGCGCCGTTTGCAAGTTCTTCGCATGGTGCGAAAAGCGCGGCGTTGGAGAAGTCACTCAAGTCGAGCCGCTTTTAGTGGCCGCGTTCATCGAGCAGGAAACCGAGAGACACCAAGCCCAGACGGTTAAGCAGGAACTCGCCGCCATTCGCAAGCTCTTCGATTATCTGGTGACGGGCCAGATTGTGCCTTTCAACCCGGCTTCGAGTGTACGCGGTCCCTCGTATTCTATCGATGTCGGAAAGACTCCGGTGCTCTCGCGCGAAGATGCTCGCCAGATGTTGGAAAGTATTCCTATATATAAGGATAAGGAACCGGACTTATTGGGACTGCGCGACCGGGCATTGATTGGCCTTATGGTGTACTCGTTCGCCCGTGTGTCGGCTGTTGTGCATATGAAAGTGAGCGATTACCGTCAGGAAGGTAAGCGATTTCAAGTCTCACTGCATGAGAAAGGTGGCAAATTTCATCGTCTTCCCGTGCATCACAAAGCCGAGGAGTACCTGGATGAATACTTGGAAGCGGCGGGTTTTGGTGAGGAGAAGAAAAGCCCGCTCTGGCGCAGTGCGGATGGACGGAGTGGCCGGCTGACAAGCAAGGCAATGAGCCGTATCGATGTGTTCAAAATGATCAAGCGGCGCGCCAAAATGGCGGGAGTGGCGTCGGATATCGGATGTCATACGTTCCGCGCAACGGGAATCACGGCGTATCTCATCGGAGGTGGCACAGTGGAGAGCGCTCAGCAGATTGCTAAACACAAAAGCCCTCGCACGACCAAACTTTATGACCGCCGCGGCGACAAGATCACACTGGACGAAATCGAGCGGATCACTCTCTAAAAGTCAAACTTCTTAAAACTCGTAACCTCACATTCAATACATCGAGTACTCAATATACGACAGCTTAATTCGTTCTCGCCCAAGGTACTAATTCTGAACGCTCGTTGATGACATCGGGGCGTAAACGGTTGACGTAAAGACCGCTATAGTCAGACAAACGCAAAAGAATTAGCTCAGCACCAAAGTCCCAAATCCCACGTTTCTACCCCGATCTGCGCGAATTAGCGCGCACGCCGCTTTTGCTGTGTTTGCTGATTGCGTTTCGCACTCAGAACGCACATTTACCCAGCGGGCACTTTGAACTTTACGAGAAGGCCGTTGATTACCTCATTGTGACTCATCCCAGCCGACGGCGCGAAGCGTCTCGACTCGAAGGTCGCCCATTTCAATTGCAAAACGATGAATTGCGTTCCATTTTCGCGCACTTAGCGTTGACTATTCAGGAACGGGAGCCATCAGGCATCATCGCTGATCGGGACGCGCGCGAAGCGGTTGTTTCTTACCTGGTCTCTCCCAATGGCCGGTTTGCGATGGGCCAGCGTGAAGCTAATCAAATTGCTGATGCCCTGCTTCAAATCGCCGATGATACTACAGGTCTGGTAGTGCGTAAATCGCCCTCGCACATCGGCTTCTTTCATCGCGCTTTCGGGGAATTCTTGGCAGCGTGGCAACTCTCGGAGACTGGGTTTGAGGCGCAGCTTCCCGTTGTAAACGCCCGCTGCTGCGACCCGCAGTGGCACGAAGTACTTCTTTGCTTGTTTGCGCGCACAACACGTCCCACTGAGATTGCACGCTTTGTGGACGAGATTCAGCGAAGCGCAAGACGCCGCATGGATCAGCCTTCGTCCGTTGACGGCGTCGTCGGCACTACAG
>JAABUK010002875.1_pt1 | contig 30134 bp, 28 predicted proteins | sample 5559141 | NCBI WGS metagenome assembly JAABUK01 (sample SAMN10711869, study PRJNA513367) | rock metagenome | isolation source: Antarctica rocks | place: Antarctica: Victoria Land, Pudding Butte nord | collected 2016-01-03
AGATAAAAATTAAAATAAATATTAAATATATTTTAAAATTTTTATTAGTCATCATTATTAATTAATAAAAATATAGTAAAATCTAGCTTTTTTTAATAGATAATGTCAAGAAATTTTAAAATTCTTGGCATTCTATAAAGTTCTTAGCAGCTCATTTTCTCTTGACGGGCTCTTGGCAGATCCGGTCTGGTCCGGTTCGGTCCCAGCCCATTTGAGACCGGACCACCCGGTCTTTGATCCCTCCATATTTGAGACCGGACCGGACCAAGGATCAGACCGGACCGGACCACCCGGGTTGGGACCGGACCGTTACGCAGCCTAGTTCAATCAACCAATTAAAAAAGCCGATTCCCACAGGTAGACCACTTAAATCATACCCAACCACAACCCTCGATTCGAGTGCTTCTACTTTACATCATCAATAATACCGCGCCAAGCCTGCCCTGCGAACATCACACACATGGAGAAACTCTGCATGCATGCAGCCTAAAAACTCAGTCAGTTCGTTCTCCCCCTTCGTTCAACTGACAGAACGTTGGGGAGTGCCTCTCCTCTGTCGCCCCATCATCATCATCAAGAGAGAGCTTTTTACGCTGTGAGACACACACACACACACACTATCTGTACACACTATATATTGTCACGTGATTCAATCCCTTGGCGCCCCCTGACAGAGAGAGAGAGATAGACTCAACACCTGAATTGGAGGAGGAGCAGAAAGCTGGAGGAATGGACATCGCTAACTTTATGTAGGTTGTAGGGAAATCCGTGGACTCATGTAGGTTGTAGGGAAGTCCGTAGACTCATGCAGGTTGTAGGGAAGTCCGTAGACTCATGCACGGAAAGCGCTAACTCATGCAGATCTAAGATCGCTGGATCCATGGCAGGGCCGAAACTGGATGTGATGAGATTGTCACCCGTGCAGAATGAATGAGGACTGAATCTTGGAAAGAAGCCGCGGGAGGGGTGATGCTCCGTCTAGATTAAGCTATGTATGATCAAGTGGTCTCGTAACAGCCGACCAGTGCTGCTTAGTGATTGTGAAAAGGCAGATCCTTTCATCGTGAGATTCGACAGCTTCAGATCTTCCCAACGTATCAAGGAAAGCCACAAGGGTTTCCCATCATACTTGCGCTTCAACCGGTCCTTTCGACAATCCTCGCTGTCACGCTCGCTGCTCCTTCCATGACACGGCGTGTGGTATATTCTGCGACCTGGGTGACCAAGACGTGAACCTTGATCCTTGCTGTTGCCAACTTTTCCTTGTCGAACTCACCTTGGCGTGTCAGACAGCGATCCAGCTCCTCTTCAACATCTGCAAGCCTAGCGCGGTAGTGCCTAGCTTGACTGTAATCACGATAGCTATAACCATGGATGAATGCTACCGCTTCATCCAGATCTTTGCGAGCGCTTTCGACATTTTCAAATGTAACGCTCGCTATTCTGTCCATGATACTGCGTGTGGTATATTCTGCGACCTGGGTGACCAAGGCGAGAACCTTATCCCTTGCTGTTGCCAACTTTTCCATGTCGAACTCATCTTCTGCTATCTGCATCTCATTTCCAATGACTGCAAGGCCAACTCTGAAGTGCCTAGCTTGAGTGTAATCACGATGGCTGTAACCATGGATGAATGCTACCGCTTCGTCCAGAGCTCTGCAAGCGCTTTCGACATCAGGAACTGGTTGGCGAGAGGTGATGATTTGAGTCACTCTCTCAATCTCAGCTGGCGGAGCGCCCGTCAGCTTGAAATCCCGACATCTGATTGCCAGGAACGGTAGATAGCGCCGAAGGTTGAGCGGCGTGGTATCCGGCGTAATGGAAACTTCAAGATATCGAGTCTCAAAGATAGGCTTCATCACAGGTAAAGCACCCTCCATTCTCCAGTACTCAATTCCCGACTGCAGTATTGGAACTTCTATTTTCAGCTTTGAGAAACGGAGAGCAAAGTGTTTGGAGCGGTCGACAAGTTCCATTTTCGAGGTGGCTAGGTTCCGCTTGAAGTGTTCCTGCACGAGCGGCGCTTCTTCAAAGGCGGGAATCCAGACCACCGACTTCGGGACCCTGAAGCACGGCGCAGGAGGTCCCGGCCATGTGGTGCATGGAGAGCCTATTTCAAGGCACAGGATGTTTTTGCCGTACAGCAAACTCCAACCAGCCGAATATAGGCTATGGCATGTTTGTAGAATGGCAGGGTACAGATGGTAGCTCTCGGGCGTGGCTCGGAAGAAGTTCGCCGCATACGGTCTGTGAAGTCTGCCCCTCAGCGGCTCAGCGCTGACCAACAATTCTTGTAGAATGCAACAGATGATTTCTGGCGGAAGGGTGAGCAACGAGCTCGATTTCTGCAGGGCGTCTGGATACGACCTCTGAGCAGGCATTCGCGTCCCAGCGAGCTGGATAGGAAGATCTGCGCTGCGCAGTCGGCGTGAAGCAGGCTGCCCACCAAGGGTCACCATCGGGTCCAGGAAGCGCGAAGCTGGGAAGAAATGAAAGAGGATGAAGAGGATGAAGAGGATGAAGAGGATGACGAGGATGAAGAGGATGAAGAGGATGAAGAAAAAGACTGCTGAGGATGAGATTCCATCCTATATGTACTCCAACAGCCGTTGCTGACACCACCACTGGCCATCGCTGGGCCATTGGTGGCATGAGCCTTACCAGCGCAAACTCTCCCACTAGTCCTGACTCAGCTGGCAACAATGTTAGGACATAGGGATGGCAACGCAGATATCAGCACTGCCTCACAGCGTTCCCACGCCAATCAGAGAGACCGCGGCGGTGTTGTTACTTTCGCCTTTGAGCGCCTCCAGCGTGAGTACCGAGTCTCCCCTGCGTGATGGCTTGCGGCGAACCTGCATACCTGGCTCTTTCCAGTGTCAGTGGGGAGCACAAGAAGGCCAACCTTCGCTCTGCCACCTCGCTTAGCTGGAGGCGAGCTTGATGCGGCCGGTGGCCACGATGCAGATCTCTATCCCTTTTTGACAGGAAGCAAGAACAGCGAAGCGATTGGCCGGGGATCTACTCATCTCCACTTTCCGCCGCCTTGGCGCATCCCCAATCAAGTCCAACTGCGCCATCAACGTCCCGTTCAGGCCTGGATAACGTAGCGATTCCAGACCTGCATGAAGCTATCAATTCCAGATCTGCATGAAGCTATCGATTGCCATTCCAGCTTCCTGTGAGGGGGTGTGGGTGTGTGTGGTGTGTGTGGGTGTGTGTGAGTGTGTGTGAGTGTGTGTGGGTGTGTGTGGGTGTGTGTGAGTGTCTGTGTGGGTGTCTGTGTGAGAGTGTGTAAGTGTGTGTAAGTGTCTGTGTGAGTGTCTGTGTGAGTGTCTGTGTGAGTGTGTGTAAGTGTGTGTAAGTGTCTGTGTGGGTGTCTGTAAGTGTCTGTCTCTGTCTCTGTCTGTCAGTCGACTCATCGTCCGTCTGGACCTTCCGCCTTGGGATTGGACTATTCCTCTTGGGGACGGAAACCCCGCTCCGCACCGCACCATTCCTCTTGGGGACGGGAGACCCGCTTCCGGACCAAACCGTCACTCAATGTGCCCTGTTCTCCCATCTACGTGAGGAAGTGACGGTTCGCCCGTTCCGAACACACAAGATTTCGAAGGATGCATGCTCATGCCTCAATGCGCACACACGCACACACGCACACACTCACACGCACACACTCACACGCACACACTCACACGCACACACTCACACGCACACACTCACACGCACACACTCACACGCACACACTCACACGCACACACTCACACGCACACACTCACACGCACAGCGGGTGACTCTCATGACTCCTCGCACCTTGCTGGGAGCCCACTTGGACGCGTCATGGATATCTGTCAGCCAAAAGCTAGGTTTCAGGGCGTCCATCGGCCTGGTTTCGGCTTGCCTGCGCCCTCTCCAACAAGGCTATTTTGAGCGTTTTCTCGAGTACATAACACTCATTCAATGCCCCATTCTACATAGATTTAGACAGTCAATTCCATCAATTCAACAGACATTCTTCTAGCTTTCTAGGCTAATTTGTCTGACAATATCTAAGTTTTCAAGTCGATTCTGGATGGTGTTGCTCATGGATTATGAGATGCTCCCACTCTCGGTATACTTTAAGCACGGAAATTTAGATTTCAGCCCTCAGCTCGTTGGAGAGCATAAACGGAGGGCTGATCACAATGGGCAAGGGGATCTATCTGACGAGCCAGACCACCGCTTGGGATTACAGTTAAAGGGCAGCAGTGAGAAAGTCTCCATTACAGATATTTCAACAGTCTCCGCAAGCGAACAAGTTTGAGACGAACTGAGAAAAGCGGTCACTTAACGCCGTCATGACGGGATAAAGTTGTCAGACTAAAAGGACCGCGGTCACAGTTAGCCACTAATCACGTATTTATATTTAATACATCCTCTCAGGAACTATCGATAAAGAGTTCATGAATATCCTGTAATTATTTTTTAGATTTACATTATATATTCATATCTAAGACTAATCGTCATCATTAAGTGAATTTAAACTCTTTGTGATAAAGAGTGATCTTCTTTTCGTGTGAGAATGATTAGCGTGCGTAAAATTATGCGCATTAATAACAACTGGGCTCATAACTGTCAGATAAATCCGCCTAGAAAGCTAGTAGAATGTCTGTTGAATTGATGGAATTGACTGTCTAAAATCTATCTAGAATGGGACATTGAATGAGTGTTATATACTCAAGAAAACGCTCAAAATAGCCTTGTTGGACAGAACGTTGAACAGAGCGCAGGTTAGCTGAAACCCTGACCAATGGACGCCCTGAGGCATAGCCTGTTTGACAAAAGTATATGGAGCTTGAGTATCAGCCTACTCAACAACGGCGGCGACTCTGGCTCTTTCGTGGAGGCCAGCATTTCCGTGCTCCTCAGCGGTTTCAGACAGGCACCCTTCTTCACAGCCGCCACTCGTTCGAGGTGCTGCTTCGAGGCATCACATTTCTGCGTCCAAGCTAAAGTGAAATGGACATCATTTCGATAGCCACCGTTGCGCTTCGCCATGGTATCTTCAGCATCGAGTACAACCACATTGGAATGGGAAAGGACTTCGTTTGTGGAACACCTCTCTCAGTTCCAGATCGAATACCGGCTGGGCAGGATTTGGACCGCCCCCGGTCCACTTCAAGGTCAGACCAATATCCCAAGTCATGTTGAAAAGGCAGAAACATCCAACCCAGCTTGAACATTTTGATCCTACAACGAAGCGAAATCTGATGAATGAGTGTATGAAGGAAGAAGCTATCTACGCAAACTAGCAAGGAAGAAGGAAATAGGTCTATGCTGAGTAAGCCGCCAAGGAGGACCTATAACACACCCCCACGGGTGCAGCGACGGAGACGAAGCTCGCTGTCGACTCAAAACAGGCAATGGTTGTCAGACAAATTAGTCTAGAAAGCTAGTAGAATGTCTGTTGAATTGATGGAATTGACTGTCCAAATCTATGTAGAATGGGGCATTGAATGAGTGTTATATACTCAAGAAATGCGCTCAAAATAGCCTTGTTGGACAGGGCGTTGGACAGGGCGCAGGCTAGCTGAAACCCTGACCAATGGACGCCCTGAGGTCTAGGCTGTTTGACAATGGTATACAAAACCATGGTGTTGACCCCCTGGCGGACCTCTCAACGCGCTGTTTGTGACCAGCCCTGCCAATTCTCCTTCTGCTCCTTCTTCTTCTTCTTCTTCTTCCATTGCTTGACAGACACCGTACAGCTGACGTTGTCGTCGTCGTCATCATCGTCATTGTTGTGATGAGAGCTCGGCACAGCCATCGCTGTCATCGCTCTTGACCCGAAATGGACTTCTGCTTCTCTAGCCTGTTTAGGTCTTTTTTCAGGATATTTCGTCCAACAGTCATCTTGTCAGATCAAAAGAACCGCGGCCACAGTTGACCACTAATCACGTATTTATATTTGACACACCCCCTCAGGAACTGTTGATAGGGAGTTCATGTCAAACAGCCAACGCCTTAAGGCGTCCATTGATCAGGTTTCGGCTAGCCTGCGTTCTGTTCAACAGACTATTTTGAGCGATTCTCTTGAGTATATAACACTCATTTGAACCGCGATTCTACATAGATTTAGACAGTCAATTACATTCATTTAATTATACTCAATTCAATTCTACAGACACTTCGGTCCTATTTAGATTATATTTGTCTGACAGTTCATGAATATTCTATGATCACTTTTTAGGTTTGCATTATATATTCATATCTAAGGCTAATCGTCATTATTAAGTAGATTTAAACTCTTTATAACAAAGGATGACCTTCTTTTCGTGTGAGAATGATTAGCGTGCGTAGAATTATGCGTATTAGCAACAACCGGGCTCATAACTGTCAGACCAAAAGGACCGCGGCCACAGTTGGCCACTAATCACGTATCTATGTTTGACACATCTGCAGGATGCCAGCGCTCATAATGGGCGCATTTCTGAAGAGCTATATTCACAAGCTTATAGAGCTGGGCATTCATGCCATCAGAGCAGCCTTCTAGCACGCCTATAGCAGCTAGTCCTCGGGCCTTTCTCTTTAATTGACTCTCCCATTGTGGATATGTCTCAGCTCCTGTTAAAATAGTGGATATTTTGGACACAAAGAAGATTAGATTCTCTCGAAATTTCTTTACCAAGGCCGGTACTTCATACTGAGGCCTTATGAGTGGAGGTGGAAATGTTAGCTGACTTTCTGCGGTCATATTTTGCATTGGAATTCGCTCAATATCGTCTAATTGAGTCATTTGAGGAGGGATTTGAGGATTTCAAGAGTCCGCAGATTCTGCTGCAGATCTTGTAGGGGTGACAGGCGTCTTCGAACGTCCACCCCCAGAATTTGTCATTAAACGCGAGGAGGGTCTGCCTTCAGACATTCGTCATTTTTTAACGCGAGGAGGGTCTGTCTTCAGATATTTGTTATTTAACGCGAGGAGGGTCTTCTTCCAGGCATTCGGGTATATAGCAGTTAAGCTATATTAATACAGCTCTATTAACGCGCTTTTTGAAGTGTTAAGGGCTCATAATCTGATGAATGAGTGTATGAAGGAAGAAGCTATCTACGCAAATTAGTAAGGAAGAAGGAAATAGGTCTATGCTGAGTAAGCCGCCAAGGAGGACCTACGACAAAATCACACCGCGAATACCCAAGAAGTGGACACATCAGACCTAACCATCCTACCCAGCGTCAAAATCACACCACAAATACCCGAGAAGTGGACACATCAGTGCCTAAGAACCCAACCATCCTACCCAGCATCAGAATCACACTGTGAATACTTAAGAAGTGGACACATCGGTGTCTAAGAACCTAATCATCCTATCCAGCGTTAAAATCGCACCGTGAATACCCAAGAAGTGGACACATTGGTGCCTAAGGATCCAACCATCCTACCCAGCGTCCATGCCGCAGACAGGCCGCGCTTGGAAGCTGAAGTCCGAGGCTTTATCCCCGGAACAAGCTAAACGCAGCCGAAACGAAAGCGGCACCGCAGTTTTAAGCTATTTAGAATGCGAATAGAATGAGCATTATATACTCAAGAAAACGCTCAAAATAGCCTTGTTGGAGAGGGCGCAGGTAAGCCGAAACCAGGCTTATGGGCGCCCTGCGACAAAGGCAACCGACGCCCTGAGACGCAGGTTGGCTGACAATATAACACTCATTTGAGGCGCAATTCTACATAGATTTAGACAGTCAATTCGATCAATTCTACCGACATTCAAGAGCTATTCTACCTTCATTTGTCTGACACGATCTTATCGTACTCTTATGCCCCTCGACCAAGCTGAACCATCTGTTATTGAACATAATGGGGGCAGATCCACCTACTTTGGTTGCCATCAGGCATGTGAAGACACTGAACGATACTCCCACGTTACAGCTGCCATTCTGCACCAGCAAAATCACCTCGTCAACATCATAGATAGGTGTGCCTTGATGGGAATGAAATCACTTTCATCTATGAAGCTATGGATGTTTCGCTTCGGCAAATCACCGGTGTCAGCTCGCCACAAGCTTTTCAGATCCCAGCCGTCTGTGAGCGGGTCAGCCTTTTCTTCGGGTAGGGAATAGCTCAGTTTCAATCAACATACAAGATATAGGTTGTGACTGGCCTTTCTTGCCGCCTCCACCAGGACCTTTCCATCACTCCTGGCATGCTTGGCTGCGGGAACGGTTCTTCTCCTCCACAGTGAAGGCAGAATTAAGATCGGTGAAACTCCTTGCTGCATTCTCAACTCCCGCCTACTGTTTCCATCCAATGTCGGTGAAGCCCTTGTTAGAAACCGAGCTTTGGACGAAGAAAGCGAACGCAACGACATTCGCCGCCTTGGAAGCGTTATGATGGAGCTCATGAAGCCAACGACATTCATTCTTGACCCTGACTCAGGTCAATCTAAAGCATCCTGGCACATGGGACGGCAATCCCGAGATTCGAGATTCTCTCTCAGCTACGCAGAACGCGTCCCTGGAAGATTTAAGAGAGGTAAATCTTCCTGCTTTGTTTGATTCTGTGCTGTCCTCTAACCCAAGGAAACAAGCATAAATTCCTCTTGTACGCTTCCCTAGGAATATGTCTTATCCCTGATGTAGTTCCGCGCGGTCAGAGTGGCAAAGACAGGCTGGGACGATGATATTCCTCCATCAAAATCATCAACAGGATGGATGATGGACGATGTGAGGCGGCGCATGCTTTTCGAGATTGCTCGGTTGATTGATCAAGACTTTTCAACGCTTCCTCACGAGATCCGAAATCAGGTCCTCCACGAAGTCTTGACTATTCCGTCCTCTCTTCGCTGGGCCCAAGAAACACAAGACAAGATTATTTCTCGAGGAATTCCCACAACCACTTGTCGCTGCGCCACATCAGCTCCGGAAATAGCAACAGTTATACCGCTGTTTGCCCTGCAGTGCTGCGCACTTGCAAGCAGCTCCGCAACGAAGGCCTTCCGATTCTCTACCCAAACACCTTTGAAATGGACCTGCACATCGACGAGTTTGAGGACCGCCTCGATCTCCTGGCTATGATCTGTTTGACGGGTGGGATATCATCCCTCGTAGGGCTCGTCAACAATTGTTCCAGTTCGCGCGCAAACTTCAAATTACAATTCATGTTGAAAGCCATAGAGCTCAAAGTCTCCCGCCGCTCAATACCGAAGAATACTCTGAGTACAGGATTTGCCGTCTTGAAGCTGTGTGACCGGCTACTGGAGATATCCAACCTGGCATTGATGCATCTCATCATCGCTGTGTAGAAGAAGCACCAGTTCGCTGATGACAATGAGATTGGCGAGGAGATTCTGACGCCGCTCAACCTATTGCGCCCTGTAGGCTGCATCACCATTACAGGCCGTGTCTTCACCGTACGCACAAAGCCGGAAGCATGTGATGGAAAGTCATGAACATGTTCAGAATCTCTACGCGATGCGGACCGCGCTGGCGGTGTATCTGGGAGAAGAGTACTCCGAGAATGAGGGTTGGGAAGGGATGGCGTGCAAGAAGCTGTGAGTGTGTGCGATGTCGGCCTCTTTAATGAGCGGCCGGGCGCAGGTTGTGACGAGGCCTGACAGCGAGGAGGTGGCCAAAAGGGAAAGGCTATACCGGTTTGATTGAATATCTCGTGCACCATGACGGCGATCAAGCAAACGGCGACCAGCGAGGAGGAAGCAACCGCTGCGATAACGCGACTCTCCATTTGATCTTTTTTCTGCCATTCTAGCTTAGTCATGACTTCCAGGATTTTCTCCGTTATCCAAATTTGTGCGAAGAATATAATCAAAAGTGCAATAAGTAATGTTGTCCCGACAGCTACGCCACATCTTCTAGCGGACATATAACACGATGTGATGAAGGGAAGAATGATGACGCTGGACCTGGCTCTGGCACAACTTCAAGATTAACTTGACGAATTTGACGTACGTGAATTTGCCGCCGGCTCCTTGACCTTTGTCTCGCGATGTAGGGGGGGGCGGGGGCACGCTGATGGAGGGGGCACACTGAAGGGTGCGCGTGGTTGGGTGTGCCTTCGAGGGATTCGAGTGTACGGCGAAGTTGGCTCAGGGCCGAGTTGACGCCGAATGTCTGTCATTCATTGTTCGCATTAGGACGACTTGAGGATACCAATATGGAGATTTACCAGAACAACCACCCCACCCATCAAAGTCGGGCTGTGGGTCTGATTGTTTTGACAGTGAAATCGGGCCGGGTTGGAACAACTTCTGCGAATGGGAAAAAGAAGAAGAATCGTCACAAAGAACTACTGTTTCCACCAAGCGCGAGCGAAGATAAGTACAACAACGCGTGATTCCGAGGCAGGTGAGTCCAAGTTCCCGAGAGCAGCCGCGTTTGGATCTGGTATGCCTGCGTAATCAGTCACTAGGGATAGCCATGACTGCTTTCGGTTGTGTCTTACTGAACTAGGTGGTCTTGTCTGTCAAACCCTTTGCCGAAACCCTGACCAATGGACGCCCTGAGGCATAGGCTGTTTGACATTATCTGACAAGAATCTGTGGAACGTTTTCCGGATTTGGACGAGGTTCAGGAGAATTGCAGGAAATGGGGGTAATTACTTATCCAAAGAAAGTGTGTCTCCATCAGAATGAATGCCTCGCAAGGGCGCAAAATGGTAATTTCCCACCAGCTTTTCTTAACATTACTCTTCTGACGGCGGATGCAAGAAAGACAGAGTCCGGCTTGAGCATCTCAATCAACAACAGTTCCAGGGACTGAATGTCTTGCTTGAAGTCATGGTGCATCGGTTGTGCCAGAAGGCATTGTCCTATATTTGCTAAGAAATCTGTTCAGTATGCCTCTTTGGCAAAAAGTATGAAGAGAGAGAACGCACCAAGTTTCACATCACCTGACTTGGAGAGAAGAATGTTGTCGCTGTATGAGAAATATTTATGTCGTTATGAAGGTAGCATAATCCATTGATCACATCCTTATAAACTGTGGCGACGTCCTTAAAGGGAAGCTTTGAGACTAAGAGGACATCAGCAAGTGACGTGCTCATCAGATCATAAATAAGGTAGATAGACCCCTTACGGAAGAAGCTTGCGACAAAACGGACTATGTTTGTGTGGGATATTGCCTGTAGCCTCAGCAGCCAGTCTCGAATTCCTTCATCTTCCGATTGTAAGCGGTGATCACATCGCCGGTCTGAATTCGTTCTCTGTGCTTTTTGTATTCCGTCCAAAGGCTTTGTACTTTGATTGCCATCAGTAAGCGTCTTGAGACATCTTGATTGAGCTGAGGAAACCCAACGGGCGCAGAGATTTCGGACACCCCTCTGTCAGGCTTTTCAAGTATCTTTCCACCGTCTTTCTCCACTCTAGGGAACCTCGTCAATCTGTTCAAAGTTTTTATTGTCATTGCGTTAAGATTCAAAGACTGATCCGCTTGTTTTGGTAGAGAGATCAACTCAGGGGAGCATACCTCGCAACTGCATTCCCCAGCAAGAGAAAGATAAAAGAGACAACATCTGGAACACGTGGGGTTTATTTTAGTACAGGCGTGGTATTTAGGGGGTTGGCAGTACTCAAGGAGGTAGTAAGGAATCAGGTGGGCGTAAGTTTTTGGGGGGATGGTAAGGGAATAACGGACCGAATTGTTGCGTATAGATACAAACAAAGAGGAAACTTTGACCAAATAGATGGGGCAGCAATCCTTCTAAGCGCGGTTATCTGTTCCTTGACGATTAGTTGGGGTAAATTACCGAAAAGAGTAATCCACTCCTTGTTGAAATGACTTGCTGCCTGACTTTTCCTTGTCCGCAAGAAGAGCCGAATAGCGAAAGCGATTAAATTCAGGAAGGTCAGGAACTTTTGCGGATATATCAGCAATGTCATAAAATGATAGCGAACCGGAACGTTGCAATGTGGCTTGCTCGCTGATCAACCGCCCGTCCATGCCCTCTGTTATTGATTAGTCTTCACTGCGTAGGAAAGAGTCTCCTGACATATCTACTGCAAACAGCTGCCATGCTGACATATCCGGGCTGTGATGAAGGCATCCAAGCACAACATCTGAGCCAGTATTAGGAGCTTACCCAGCTCATGCTTAACAATTTGTCCTTCAGTTGTGGTATCCAGCTCTTCTGTAGCTTGTTGAGGAATTTGTTTCGACGCTTCATGTGCTCGCTTTCAGCACGATCTCTCGGTCTCCCGTTAGCCTCAAATCTCAGAGCGGCGTATTTCTCCAACATAAATACAAATCGATGAAGTTGCGCTCTTGTAAGTCCCGCTGATGAAGAGTCCAGAGCTTCTCTCATGAAATTCTCCAATATACGGAAAAAGTCAACGCCCTTGAGATCATTAGTCCTGGATGGATCCAACTCTACCTGCCCTAACACGTCCACGAAGCGATCCATGATCTGGGGGGTAAGAAAATGACCTCCACAACAAATGGTGTCTTGCTCGGTAAAAACTCCGTGAATGGTGCCCGGTGGGAAGATGCTAGCGCAGTCAGTCTTTTGTTTTTGAGGCCAGCTCCATCATGCTTCCACTCACAGTGTATATCCTGGATCCAAATCGACCCGTGCCCAAGGCTCCTGGAAAACTCTATGGTCGTCATTAATATTAAACCCCTCCCATACTGCCTCATCCATCACTGTCGGATTGCGAAGCCAGAACGTTTTCTTGCCTGCCAAACATGACACCCAGGTCGCTAAACCAACATCCACATGAGCGGTGGAGCCTGATTTCTCCTCCGACACCAGAAGCCACCGGTCAACCTGTTTAGCGCCTGGAAGTGCTGACCATTGCGACCGGCTCATATTTGCGTCTGTCGGATTAGCGAATTGCCAGTCCCGAAGTTTAGCGCCGTGCTCCAGACATTTTGGGCCCTTGTGGCCTGAAAGGCGGTCGTCGATCTCAAGACAATTCCACGCACAGCCACGCTTCTGTGGATCCATGCGGAACCTGTCCCGAACATCCCTACACTTTTTCTCTACAGTGAAAACGTCAATGTTGGCCATGGCGTGGTCTTGAACCTGAATTGAGGCTTGCTCTTCCTTTAAGATCTCGTCGAGTAGCTTCTCAAGTGGCTGGTAGAACCAAGGACATTGGGAGGTGATCTCTTGGCCAAGAGCGCTTGGCGGCGCGATAAGAACAGGCAAAGGGAGACCAGAATTCAATTGCTGCTCCAGATCCGCATGCGTGGCAGCTACACAGTAATGAATAGATCGTAAACTGTTCCATGGATGTTGTGATGGAGGCTGCCGCGGCTCTCGCTGACTAGGCTCTCGCTGACTAGACGGTAGGTGGATTATCTCTGACCAATTCTGGGGACGAGCGACGCAGTCGTTCTGTTGCAGATTCTGCATGTATTTAACCATGAACTGCGAGACAGTACCATCTGGAGTATCAAATGAAGGATACTTCTCCGGCGTACATGTCGTCGCGATCCCAGTGTAACGAAAGGATCGAATGTCTCTTTTCCGCTTATTCTGTTGACGTTGACGGTTTTGAAGTCGTTTTCGGGCCATATCGAATTCTGCCTCTTGGCGGTTCCTAGGTGTTGCTGTTGTTTCCATCATGGTTGATGTTGCTTCCATCATGATTGTGGAGCATAAGAGGAAGAAATAGGATTTCGGTGGGCAAAATAGAATTTCGGTGGGCAAAATTCTTGAGGCGAATCTTACTTCACAGGGCTTGAGGTCATGTGTGACGAGGCTTGGCGTTATGTGTGACGAGGCTTGACATCACGCGTGACAAGGCTTGGCGTCATGCGTGACAGGGCTTGGCGTTGGGTATTGGCCACAGCGCTGCGGGCTGCTTCTCACGATGTAAAACCTGCTACATCATCTGACTACTGGAAGTTGTGGTTCATAGTCGAAGTTGTGCTGTAGCGGGGATTGAGACAAATGGCATGTTGTTTCTACCCTTGTTTCTGCGTCAATTTCAGCGTAGTCTGCTGACGGGGGTGACTGCAATGCAATGTGCGCTCACCGCGCGTGGGAGAGGGGATTCCAATGCAGCACAAGAGACCAGCCCGGGAGGAACATATTAAGGAGATGGTATGGGAGTAATACTGCCGATGTCGCGGACGCAAAAGAACATCACATGGGTATCAAGAACGGATTCAAGCTGTGTGAAGAGGTGCGGAGCATTCTATTTCCCCTAAAGAGCAACTCTACCCCACATCAGTTAGCGCCAAAACCATTCATGCATCATCCTTTGGCCGAAAAGCTTCAGCAAAAGTCGATCCGCAGGCGTCAGAACACTGGCCAGGAAGCATACTGCCATTGTATTATCTGATAGCGGCCTCTCCTCAACGTTGTCCTTCACTCTTACGACTGTAGAGATTACGAGGGGCAAGGAGTCATTGAAAGCGTTACAGGATTGGCTCCCACATGCCAAACGCGTAATAGAGGATGGAAATTGGAGATACACAGATAATGCAGATCTTGAGGCAAAGGTCATGTCACTCTTGCAAGATTTGGCACTGCAGGTACGTGCAGAATGCGCGAGATCGGTCTATAAAGTAACTCAATCTATAGCACATGGGATACACTGTTTGGCGAATCTCTGTCCCTACAACAATCGTCCACAAAACGACCGGCGCTGGATATCTTATACCTATCCACATTATATCGGGAACACCGTCTTTGGGCCGAGAATGCACATAAAGACCAGGGCATTTCACAAAATATGAGGCCGACGTCAATCTCACTCCCGCACTTGATTGTATCTTTCTCGTCCCTGAGGTGTAGTCAGAAGTTCGCATCTTAGTGGCGTGGAAAATCTTCTTTCAATGGAGGGGCAAGAACGGAAACGGCAGGCTGGGAGATATTCTGAGGATTGGCTTACAGACGCAAAATATGGGCCTGGAGCTCGCTAGACTAGCCTAAGAACCGCAAAGCATTGAGGTATCCTCCATTGAGGTATCCTCTGTTTGCTGAACGTTATGCGAAATTCCTAGTTGGCCAATATTCGGCGGATGTGAATACGTGACGTGAGTCTCAGTTGCCTGCTGTGGTTCCAATGCCGGGTAGCTTGGAGAGTTCATGTAAGTCTGGGTTGCCTGCTGTGCTTTGAACATTGCCCAGATTTGGGGGTCCATGTACGTCTGGGTTGCTTGCTGTGGTTCAACAGTGTGTAGCCTTGAGAGTTCATGTAGGTCTGGGTTGCTTGCTGTGGTTCCAACAGTGTGTAGCGTTGGGAGTCCATGTAGATCTGAGTTGCCTGTGTGATATCGAAGCTAGGTGAGCTCCTAATTATGTAAATAATTAAATAATCCCGTGAATGATTAAACAAATAAATAATTAAGTGTGCATGCTCTCTTCTTTCTTCTTCCTCCTCTCTTTATTATAAATGTAACAGCTCAAGCTAGATATATTCAATAGCCTATGGAAACGAATACTCAGGAAGCTGCAGAAGTACCAGGTGCGCACTGCGGCCGCTAATGCCAATAGAGCCCCCTAGCCCTGAGGCCCAATCGGGAGGCGTAGCCCTAACGCGCCAAGCTCACATACCAAGCCTCAGGCATTTCGCCGTACCGCACGTACGGCGAAATGGTTGGATTTCCATCACCCTGCCTGCAACCCCCAATGCGTACAGCTATCAATACAGCTGTAGCAACTCGTGACAGTAAAGGGAGATAATAAGGAAGATGGTGAGAGAGATGTGGAGGGAGATGTGGAGGGAGATGTGGAGGGAGATGTGGTGATCATTATCACGTGAATCATACTGCCAGCCCGAATCGGCTTGATCTGCTCCGGAAGCGAGATTGTCCGGTCCTGGAGCGGACGATTGCGGTGCGGTGCGGCAGCGGGATAATTCGGTCCCGAAGTGGGATGATCTAATCCCAAGGCGGAAGGTACCAACGGACGATGAGGCGACTGATACTACGGTGGGGGCCATAAATATTATTAGGTTAGCGCTAGAAATATTCCAAGAGAACGTTTCTTAAACAATACAATTAGTCTTGATTAGTATTAGTAGTATCTCTATAATCTAGCTGTGTGGGCAGTGACGAGATAAGCTTCTACTCAGCGAATCAATCAGTTGTGGCGCTGTACTGCAAACTAGCAGATGCTAGCCTCCGACTAACAATATCTATGCCCCCCACCGTAGTAGACTCAGACACACAGAGACAGACGCACAGACAGACAGACACACACACACACACACACACACACACACACACAGACTGACCTGGCCTTGATTTAGCGCAAATGATCTCTTTCTCCTCCTTCTTCTTCTCCTCCTTCTTCTCCTCCTTCTTCTCCTCCTTCTTCGTCTCCTCCTTCGTCTCCTCCTTCTTCTCCTCCTTCTTCGTCTGAACATTATGTTCTCCACTTCACAGTCAAGCAAGATGATCAAATCATCTCCAACACTTCAACCTACACTTTATGAACCTACAATTTATGAACTTTCCCAGGTTGACCCGACTGGCGATGCAAATCATTACGCTCTCTACGACCACGCTCTTGATGATGTCAATGCAGAAACGACTCAAGCTACACTCCACAAACCTGCGGAAGTTATCGATCTGACTGGTAACATCGAACAATGCGCTGTCTGTGATAATGTACTTGGTGAGGGCGATCGAGATCAGTCGCTCATGTTTGTTCTCGAAGCTTGTCTCTGTGTGAGTAACGTTTGGAGTCAGTTCTGATTTCAATAGACTGACTGCTCTCTTAACAGGTTTTCTGCGGTGACTGTATACTCAGTGTCCTTTCCGAAGAGGAGCGCAGAAAAGACACGATCTTGTGGCTCTATTGCCCTAAGTACAATCACTTTGATAAAGGGAAGCAGCAAATGCATGAGCTTCATGAAACTGGTTGTCTGCTATGTCTGGAGGAGGCAGACGATGCAGTCGATCGGATCTATACACCATGTGGTACGATCTGACGAATGTTCTGGATCCTCAATCATCTGACCAAATACAGGTCACACCTTCTGCCGTGGCTGTATCAAGGCATGGAGAAGCGTTATTGGTAGGAACAGCTGCCCATCATGTCACTGTTGCTTCACAAGTGACCCTAGCGAGTTTGACAGTTTCAAACCTGTTCAACGTGGAGTCCCTCTCTACATGGGTCCAGAATGAGTGTCTCAGTCTAAATGTACTTCCGGAATGGATGATGAAGCGATGAGTTGGCTACTTCTGTTCTGATCTCGGTCCTGGCATGGAATGGCTGACTTCGCATGGAATGGCATGGGATGGCATGGAATGGCTTAGCATGGAATCACACGGAACATGCTATCAGCTGTACAAGTATGGTTATTGTATTGGTCATTGTATTGGTCACTGCATCGGTCATTGTATTGGTCACTGCATCGGTCATTGCATTGGCCATATCTGTTCTGTGGTCCACGTGTGGAGATGAGATGTCGAGGCTTGGAGTGAGATCAAGTTGAGGGGGGGATTGGCTTTGCCCTGGTTTTGCTCTGCTCTGCTCGGCTCTGATCAACACGTCATTCATTCTGCACGGCTATCTCATTCAGTCCGTCGGGACCTTCCGCCTTGAGATTTGACCATCCCGCTTCGGGACCGGACTATCCCATTCCCGCTCCGGACCAGCCCGTGACTCAGCGTGCCCATCTGTGGCCCATTCACGTGATGAAGTGATTGTGTGACCATGCCGAACACACAAGATTGCGACGGGATGGATGGATGCTTACACACCCACTCATCAATCTTGTCAATCCTTGTCCAACAGCCGTCGTGTCAGAGCGGTCCATCAGCCTGGTTTCGGCCAGCCTACGCTCCCATCCCAACCGGCTGTTTATAGAGCGCTTCTCCACCCCATATCAATCACCCTTATCCAAAGCCGCAGATTCTAGATTGATTCTCGCCATCATCCTTTACCCTGTAGGATCTCAGAAGAGGCGGTCCGGGCATGTGTGTGTGTGTGTGTGTGTGTGTGTGTGTGTAAAACCGCCAGCACGCCACACTGGTAGCTGAATTCATCATCATCATATATGTGATCAATCTGGGTCACTTCATGTTCATTTTGTAGAAGTATTCCCCCGACTCGGGATCTGATCACACATCTGGCAGTAAGCCGAACGTTGCTTGATCGCGCAGTTAGCGCCCCCCGTCTTAGTCTCTCTCTCTCTTCTCTGAATGATTGATTGATGATCAGATACTGTCAGACAGCCTGCGCCTCAGCCTGCGCCTCAGCCTGCGCATCGGCCAATTCGAGCCAATCTCCGGCCTATCTTGGCCCCATTTCCTTCATATTCAGGCCTCATTTTCAGGAAGGCATTCTACATAGCTTTTAGACAGTTGATTCTGTCCATTCAATCAATTCAATTCGATCCGCTCCAGACATTCAGAGCGATCCTGGCCAATTTTGTCGGACAGATACTTTGGCAACCAGGCAGTTGGCACGGGCGCAGCTGGTCAGGTTTGGATCCGCAGTCGCGATATCGCTGCTTGCGCTGACCACCGTCAGCATGTTCGAATCATAGTCAGCATGTTCGACCGGCAGTCATTGAATGCAAATAACCACAATCCATCAACCGACTCGTCAATGCAGCACCCGCCGAGGTGTACGAAAAAGAGATAGACCTCTGTACGCTACCGACGTGACGACGAAATTTCCGCCCCGCCATGATGGCCCCTCACCAAGTTCGCAACTCCCGTGACCTCGACTCGGCGACTTCAGCCATGGCATCCAGTAACGCCGGCCAACCCATAACTTCCTGTAAGTTGTGAGCGACGTCATCGACACTGCCCTAATCGACAACGTGGTGAGAAGTTTGGGGAAAGAGTCAGCAGCAGAGGGTGTATATATACCCAGTCGGAATGGACGGATGCATGCGCTCATCTGCTGTGGACCTATAGAGAGCAAATACTTCCAGGCGTATGTCCAGCGAGAAAGGGCGATGCCAATAAAGCTGATCCTATATACAGGTCATCAGCAACCCGCAGACTGCCACTTTCATGAAACCCTCCACCGAAACACAGCGAACGTTCAAAATGGTTGCGTGCATCAACCCAAGCATTCAGAAGATTGCTGAAGGCGCGATCGCTCTTCTCACAGACTACCACATCATCATCCCCCTCGTTCCGCAGGGACTTTCAACGTGGGCGGAGGGTCGATCCACAAAGGCGGGACAGATCTCATTTGTACGGAAGAAGGAGGGGGAATATATATGATGATTAGAGGAGAGAATAAGAAGCCAACTTGAATCCAAGCTCTGGATGGCCCGTTCGCTGCAATTTGTGGGAGTGGTATGAGTGCGATGCCCCATTGTAGTGCGTTCAATTATGAGATAGCATAGTCTGATGTATTCATTGCCCGAATTCAGCGCTTGAGAGAGGACGTCTAGACAAGAATTATTTACGTTTTGATTGCCCGTGATCCCATCCGCCACGACCACCGGATATGATCCATTTTAGAAGTGAGCAGGTCCTCCAAGGTCATTAGAGCCAGACCAGGTCGGCTGTGGCCAGACATATTCAGAAAGTGGTGACTGCGTTGATAGGTTTCCAGCAGCAGCGGCTGTCAACCGCTGGTGGTATTCGGTTCCAGACCAAACTGACGGGATTTGACTGTCGAGTACAGGCTGCGATGGCTGAAGCGAAGGGTGAGCAGGTGAACAGTTTCCCCAGGGCTGGAGATCGTTTGAGCTCGACCAGTTCGGCTTCAATCCATGGGGCGATCGACTCTCCATTCCAGCGCTGCCATAGTTGCAGTGGAGGAGACTTCAGACCTTTAAGGAGAATAACGCGCCAGTCATTGCGTACTTGTAGAAACGAGGGTCGGTATATAATGTAAGTAAGCAGAATAAACTCTATCTATATCGAATACTAATAAGTATATAAGGTTGACAGCGGTCGGTCAGTTGATGAAGTGTATTCTTCAGTCCGCAGCTCAATTCAAGATATCCTTAAGGAGAGATAGATACACAGGAACTAACAGCCAAAGTCCTCTGGCTTTACTAGTCTCAGATGCTTTATTCTCGGTAGTGTTGAATGTGAATGGGAAAATTTGCTTCCGTGTTATATGTCCGTTGGGGCCGGCCATTCCTATGAATCTTGACACGCAGTCGGTCGCTAAAGCAGCTGACTAGGTCTTGAGTAGACACGACTGAAAGAATTGAGTAAAGCTCACGATAGATAGCATGGACGAATCATTCTCAACCTAAGCAAAGCCTCTATCACTAATGCCCATTCTCGTGCAGTAGTCTTGTAATGAGGGACCATGAGGGTCCACTTCGTTGATATCGCTCCAGCATCAAGTCGGCCATGCAACTTGACCGACACTCTCCCCAAGAGCATTCGTTGTTCCTTTCCTTTTAATATATCCAAGGACGCTAACTATCTGTACCGCTCATTTCTACTTCACCCGCATAACCATGGACAAGAGGACGAACAACGCAGCAAGAAGAACTCCGCCCAAGAAAACCAAGAGCGATGGCAAGCCAAGCTCCAAGTCCTCTCCGATGAGAGCGTTGCCCCTTGGCTCGCCCAATCCAACGACCACAACGCACTCTTCGACTGCGAACATATCATCTGAGCAGGAGATGAAGTCACTCCAGGCAATGCTTCCTAGCTTCGATATCCCTGCCACACCATTTCCTACTGGCATTGAGGTTGATCACGACACAGACGACTTCGATATCTCGGCTCTCGCAGATAATTTCAGAGACAATCTCAGAAGAGAGCAAGAGGAGAGAAGGAAGAAGGGTTCTTACCTCGAGACTTTCTGGTTCTTTTGTTGTATGTGCGAGCATCCGCTGCAGTCCCGGCAAACCATATGCAGCAAATGTCCTCACGAATGTTGTGATGATTGTCACGCGAAGCGAGAACTTCCAGATCGGGCAATCCAGATAGGGACAAGCCGTTCAAATTGAAAATCCGTGGCCGTGTAGTATATGATGACACCAACACTAAAGAAATGGGGAGCAATGAACCTGAAAGCTCGTTGCGTAGGGAAGCTCTGAAGGTCGACGTGGAACATGCCTTCCAAGATCTGTGGAAGGCCTCGGATCGATGGGAAACGGTGAAAAGGTAACGTTTGCCCTCTTTCAGCGCCATTGAAAGAAAACTCACTGACTGTAAGCCAAGGAAACACTATGCCGATCTGCGCAAGCAACTCGAGGAGGTATATCCAACCTTGGCCAAGCTAATGACGTGGTTGAATGAGGAACGGTCTGATTCGCACAAAGCAAGGACTTCGAAAGTTCTGTGTGACCTACGAGACGACATAGAAGCCACAGTGATTTCATTCTGGACAGCATCTCAGGAGCTGAAGTTCCGTTTTGTCACTTTCTGGGCTCGTCTGCATGGCCGTCTGCATGGCCGTGGCCCCAGACTGGATGAGGAAGCGTGCATCGATGCTTACAGAAAATGCGTGGACGGAGACACCGAGACATTGATTGAAACGCTCGAAGAGACCTCCTGGATTATCGAAATGGCAACAAAGATGGTCGGGACTTCGGAATACCTACACATGCTGACGCTTCTGTGTATGCGTGCCGAGAAGCTGGAACGTTGCAACATCAGCACTATAGACAACGGCGCTGCCTATTATCCAACGGTGGAGAACAACCTACTCTCTACTCTACGAATCATCAAGTCGCTCGTCTCATCAAGTGTGTCGATACCTGTCAAACAGCCTAGGTCTCAGGGCGTCCATTGGCCAGGTTTCGGCTAGCCTGCGCCCTGTCCAACCGCCCTGTCCAACAGGCTATTTCGAGCGTTTTTCTTGAGTATATAACACTCATTCTACGCGCCATTCTACATAGATTAGACAGTCAATTCCATCAATTCAACAGACATTCTACCAGCTTTCTAGGTGGATTTGTCTGACAATACCTCATCCAAACGTTGACCACAACGCACCTCGTGCTCCTTCAATTAGCCTGACCTGGCCTGAGCACACCAGTCCATATGAGAAGCACGCCGAGTCTAAGAGTGCTTAGATTGGAGAGGATTTCGTGAGCTAATGAGACCACAATCAGAGGGTTTGTTGTGGTCATGGAGGAGCTGATCAGCATGGCGTCGTCATGGTGCTATGATCCCTTCTCTTTGCCTGTGGTGGTGACAGCGCTCACGGCCAAGAAGTTTTATTTCTCAAATGCAGTTCCATTGACCACAAGACGAGCCTCATACCTACCGCTTCTCGAACACGTCCAGGATCTGTAGTCCCATTTTGTATATCACGTGCTTCAATTTGCGAGCCCCGGCCTTGATTGTCCCTCAAGGTATGAACAGTGGGCTCTTTACTAGTCTTCAAAGAGTGGTAGCACACGAAGGGCCTAGTCAGCATCAATGGCGCCAGCGAGGGAGTCTTTGTCGTTGACTGCATGAGACTGCATGGGACTTCGTGAGACTGCATGGGACTTCGTGAGACTGCATGGCATGGGACTGCATAAGGCTGTATAACGCTGGTTTATTCCCTGCGCTCAAGCAATTATAATTTACCCACTCCTGCTATATACTCTCATCGTCGGTGGTTCGACACTGAGACAGTCCTAGACTCCTCACCGGCAGCGATCCGCAACCAAATGATCGGTATTCCACGCGCGCTTTTGACTCCTCTGGATGCTCACTACGTTATCCAGCACAGATCTATTTCTGAAAAGTAAGAGATCTAGAGAGTGAGGAGGAACAGATTAGCTGTCCAAGGAAGCACAGTCCACCATATCTCCGCAATGGAATTGACTCGTCTTCTCTATCTAGCCACTCCTTTACCACGCGTTGCTCCGTCAAAGGGGAATCATCGTCACTCAGTGCCGATTCTTCACTTGAGCTGCCCACGTCGAACCAATTGTGTGTAAATATATCTTTCTCGCTAGGCGGATACCCATCCCTTATCGTGTGCTTATGAAAGAAGCGACGAACAGTGGTAAGGACGGGTTCCTCGCTGCATGTAGGCCAAATACTTCCTGATCCCGGCAGCCCCCTTGACAGAAAGAGTCGGAAGAGTCAGAAGGGAAGAATCGGAAGGGAAGAGTCGGAAAGAGAAGAGTTGGAAAGCTGCGATACCGGCAGTACAGTGCTGTGTTATCAAAGGCAGGCTCCGAACACGGCGAGAAGCAGCAAATTTCTGGGGATGGCAGACACGACATACTTTTCGAACATCGTACACACCTCACACCAGACCCCTTCTTTACCCCTCCACATCACATCTCATCAGATCAGACCCTCTCTATCATTCGGTCTTTTCTTATCTTGTCCTACCTTCGTATTTTGTCCTTCCCCACTCTATTGCATTAGATGAAATCATCCTTGTCATCACCCCTACACCTACCCTTGCACCGCTACGGACACGGGAAGAAAGATGGGCGGAGATCGGAGGAGGATTTGTGGGCGCAACAGTCACCCGAGCAGGACTCAATCACTGGAGTAGGAAAGTGGAGTGGAAATGAATAGCTTTATGCAGGTCTCTGGAAAGCGCTAGATTCATACAGGCCTAACATGGATAGCTTCATGCACATCTGGAATGGATAGCTTCATGCAGGTCTGGAAGCGCTAGATTCATGCAGGCCTGAACTGAACGGGGATGGATGTGACTGACTTGTCACCCATGTAGAATGGATGACGCGTTAACCAGAGCCGAGCAGAGCAGAGGAAACCAGAGCAGAGCAAACCAGAGCAAAGCGAATTCCCCCCCCCCCCTCAACTTGATCTCACTTCAAGCCTCGACATCTCATGTCTGCACTTGATACCATAGAACCAATGACCATACAGCATGACATTCCACCTCACTCCGCTCATTCCCCTCCATTCCACCCATCTCACTTCACTCATTTCATGTCAAAGGGGCTGTCAAGGTCAGGCAGGCAGTAGATATTCTTCACACATATATAGAAATCAATCATATAAAGTAGAACCACCGCCAAGATTCAACTAAAAGTGTTGTGATTGTCTTTCACCACGCATTGATGACACGCATCAGGAAAGATGATAGCTGATTTGTTGTCGAATTTGATTCGATTGAGAGCGTATTTCGAGCTGTTGGCTGAGAATTCGCGGGAGGAGGTAGAGTAGGAGAATCGGCTCGAGATTTTGACGTCAAAACCTCTTATATCTCCGCATTTAGAACCCACCCAGCTGGCCTACATTGTTTGATAATATAGGGACAGGCGGAGAAGCAATGAAGCTCTGGGGCCTGCTTAAGTGTTCGATACTATGAAGATAGCTCTAATCAACGAGCTCTGTCTGTCGGTGCTAGCCTCTTCTTGAGAGCCTTGAGAATTTCAAATACCATTTCGAGGCCTATAATAAAGGCTAAATTCGTACGGCACACAATCGATTTGACACTTTAGCTAGGTGGGCGGAGCATGACAATACGAGACACCAAATCCTCATCGATGTTGTCATCGTCCAGTCAGGCAGAATGCAGCTCCGACTCGAGGACCAATTAGTCCTGTAGAGTCCTAATCGGGATTTTCAGGGTCCATTGGACCTGTGGATTCCCAATCGGGATCTTCATGATTCATGACCATCCCTTCCTCATGGTAGTCGAGGTATCTGTGTACTGTGGGGAGGTCTCGGCTTACGCGTCCGTATCTGATGTCTGTCGGTGCTTGCGCATTCTCTTCGTCGTTTGTTTCCAAGCTGCTCCCGCTCCTTCTGCTCGTCCTTCGTTCTCTACACAGGCTCCACGACCGTTTCGAGGGCTGTCCCGATGGCGATGAGAACCTCCCGAGCGGACTCGCCACCGACCGATGTGAAAGATGTCGAAGAGAGCAGAGATCCCCGGAGCAAGCGAGAGAATAACGAATCGATATACTCGTCTTTTCCCCTGAGAGATAGCTCTGCGTATACGGTCAAGTTAGAGCCCAATACAGGAATCATTGGACCTGGATATAGGCACTACGAGGAGGGCTACGATAGCCTTTCGGGATCCAACCTTGCTAATCAGTGAGTAGCCTCCCACCGCTTACAGCTCCGAACCCCACCTTCTCCATCACTGATCTGAGAGGATGCTCCACGGGTGGCGAGAGACGACTTGAAAGAGCGTTGTTTCCCTAAGCCTTGGTGGTGGCCTCGTGGGGATGCTGCTCAGGGCGATTGAACTTATGCCACCATGGCTGCTGTCCTTAATATAGCCACTGACGAGCTTTACGTATCACAGACTACAAAGCGAGCGGCAGCTCGAGCGACACAACCATGAGGACTATTGTCACGCCTACGACCAGTCTCTTCTGGCCAGTCTGGGCAGCCTGGGCCGTCCAAAAACGCTTTCACGGATACCTAGGACGAACAGCGCCGAAGGATCAGCTACGTCTCGGCGTACGTCGCTACAGTCGCCGGAAGGTAGGAAGTCTAAGAGCCTCCAGCTCTTAGAGCGGTCGCCGAGCCTATCGTCCGAGCCCTTCTCCAAGCTAAACCCGCCGGCGCAGCAACTCCCTCTACACCAGCGCCTGCCCTCGCGCTCGCGTCCCATCATACCCACAGTCAAGCGCAAGGCCAACGAGATGGCCGACGGCCGACCCTCGGACCCCGACCGCCACGAGCGTCAGGCCTCGCCCAAGCCCAAGAAGCGCGCCTTACGTACTCCCTCACTCGTCTCCATTTCCAACGGCTCGTACGCGCCGCTCGAGGCGCATAAAAGCCTGTCCGCGCACCGCCTTCTTGCGCCCGCCACCATGTCTGGCCAGGCGGACCTGGGCGACAACGCAAAGGCCTCGCTCCTATCCATTGAGCCGAGTCTGCGAGCGGGCGCTGTGCCGTCAAACCTGGCCTCGGTTGGCCAGCAAACCAGCGCAGTGGTCCCGCTGAGCGCGCACTCGCAAGAGAAGATACAGCATAGTGGTGGCGGCGCACGGAATCAGGGCCGCGGTTATCAGTATGAGTATTCTGCGGAGAAGTCATAGTAAGTCGTCGTCGTCCTTTAGCCTCATACCTGATAGCCCTTCAGCCATCCCAACTCCTTTGACGCATCGCACACACTAACTAACCACCGATTTCATCGCAGTCAACATCAGCAGGAGCAGTACTACTGCCAGCCCTGCCGTAAGCAATTTAAGTGCCTATCTCAGTTCGAACGACACCAAAACCCCGTCCATCTCCGCCACGACTCCTGGTCGTGCGCGGCCCTCGAAGATGAATCCCGTCGCGCCTTTCACGCGTGCCAGACCATCCTTCCCAGCTTGATTTCCAATCCAGGCCAGCAGCAGCCGCCGCCGCCGCCTTATGCCGAGTACGATTTATGTGGCTATTGCGGCATGCACTTTCCTAACCAGCCTGCCCCCGACTGGGTTGTCCGACGCCAGCATCTCAGCACGGCACACAAGTTTGACAAATGCAACGTGAGCCACAAGTTCTTCCGTACCGACCACTTCCGGCAGCATCTCAAGTCTAAACATTCTTCACGGAGAGGGAGATGGATTTATAGACTCGTGAACGCGTGTTGGAAGCGAAAGCCCCCACTCAGCCCCAAAGCCCAAGGGTAGGAGGAGTAGGAGGCGCGCATGGCTCAGCAGCAGAACCAATTGACGCGGTTACATGCTCAGGCACAGGTCCATGCTGCCCAGGCTCAGCAGCAGAACCAATCAACGCGGTTACATGCTCAGGCACAGGTCCATGCTGTCCAGGCTCAGCAGCAGAACCAATCGGCGCGGTTACATGCTCAGGCACAGGTCCATGCTGCTCAGGCTCAGCAGCAGAACCAATCGGCGCGGTTACATGCTCAGGCACAGGTCCATACTGCTCAGGCTTAGCAGCAGAACCAATTAAGGCGGTTACATGCTCAGGCACAGATCCATGCTGTCCAGACTTAGCAGCAGAACCAATTAACGCGGTTACATGCTCAGACACAGGTCCATGCTGCCCAGGCTCAGCAGTAGAACCAATCAACGCGGTTACATGCTCAAGCACAGGCTCAGGCTCGGGCCCAGCATAATCCTGCTTCAGCTCTACTCGCCGCCGAGGCAGCTATGTCCGAGCATCAGCTGCGCCAACGAGCCAACATACCGATGTTCTCATATGATTAGGCAAGGGCGCGGCTACAGGTAGCGGGTACACGTTGCTCCTGTGGCCATGATGGGGGATCCGCAAACATGCTCAGTACTAGATAATGACCCAAGCACCTAGACCCTAGCTTCCAATTTACTATCTCGTAACAATCCACACTCAACAGCGACCTCTTCGATCAGACCCAACAAGTCTAAAGGAACTTCCCACCCGCTCGCTGCTCCCCCAAATAGTAGGGGAGGTGATCGCTTCACGACATCTGAGCAATAGTAGTCTTCGTCTGAGATAGCGAACCGTAGAAAGGGCCCCTGTACCGTCTTTTCCACTCCTGTGATGCTGAAATCTTTGTCTCTCTTGGCGATACGCTCACGGCTGACCGGGACTTGCTCGTGTGGGTTGGTGTCAAACAGCCTATGCTTCAGGGCGTCCATCCATTGGTCCGGTTTCGGCTAGCCTGCGCCCTGTCCAATAGGCTGAGGTACTGTTGTCTAACGAGTTTCTTTCAAGACTCCCCAGTGTGATTCGACACTGTGTAGTCTCATTAGAGACGCGATGAACCATGGCCTTCAGACGTTGGATCTGGTCTCCAATATGCGCGTCTGGACGCGTCACCAGCTCCTCAACCAGCTCTATAAGCAAGCCCGCAAACTGATGGATATAGGTATTGGGGGCTCTTGTGCTGGATGCTGCCTTTGCATATGTTATTATCTTCTGGCTGATGTCGTTTAATTGTATGGTTCGCTCTTGAAAGGTTTGTGCTGGTGTCTTGGTCCCAATTGATGGTCATTTTGTGTCTGTCTCCGCCCGCCTTTTGGGGGTTTGCAACGGCGTGGCCATCTCTAACGCGTCAAAGGGTATCGAGTAGATGCTTGTTGGCACGTAGAATATGATACAATCGAGAAATTGGGTTGAATTACGCGTCTTGAGGGTTTGTTTTCCAAAATTTGGTTTGAGCAATGTGTGATGTTTTTCCCAGCCGCGGTAGAAGTGGACCCTAAAACTGTTGTAGGTCCTCCTTGGCGGCTTACTCAGCACAGGCCTATTTCCTTCTTCCTTGCTACTTTGCGTAGATAGCTTCTTCTTCCTACTACGGTACCAGGCATAAGTAATGTATGTGGGGCACTAGTAAAGTCGAAGAAAACGCCTAGCTTACAGATATCCCTGCTGCCCTTGTACGATATCCCTGTCGCTATCCTAGGTATACTTCCATTTTAGATACTAAATAGGCAAGGTCTGGATTAGGCGCTTTTTGGTATTGTATCTTTACATAGCGTTACTAAAGTGGACCTACATTACTTATGCCTCCTACCGTAGTACACTCATTCATCAGATTCGCTCTGCCCTGGTTTGCTCTGCCCTGGTCTGCTCTACTCTGCTCTACTCTGCTTTGCTCTACTCTGCTTTGCTCGGCCCTGGTTTGCTCGGCCCTGGTTTGCTCGGCCCTGGTTTGCTCGGCCCTGGTTGACTCTGCTCGGCTCGGCTCTGCTCGGCACGGCTCTGGTTGACGCGTCATCCAGTCTGCACGGGTGACAAGTCGGTCGCCTTCATGAACTAGCGATTCGAGGCCTGCAGGAGTCTAGCCTTTCCTGCTCGGGTGATGGTTCCGCCCACAAACCCTCCCCCGATCCAGACGTCAAGTCGACCCCGCCCGCCCTTCTTCTCCGCATTCGTGTGGGTGCAAGGGTAGGCGTAGAGGTGCAAGGGTAGGCGTAGAGGTGCAAGGGTAGGCGTAGAGGTGCAAGGGTGCAAGGGTCGGCGCAGGGGTGCGGTGTGGTAGGGTGGGCAAGGACGAAATAGGAAGGTAGGTAGGACAAGATAAGAAAGGGATCGAATAGCATAAATCAGGTCTGATCAGCCACTGTGCCTCCCCCAATACCTGGCTTGGAGCTTGAATCGGACTCAGCTCGAGGGATCTACTGTTGGTAACTCTGCCAGGGCATTCGAGCTGATCCTTCCAGCGCCTTGAAGACTTCAGCATGTCCGTCGACGATGGTCAATCCGCAAGGCAGGGTACGTGACCGTCCTGATTCCGAGCTTCACGAGCTGATAGGTCACAGCCATGCTCAGAACTGGAGACGACTACACCCACCCAGTACCACCAAATGGCCAGAGCAGAACCTCGGGGCCAGCTCAACAGCGCCGGGTTGTTCGAGCTTCTAGCCCAGCTGCCGCAATTGCGGATCTGAATGGAGAAATCGTCGATCTGACCGTGGATGGCGAGTACTGTGCTGTTTGCCCAAATGTCCTTGGTCAGGGCAAGGGCAATGCCGCACGCGTCTTCGTCTTTGAGCTTTGTGGCTGTGTATGCATTCATCTGGTGCCAGCACTCGTTTGATACGCTGACCGTCTCCATCGCTAGGTCATCTGTGGCGAGTGCCTCATCCGACACGAACCGTGGACTACCATCACGGATTCCCAGTGGTGTCGTCGAAACAACCACGTCTCTCATGGCCGTCAGAAAGGGCGTGAGCTCTTCGCGGTTGACTGCCAAGACTGCCCGATTTGCTTGGGAAAGCTGGTCGACCGAGCCTCTACACCATGCGGTAGGTTCGTGTGATTATCCTGGTGGCTGGATTGTCTAAACTGTCGTAGGTCATTCCTTCTGCCGGAGCTGTATCACAGATTACGCTCAGCACCAGTGCCCGAGCTGCAGAACACCGCTGCCTGAAGACAGTGCCCAGTTGCTCAGCTTCAAACCTGTCGGGTACAGAGTGGTTCCCAGGGTAATGCCGCGTGCTCCAATTCCAACTCCAACGGGGAATTGCTCTGGGGAGATCTCTGGCAAAGTGAGCTGCCTCCGTGTGCGAAGCGTTTGCCTGCTTTATGACGAGACGAGCTTTCTTCATGAATGGAACCGGCACAAACAGCAGTGGGATTATAAAGACCATATTGAGGTAAGATCGGTGCTATCTGACGTGATGAAGAACTTCTTTGCTCAGTCACCGGCTGGCGTCCTGCGTGCCCTGGTATTGGTGGACGATCAGCTACTAAACTTCCAATGGGTTGATGAAGACAACTGCTGGGCTGTCATGGACATTGAAGACCACCGGGTCTATTTGGAAGCACGGTTCATGTGGTTGGTCATCGCCATGTCTATCGATACCTCGTGGGCTGTTCTATATTAGTATCCTCGTGATCTCTTCAGCCAGTTCAAAGACACGGCTCTTGAACGCAACAAGATAGTGCGGAACCAGAACTGTTCCCTCAAATTTGACCGTTCGCGTGACTGT